>SDBT01017616.1_pt1 | contig 11273 bp, 20 predicted proteins | sample 2277101 | NCBI WGS metagenome assembly SDBT01 (sample SAMN10404973, study PRJNA504765) | marine sediment metagenome | isolation source: marine sediment core GS10_PC15, 103 cmbsf | place: Arctic Ocean: Southern Knipovich Ridge | collected 2010 | reverse complement strand
TCAGGGTGCCAGTCAGGGATGTTCTGGGTGCTCATCTTACTCCTCCGTCCAGCCGTCGAACCACACCCCGGACTCCGCGCTGGGGTCCGTGCAGGTTTTGCTGTTGGTTTCGGTGTCTTTGCAATGCGCCTGTACCTCCGCCAGCGTGTGACCTGTGGAGAGCGTTCGCCGCTCGCGCTCATCCTGATAGAAGCGGATGACCTTGTAGGTGGTGGGGTCGTCGTCGTCGTCGTCCGGCTTCGCCGCGATGGCTAGTGCTTCCAAGCGCTCGCTCTCCGTTTCGACATCATCCTCCGCGCAGGGCTCCGGGCCGTCCCAACACGAACCCTCCCAGCAGAGTACGCAGGTCATGTGTTGGTCTGCCAGCTCCAGCAGGGCTCGCGCTTCGCTCGGGAACGGTCCCATCCAGTCGGTTTGGTCCGTGTACCCCGGAGCGCTGAACCGCGAGTACCACCCGTGTTCGCTCTCTGGCTCCGCCCCTTCCAAAGGCTCCCCCTCCACGTACTGGCGCAGGTCCGCGGTGCTGGGGTTGTCTCCCACGAGAAACGCGGGGACCATCTCCGCCCCCATCATGGTCTCGATTCTGTAGGCGCTCATCTCTTGCGCCTGGGGTTGCATAAATGCCATCGCTCGCTCGCTTCCGTTGTTTCCGTTGCTCGACAATAACCGCTTGTGCTTCTTTCGTCATACGCACGCCCCGTGCCTACGGCCGCGCCTGGGGTTGTGCCCCAGTGTGTAGCCCGGGGGCTACGTACGTCCCTTGGTTTCGTCCCGCTTGAGGCGCTCTAGGCGCTCTATCTCGGCGATCAGGTCCGCGGTGTCTGTGTTCCACACGTAGTCAGGTCCCAAGCCCAAACGGTAAGCGCGCTTCTCCAGCGCCGAGCGCTCCGCTTGCTTGCGCTCGAAGCGCTCGACCTGGGCAGGGGAGCGGAGCGCCTTGACGTACTCGATGGCGTCTCTCCCGGTACAGTCCGCCCCCCGTTCCGCCAGGTGGCGCCTGAGCGCCCGCGCCGCGTGTAAGGGGCTGTTGCTAGCGTGCTCCGCCAGCGCCGCGCGTACCGCTTCGGGGACATCGATGGTCACCATGGTCAGTCTCTTAGCGCTCATCCCGATACCCCATCTACGGTGCCGCAATCGGACCACTCGCAAGCGTAGCGCAGAACTTCCAGGTCCCCCTCGCTCCGTGTATCTTGAAGTGTCATCCGCCCACCACAGGCGCAGGTTGGAATGGCTACGGTGATGACGGTATCGGGCTCGCTCATCCCGATACCCCCTCTCCCTTGCTCGCTTGGGGGGCGTGATGGGTGATCCACCATCGGCCCTTTCGTTTCTTGATGAGAATGGAGCGCGAGCCATTGCGTTGGAGCACCAGGGCTCGCTCGTGCGCAGGGCCGTACTCTGTGTAAGGTCCACGCTCGCGGTACTGGTAGCTCATCCCGATACCCCTTCTAGCTTGTGCGTGTTGCACGCCAGGTCTCCATCCGCATCCAATCCCGTGGCCGGCTCTACACACGATGCACACTCCTCTGGTTCCGGCGTCTCTGGTTCGGGCTCGACCGCGGCGCGCCAGTCGGGCCACTCCTCCGCCTGGTACTCCGCGATGCGGAGGGGGTAACCATCGAAGTTCATCCAGCCGTGGTACCCCGCGATGTCCTGATAGGCGCCCGCTCGCGCGCTGGGGTCGGCGGAGCATAGGCCATCGATGATGTCTTTCTCCTCCCTACCCATCGACTGGGCCACGCTGGCCAGGTCTTTGGCGAACCACTCCACGTAGCTCGGGAGGGGGTGCGGCCAGGTCGGTTCGTACTTGGCGCTGACCAGGTGTCCGTCGATGACCTTGCACCGATCCAGACACGCGCGGTACACCTCGTGATTCTCGCTCGGGTCCGCATCGTAGATGTGCTCCAGCACTTCCAGCTCAGGCGTGTACACCCCTGTGGTATCGACATAGAGCGCGGTGCAGTCGGTCGCCCATTCCAGGCGCCAGGTAGGTTGGGTCATCCCGACACCCCCTCTCCCGCTCGCACCTGCCGCTCCGCCCGCTCGCTCTCCGCTTGGAGCGCCAGCTTGTGTACCCTGCGCGCCCCAAAGCGGAGCACATCGGGCAGGTAGGCGATGCCTACCTTGATGGGGTCCGCGAGGAACCTGGCCAGGTTGGTGTTCAGCTCGCGCGACTCGTGGCGGAGTCGGGAACCAGCGCACGATGTGGGCTCAGCCAGACACACGCCATCGGGTCCGCCGCAGATGTCCGCCAGACACGCGGGCGCGGTGCAGTCGGGGCAGAACCCCAAGGGGGTACCACAGTTGTTACAGGTCTCTCGCTCGCTCATCCCGATACCCCTTTAGCTCCCAGGCGCTCCCTGTACGCATCGCGCGCGTGTCCATTGCTGCCGTTGTTGTACGTGGGGTCCGCGTCCACCTGGGCGAGCCCCGCCGCGCGTAGCTCCGCGATGCGTCGACTGGTCAAGAGCGCCATCGTTGCGTCGTCCAGGTTCATCAAGCGCTGGTAGGCATCGGGCATCCGCTTGGCCAGGTCGCTCCGCGTGTCTCCCCTGGCGCGGTACATCAGGTGCTCCAACATCGCCCCCAGCTCGTTCCGTGTGAGCTGGTGTGTGTTCAGGTCGCTCGGTCCGGGGTGTCTACTGGTTCCGCTCATCGTTTCGTCTCGCTCTCCGCGCTCTCCGCGCTTTCCGTTGTGTTCGTGTTCGCCTGGGGGGTCATCCCGACACCCCCATCACCCTTGGGCGCTTCCGCCCAAGCTTGGAGCGCTCTCGCCGCGGCTCCGATTGCCATCGCTCCCAGCGCGATGCACGCACCCCCATCTAGTAGACAACTCAGCATCAGGTCGGTCATCGGTGCGTCTCCCAGGTGCGCTCGTTCACTTCCGCCACTCCCACACCAGCTGGGCGTTTTTGGGGTGTGCCAGGTCTCGCTCTACTGCAAGCTTCTCCGCTGGCGTAAACATGGTCGCAAAGATGCGGCGGGTTACGGGCGTTCCAGCGCGCCAGTCCACTGGTAGGAAGCGCGCGCCATCCTTGATGTAGAGCATCGGCTTGTTGTCGTACCGCTCGTGCTCGCGCTCGCGCGGTGTGTCTGTGTCCCCGCCCCCTGGCTCCCCACCCCCTGGCTGGTTCTGACGCGTCGCGTCAGACATTCGGGCTGTGTTCGTTCGGCCCCTGTTCGTTCGGGGCGTGTTCGGGCCACCGATCGGGGCGGGGGGATGAGACCTGTTCGGCGCTCTCATCTACCCTCCGCCCGCTTGCGCTCGGCGCTCAGCTCGCGGTCTGCCAGCTCCGCCAGCTCCGCCAAGGGGAGGCGGACCCCAGCGCGCTCAAGCGCCAGGAGCGAGCCAAGCAGGTCCGAGCCAGCCCTGCGCGCTTCCGCTGCACGCCAGGGCCCATCGGACCCCAGCGCCAGCGCGCTCGCCAGGCGTGAGACTGCCTCACCCGCGGAGCCGATGGCGTGTGCCAGCTCCGCCAAGGGCGCTTGTGCCACGCGTCCACCGACCATCTCTCCCTCTCGGCCGCTCATCGGCCGCTCCCTTGGTACGCGGCCATGATGCGGATGGTGCCGATGCCGTTCCAGCTACGCGCGCCGATGCAGGGGTAGTCCACCTGGCGCCTGTACACCAGAGGGATGAGCGCGCAGGTATCGTCAACGTCCAGCGCGCATCGGGCGCACGCATGGCCGATGGTGCCCCACCTGGTGTGCTCCACACGGTACACAGCTGGGGGTGGGGTGGGATGGTCCCTATCCGCGCAGTAGCAGCAGGTCCTACCGCTTGTAGCTTGCTCGCTCATCGCTCAGCTCCGTTCCGCTTGACGTTGTTTCGTCAACCCAACCCTATGCACGGACCATGCCACCCACCCAACCCCAGCACTAGGCCAGCGCACCCAGTGCAGGTGTGTCCTTTTGGACATTTACGTAGGCAAATACGACTCATCTGTAAGGCTGACCTTACTCATAAACCCTTTAGAGTCGGCTCCGCTCTCACGTGCGGCGGAGTGCGCCTAGCGTTACCAAGGGTTTGCGCTGGGTGGGTCGCTCCGTGCGATGACTGTTGGCGTAGGACGAAACAACGGTGAGCGCCTAAGGGCGGAGAGCGGAGCGGAACGATGACCAAGATGAGCAACGAGACCTGGGGCGAGTACTTGACCGACCTGCGGGCGGACCTGGGCGATGGGATGTGGGGGGAGCTGGCGGAGCTGGGGTTTGGCATCCTGGTGATGTTGATGGGTGTGTTCGCGCTGGCGCAGGTCGGGGGTTGGGCGCTCGCGCTGGCTCCCTTCGGGCTGGCCATCGGAGCTGGATCCTTGTGGGAGCGGGCGGTTAGCTCCGAGCGGAGCGGCCGATGAGCGCCGATGAGCTGGCGGAGGGGGAAGATTACCAGCCCCCCGTTACCTGGTCCTTCACCGACCACACGTACTGCGCTCACTCCGAAGGGGAGCAAGCTTGCGGGATCTGTACCGAAGCGACCGATGAGCCGTACATGGTCGGGGTGCTGGTGCTCGGCGCGCGAGACATCGGCGACCACATCGGCGCTCCCTTCGGTGCCAGCTGGGAGGTACCGCCGGAGTCGGAGCAGGGAGCGTACGCGCTGAGCTACGTGCCAGCCAGCTCCGACCCCCAGGCGGATTTGACGGCCGATGGGTTCGATGCCACGGAAACGGGCTAGCGTGGCGCTCCTAGCCATCGGCATCGTCATCGGGTTCCTGGTGTGCAGAGGGCGGAAGGGGCGCACGTTCGCGCTGGTGCTGGGCCTTGTGGTCGGGCTGGCGCTTGGGATCCCCTGGGGGCTCGCGAGCGCTCCCACCCCCCAGGCGCAAGCGCTGACCAACCTGGGAGGCGAGGCGGAGCCCCCAACTCAGACGCCAGCGGATGCTGAGCTGACGGAAGCGCTCCGCTAGCGCTGAGCGGAGCCAGCATCGGGCGGAGTACGCAACCGCGGGCGGTTTCGTGACCCCCCAGGGAGCAATCCTAGAAGTACACATCCCTAGGTGCGCCAGTGTCTTAACTCCCCCAGGCGGAGCGTATGACGAAAGAACCGCGAGCGCCTATTGGTAAGATGTGGTCGTTGACGTGAGAGACACGAACGGGAACCAACGGAGCGACACGATGAGCGGACACGAGACACACACGGCGGAGCTGGGAAACGTGGCGGAGCTGTACGCCCCCCCTCCCGCGCGCTGTACCTGCTGGAGCGCTGGCGACTTCACCACGAGCGAGTACGCGGCGCCCGTCCACACGGCGCCCCTGGCGTCCACCTGCGGATGGTGCGGTACCCTCCCGGAGTCCGCGCAGGTCGCGCGCCAGACGACCCGCGAGGGTATCGGGCACATGGTGCTAGTCCTGAGCGCCATGGGAGCGGCACGATGAGCGCGCGCATCGCCCAGGTGACTCGCGGTCGAAGCGCAAGCTACCGCCTGGGATGGATGGTTGCGCTCACCTGGGCAGGTGGTTCGCGCGAGCTGAGCCAGGTACACATCGGCCGTGGCGCTCGCAAGCGGGCGGAGTCGGACCTGGCGAGCTACCTGGCGGAGCACCCCACCATCGCCGCGGCCACGCTGGCGAGCGCTGAGCGCAGGGCCCTGTGGTCGGCGGAGCTGGCGGAGTACGGGCGGACTGAAGCGGAGCGCCGCTATCGGGCGAGGGGGCAGATGAGCGGCTAGGATGCTCGCCAGGGTACAGGATCGGAGCGGATTGGGGAGCGCTCCCAGGAATTCCTAGAGAGTTGCATCTCACATGACCCCAACGGGTTGCGCTCCGCCTGGGAGCGTAGGACGAAAGAACCGCGAGCGCCTATTGGTATCATGGGGATGCCGTGGCAGGAACCGCGGCGCGAACGGAAACCAGCGAACAAACGGAGCGAACGATGAGCGACACGAAACTAAGGCAATTGGAGAAGCGCGCGGCACTGAGCGATGACGATGCGGACCTGGTGGCGCTCAGGCGCGCCCAGGTTCGGGCTGGCCTGGCGCAGGTTCCCGAGCATTGGCGCGGGTACGTGATGGACCCGCTCCACCTGGTACAGCTCAGGAAGGAAGTTGCGACCGTCAACAAGCGGATGCGGAAGAAGGGAGCCCTACCCTTGGAGCTGGTGGAAGCCCCCCAGGCGGAGTACCGGACGAAGGTCCGCGCAGAGGATGGGCGAACGGTCCGCATCAAGGTGCGCCAGGTCGCCTTGCTCGGCGATGTGCCCGACTCCGGCGACTGGTCGTACGCAGCGAGACTCAACCACCTGCCTAGCGGCACGATCATCCATCGGGCTGGCGCGGCACGCCACCTCGCCGATGCGGAGCTGGAAGCCTTCCGTGTGGCTGGCTCGGTTTGCCAACACTGCTCCAAGCGCCGCAAGCGGAACGATACCTACGTTCTGCGCAACAAGGTGACGCACGAGACCATCGCCGTCGGTCGCCAGTGTCTCAACAAGTACACGAACGCCGATGCGAGCGCCAGCATCTACGCGTTCGATTCGCTCAGCAAGATGACTGAGCTACTGGTCGAGCATGCGGCGCTGAACGATTCCCCGGAAGCGGAGTACGGTTGCAGCGCGCTCGAATTCGTGGCACACGCCAACCGTGGGATGCGCCAGCACTCAAACCGTACCGCGCGAGGCTATGCAGGTACAGCTCAGTCGATGGCGCTCCGCTACGGTGCGACTCCCGCGGCCCGCCCCCAGGGAGAGTACCTCCCCAGCTCCTACCCCAACGATGATGATCTCATGGATGCGGCGGACCTGCTGGCGCTTGCTCGCGCTGAGCTACTTCCCCAGCTGGCCGCACACATCGCCGAGCGCACCGCGGCGGAGGAGGAGAAGCGGAACCTGGACGCCAGCATCCTGATGCCGGAACGAGACCATAACGTTGCGGTCATCCTGGCTGAGGATGTGGTCAGCGCCCGTGAGTGTGGAACGTTTGCGGGCATCTACGCGTGGCAAGCGGAGAGCACCCAGCGGGCGGAGCTGGCGGAGCTGGCGGAGCAGGCGCAAGCGCTCCAAGGTGACGCCAACCACGCCGCCCGCGAGCTGGCCGCGGCGCTCTCCCCTCTCGGGGTGGAGCTGGCCCCTCGTGGTGGGTCCATCGTGATGACCCCCCAGGCGCTCAGCATCATCCTGCTGGCCAATGGTGATGCGGCCAGCGCTCGCGAGCTGGCGCGCAAGATCCTGGGAACCCCCACCATTCCCGAGCACGATGGCCAGTACCTGGCCGCGGTCGACACCAGCGGAACCTGGCCGATGCGAGTCGAGCGCACCATCGCCTACCGCTCAGGTCGCGGGTACGTGGTTAAGCTGACGTACGCTGGCGCTGAGCGCACGTACCACGCCACCATGTTTACCAGCAACGATGAGCTGACTGAGCTGGGTTGGTCCCGCGGGGATGACGTCCAGGTGCGCGCCCAGGTGGAGAAGCGCGAACACTACCGCGGTACCGCTGGGGTCATCCTGGCGCGCGCCACCGACTAAGACATCGTTTCGCTTGGGGGGCGGAGCTGGGAGATGGTCTCCTAGCTCCGCCCCCTCTCTCCAGGGACCTTACGACCATGGCGGATCAAACCAAAGACCTTACGTCATCCTCGCGCTCACGAGCTGGGACCCGCTGTCCCTACTGCTGGCGCATCATCCCCGCACACGATCCACACCACCTTAGTTGCCCAGGTGGTTGGGGTTGGCGCTTGGGGTTGGCGCTAATGTTCATCGGGCGCCATCTGCTGCGCGCGCTCAGGCGCTTAGCTCCCCCCAGGCGCAACCAACCGTAGGACCCCCCAACCACGTATCCATCCCCTGGCGCAACCACACGGAGCCCCCCACCTAGTATCAGCCTACTTACAACCACGCCGCTCCCCTACCGCTCGCCTCAACCAGGAGCTACGCTGGTAAGCACACGTGCGCCTACACCCCCCACACAGCTAATTGGTAGGGTCATCCTGATGAGCAACCACGCCCCCTCCCCAACCACGCCTACACCCATCCCTGAAGGCGGACACACCAGCAAGCTACCCCAGCTCCACACGAAGCGCCCGACCCCCCCGAAAACAGCGTGCGGGGTTTGCGGCGAGCTGTACGTGAGGCTGGAGCGGCATGTGCGGCAGGTTCACTCCCTCCCCTGGACTACTTACCAGCGGGTTTACTCGCATCCTCTGCAATCGGACCCCTCCCCAACATCCAGTAAAAGCGCTCTACCTGCACACCTAGTGCGTGCAATCGCCGATGCGTGCGCTAATGATCCTGACTTCCTGCCCAGGTTGGCCTCTGATGTGGGCGCCCACCTGCTGGGGTCGGGATTGAGGGAAATGCTCTCGGTTAGCATAGGGGCGCTCCTAACAACCCGGATGAAACTCGCAGGTGATGCAGCTGCACGGCTGGAGTCCATCGGTACTGAGCTGAGCCAGCCCTGGCGTACCGAATCAGGTGGGGAGAACGGTGCGCCCACCTCCACACGTGACCTGGTCGCGATGGCGCAGGTCGCATCCGCTGAGCTGGATCGCACAACCGATGCCGCTCTCCGTGCGGCGAAACTCAGTATCGATGAGCGCCGCGGTGAGCGAGGGGAGCAAGCTGGCGATGCTCCGCTAGACAAGTACCGGGGAGCGGGTGATGTGCTCGACCTGCCAGCGGACATCGGTCCAGGTGAGCGAGCCATTATGTTGGAGCTGACGATGTCGCTCGCTCGCAATGCGCGTACCAAGCGCCTGGCGGAGGAAGTCATCGATGCCGTGCCGCGCGACTCGACCGATGCGGCCAGCGCTGACCTGTAGCTAGCGGCCGACCCCCCTCTAGCCAAACCTCCCCCGGGCGCTCTCCGCTCCAGCGGAGCTGAGCTACTGAGCTGGGTACGCGCAGCTGTGTGCGTGTACCAACGCGCGAGCGAGTAGGGGCTTAACCCATCGCTGGAAGTGTGAAGCGCGAGCGCAGGTGATGCGCTCCGCTGGCTCCCGAACGGTGGGGGAATACTCGCCCCTACCAGACACCGAACCTGTCAGCGACCCCCCTCCCCCCGGGGGTGTCTCACCGGGTCCCTCGACCACCGGTCAGGGATGCACTCAGATGTTGGGGCGCGAAATGCACCTACCAATTAGCTGTGCGTGCCTTACGCTGCGTGCGTGACGACGTGCTTGTGCTGTTTAGAAAAGCTGTCTCCTGGGGACCAAGACGCCTACGAACGGGTGTTGGTGCTGGAGGGGGAGCGGGAGGAGGAGCTGGGGGTCGTCTGCGCGTTATGCAGCTTTCGGGGTGGGGAGCCGCTTGAACCCGCTGAGCACATCCACCTGTTGTTCAAGGGTGGGGGGTCCAACTGATCGGTCGTGTGGGGTGTGGGGTGTGGATGCCGGCTGGTAGGGTGGGGGGTATGGACGAACGACTCAGGGTGTTGGAGAGGGAGGCAGCGCTAGGGGATCCTGGGGCTGAGCGTGCTCTGGAGCGGGCGCGATGGCGGGCCGGGCGGTCGCGCCGGCTCAAAGCCACCTGGTCGATGGCCGCGCAGGAGAACCTGGCGGAGCTGTGGGGGCCGGACGCATGGACGATGCTTCTGGGGGGTCTCGTGGGCCTGTGGCGGCATGAGGCCAACATCACTCCTGCTCGGGCTTGCAAGAGGAGGCGCCAGAAGGAGGCTAGCCGGGGGAGGGAGAACCGGAAAAGGGCCGCACGTAGAAAGCGGGGCCGGCGGAGACGCGGATGAACCTACCAATTACCGTGTGGGGCGCCGACCAGGGGATGCACCTACCAATTAGGGTGTGGTAATCCCATGGAGGAGGTGGCGCTCGCGGGCTCGCAGATGTTCGGCGCGGAGGTGGTTCAGCAGGGACCTGACCATGAAGTCAGAAGGCAGAGGTATCCAGCTGTGTAGGAGCGTGTCGGCCGCCCTACAAGCGAGCCAGATGGGGTCGTCCGGATGTCCCAGCTCGCGAATGGCGAGGATCATCTTGACGCGCAGGAGGCCGGTGAGCGCTTGCAGGGCTTGACGTCGCGGTGGGGAAAACCCTGCTCGACCGGCTCGGCGATGGGCCTGGTCGTAGGGGTCGGCGGCCGCGGGGCCGTCTTGGCGCCAGGCACGCTCTAGGGCGCGGAAGTGGTCATCCATGCGCGGCTACTCTCCGAGGATCTGGGTGAACCAAGCGCCCAGGACTGGGTCGACGTCGCTCGGGTCCGGGACCTCGATGGTGTGCTCTTCGACGGCATCGCTTGCGTCACCGAAGCTGATCGTGGGGGCGCTATGGGGGATCAGCGTTGCGTAGGGGCGCCACAAGACAACCAGCGGCAGGTCCAGAAGCGTCGACATCACGATCGTGGGGCGGCCGTTGGTCAGGTGGTTGTAGTCCAGCAGCGCGGTGACGAAGCGGGTAGGGAAGGGGGCGGGGGCATCGAGGCGTAGGTAGCCATGCGGGGCGCCGAAGTGGGGGTCGTAGTGGGCGCCCTGGAACAGCGCGGGGAACGCTGGGGCGATGTCCAGGGTCAGTGTGCCGAGTTGGCGGGTGTGGCCTCGGCTGAGGGTGCCGTGGCGGCTCCAGGTGCAATCCCGGCAGCAGATGGGTCGGCTGAAGACGAAGCTGCGGACGTGGGAGGGGCCAATCCAAACCGGCGCTTTGCAGCAGGGGGTCTGGAGGTGGTTGGGGTCGAAGGCATCGCGGACGGCGGCGCGGAGTGTGGTGGTCAGGCGGGCTAGGATGGGGGATGGGGCTCCTGCTCGGCGGCAAGCACGATCGTAGGCTTCGGCCGTGTGAGGGTCGTCTGGGGTGCTGACCCAGGCACGTTCGTGGGCTCTCAGCTGGTCTTCCATGGGGGTCACCGTAGCATGTTGACGAACAAGGCGCAATCGTCTATAGTTTGGCCATGAGCGACGAGCAGCTACGAGAGCTGGAGGTGGAGGAGAGGATCACGGGCGCGACGTCGCCGAGGCTCGCGGCTTTGAGGACCCGCGCCGGGCTGTGTCCTGGGTGCGGCGGGCCCCCGGCGGCGAAGGGTACCATCCAGGCGCTTTCTGGGTGCGCTTGCTGCCTCTCGTGCTGGCGGGCGTGGCTCACGATGGTGTGTGGCTCAGAAACCTGGGCTCCGCACGCTGTGTGCGAGCGCGCGCGCCGGGGATGTGATCTCGTGGCACGGGCACGGGCTGATGCCTGACCACCGTCTACGCGAGCTGGAGCGGCGAGCCCAAGCGACCGGGTCGGTGGAGGATGAAGCCCGCTTGCTACGTGCGAGGGTTCGGGCTGGGGTACGGGGCGGGGTGCCGTGCGAGACCCCAGTACTAGCCGACTCTGGGCCAACTGAGCTGCTTCGTGAC
>SDBT01017615.1_pt1 | contig 11274 bp, 11 predicted proteins | sample 2277101 | NCBI WGS metagenome assembly SDBT01 (sample SAMN10404973, study PRJNA504765) | marine sediment metagenome | isolation source: marine sediment core GS10_PC15, 103 cmbsf | place: Arctic Ocean: Southern Knipovich Ridge | collected 2010 | reverse complement strand
ACAATAAAGAACCCACGATTAGCATTACCGGAAAATCAACATGAGTTAGATAGGTGGATTAAAGAATCTCGTGGTTTTTCCGTTGCTCACCTGAAAGAAATGATTCTTGCAGTGGAAGCTCTTGATGAAGATATAGATGCTGTTATTTCAAGACTCAAAAAGATGATGACACAAAAACCACATTCAGGTGATAGTGAAAATCAATCTATTGGCTTTTTAAATCGTGACTAAAAGCTCTGACTACATAAACAAAAGCCGGCGAGACTACTCACTATATGTTCTCCAGATGCGCGCGATTCCATCTCTAGCAGACGGGCTCAAAGCGGGCGGGAGACGCGTTCTATGGACCGCTAAGGATGGCCAAAAGTACAAGAGTGCAGCATTGGCAGGACGTGTTATGCCTCTTCATCCACACGCTGCTCCAGAAGGCGCTATCAATACACTAGCAGCTCCCTACGGCAACAATATACCGCTCCTACAAGGATTTGGAGCCTTTGGGACACTACTACGACCCACAGCGTACGGAGCGAGTCGCTACACGAGCGTAAGAGTATCACAATTTACAAAAGACGTAGTGTTTCGAGATATTGATTTGATACCAATGGTAGACAACTACGATGGTACTCTTCAAGAGCCAAAACATTTCTTGCCACTTGTCCCAATTGCTTTGTTGAATCCTACTCAGGGAATTGCAATTGGATTCGCAACAAATATTCTTCCGCGTTCGCTTAGTGACATTATTGATATTCAAATAAAATTTCTTAAAGGGCGCAAGCGTATAAAAGATATTCTTTGGCCAATTTTTGATCCAATAGATGCTGCCGCTGAGGAGTTGGAAGAAACAAACAATGGTAATATCGCATATACTTTTCATGGTGTTGTGTCAAACTATCGTGGTACAAATTCAGTTATTGTTCAGTCGTTACCATACGGACTGTCCCATGAGAAATTTATTGATCACTTAGACAATCTCAAAGAGACTGGCATAATTATCGAATATGAAGATCGGTCAAAAGATCGGTATGAAATTGAGGTCAAATTCAAACGCGGAAAAAGAGAGGATAACGTCAAGGCTCAACTCAAGTTGATTTCACGAGAAGTTGAGAATCTCACCCTCATCGATCTTGATGGTGAATCTGTCCTGACTGTTGATCCAATAGAAGCGATAAGATTGTTCACGAAATGGCGGCTAGGCTGGTATCTACAGCGCTATAAGCGATTACACACCGACTTGAGTGTCCAGATACAGAAGTACAAGGACATCCTCATAGCGATTAAAAAGAATGTGGGCAATGCTGCTCGAAATGCAAATTCACGAGCTGATTTGATCAAACATCTCAAAGCAATCAAAATTGTTCACACAGATTATATTGCAGGGTTTCCTGTATATAGGTTCACAAAAGAAGAGAAGGAAAAAGTCGAAGATAAATTGGAAGACGCGGTGGTACTTTTGAAACACTACAAGAAACTTATTGGTAGTGAAGATGAAAGGAAAAAAATCTATATTAGTGAGCTTCGTGAAGTATTAAAAGCATATAATAAAGGTTTGTACTAGAGCCCCAGTTCTTTTAGCTCAGCAATTGTTTCTTCAGCACTTGTATGGAGGATACCGATTCCACCTTTCTCCCGCCAAGGTTCAATAGACTTCATTCGGTCATCTATAAGAATAGCATCAGGCCACGCCCACTTAGATTTATTGCGACTTGCTACAACAGTAAAAACATCATTGTACTCAGCAAGATTATCTTTAACCCACCGACGCTTTTCACGTTCATTCTTTTCTACCGGATGGCCAGTTGCCGTTAAGATATTTGGATTGTACTTCTTAACATAGTCCCATAATGTCATCGCATCAGGAAGCAATTCAAGATCGTCAAACTTTGGCTCACCCATTTCGCGGAGTTTTTTCCAGACATCATCATTATCTAAGTCGCCAGGTTCACCCAACACACCATCGACATAATTTTGCAAGTCAGCAAGAACGCCGTCCAGGTCAACATAAATGTGGTAATCTTCTGACTTTAAGTCCTTGAGTCGCATGTGGTATTTAGCCGCATTTGCTTGAACCACATGACTTACACATTTTACATCCTTCGCTATACACAATCTCACCAACTTCGCAGTTATCACATATCTCGCCAGAACGCTCACCATCTCGAATATAGGAGGATAAGAACTTGCGGATTTGGTACACGAAGGATCCAGCATATGCGTCTTCGACTTTGTCAAGTGCACCCACAATATTTCTGATTAAAACACCGTGTCGTAAACAGAAACTAATGAGTCGTGTAATTTTACTCGAATTGATATCTTCTGCTAACTTCATCTCTACATCTTGAACATGGTGCTCAGGAATACCTTTTTCCCGAGCAAGCGCTAGAAGAAGATCAGCTGTTTGATTTGATAATACGGTTTTTTCATATGCGTTTGTTTTAACAAAAAGAGCAAATGGTCGATTAGGATTATCTTCATGATAGACAACGGTTAGATACCACTTGCGGTCTTCTGCACGAATTGTTTTCATAACTGCGGGTGCTGAATTTGGTAACTTCACGTCTTCTAATATAATTTCATCATCAACCGGGTCAGCAAGTTTTTCTTCTTTTGCCGAAAGAACGGATGTCATCGTTCCTGCGCGATAAGTTGTTACGCCTTTAACATAACCGCTCTTATATGAGTCAATATAAATTTGGTTGAAGTCTTCTTGTGAATAATCATACGGGACATTGACGGTTTTGGACATTGCAGAATCAACCCACCGTGCAAATCCTATGAGGTCATTAACGTGGTCATCTACATTAAGGTTTTCAGTTGTCACCGCCCAAGGAGCCGTTTCATCCCATTGGTTTCGTGCTTTTAGATATCGCACACCATAATCTTCACATAGGACTTCTTTTGTCAACCCTCTGTTTTTATCAATCTTATAAACCGTTCCATTAACATCGGTTCCTTTGAGAATTTCTTCATCGCCTTCATTATCAAACTTGAACATTTCTGTTTCATGCCATACACCTTCATACCACTTTGGTGTTACATCAATCAGATGGTCTGGCACCGTGTTAACAATTACTGTTCGAATGTATTCATGCATGAACACTGGTTCAAGCCCACCAGACACAACATTAGCAAAAATTGACGTGTTGCCTGTTGGTTGAACTGATAACAGTGAACTGTTTCGAATTCCTATGCTCTTAATCTTGTCCATATACTCTTCGGTCAGATGCAAATCTTGAACAAATGGATTCGCTGCGTGTTTTTCTGGTTCGCATAAGGAAAACATTCCCTTTTCTTCTGCAAGATCAACCGACGCCATGTAAGCATTCTGTGCAATTGTTCTCATCACTAGATCACGAAGTTCAGCTGCTCGATGAGAGCCAAACCGCACACGCAACATGAATAATGCAGATCCCCATCCAAGAATACCTACGCCAACGCGCCGCTTATTCTTCATTGAAAAATCGTATTCAGGAAGCGGTGCTTCGGAAATATCATTAATGTTATCAAGAAACCGAACCATGTGTTGAGCTATTTGTGCAATACCGTCTAAATCAAATCCCGTTCGATCATCGTTTAAAAATTTCGCTAGGTTTATCGATCCAAGATTACAAACACCACCTGGAGCAAGTGTTTGCTCACCACATGGATTTGTCGCTTGAATTGTTTCTTTGTAGTTCAGAGGGGAAAAATGATTGGCTCGATCCAAAAACAAAACACCAGGCTCTGCACGGTTGTATGTAGATTCCATCATAAGGCTCCACAACCACGTTACAGAGACGGTTTGATATACTTTTATAGGCCGGCCTTCCGCTTCCCAATTTCCAAGATGCCCGCACCATTTGTCTTTGTACATCGGACTTTGTGTATCGGGGAAGCGCAACTCCCATTTATCAGCTTCTTCAAATTTCTGTTGAGCGTCAATAATACGACATTCAAATGCCAACATATCAGGACCGGTGCCCATCCCAATGCTTTCTGGATTATCTTCACACCACTGCAGCGCATCCTTAATATCTTGTTTTCTCTTGTCAACTTCATCACTCAATTCTTGAACAAGAAGAACTTTATCCATGAATTCATTGGTACAATTTACGGACAGATTAAATTTCGTTAGACGGCCAGGAGATTGCTTCGCTGTGATAAACTCAATAATATCAGGATGCCAAACGTCTAACACCCCCATCATTGCGCCTTTGCGGATCTTTCCCTTCGCTTTTTTATTCTCACTTTTCTTTCCAGAACCAGAAGTGATAATTTCAGATGTCTTATCAAACATCTCCATATACTTTACAGCACCTGGCGTTTCCACACCAATACCATAGATAAATGAGCCGCGCGGACGAATATATGAGAAGTTTTCGCCCCACCCACCTTCTGCTTTTAGTGTTTGGGCTTGATTAGTTAGGTTAGTTAGAATTCCGTTGAGAGAATCAATATCGTTGTCTGGGCGAGGCGCCACAAAGCAATTCATTAACGTTGTGCCTTTCCACTCGGTACCAATATTAGAATAGATTCGTCCACCAGCCGTTCCTTTGAACTGACTAAGCATGTAATAAAACTTACGTGTCCATTCTGTTTGTAATTCTTCTGTTGATTCAATGCTTGCAGCGGTTGCTGCTACTCGATAGATTGTGTCGTCAATTGTTTCGTCTTTGTAGTCTTTGTACGTTGTTTTCCAAACTTCCCTTGAAAACGTGTCTTCGAACTGTGTTTGTTCCGTATTGAGTAATTCTTCTTTTAAATCGATATTTTGCTGGCTCGAAAACCATTCTTCAAACTCTACTGACATTATTCTTTCCTTATCCATTGTCAAAAATCTCGCATCGGCAGAACGACGATATGCAAGATTTTCATTTATATTTTGACCCAAAACTTGAAACCGCTCGGATACTTTCTCTTTTATTATTTATCCTGTCGAGGCCGTATTTGGAGAATATTACTGCAATCAAGAATTTATTTCAACGGTAATAAAAATGTTGTCTTATTAACGCCTTTTTAGTATTATATTAATTGGTTTTATTGTTAGGAGACTTCGCATGTCGAAGTTTGATAAAGACAAAAAAGATGTGAAAAGCATCAACATTGAGCAAGTGGTGAGTTATCTAAATCATACATTTGCAAAAACATCCGAAGGAACTTTTGGGACACGAGCGGCCGCTCTTAGAGGAACACGCCTCCACACATATCAAGTTGATCATACTTATCTTATCGATGAGATCCAACGTGGACCCATTTACATGCTGCCAAAGGTCATAGGCTATGCAAACGACAATATTGCAGCAATGAAAGACGAGGAGAATCAACAGGAAAGCGCGTGATGGTATTGATAAATACCTTCCATGCGTATCAATCAAATATTTGAACAAGACGATCCTGTTTTTATTAAACACCAACGCGTTATGAACAAAATCGCACGAGAATGTGCGATATTTCTTTGTGAATCTCAAAAATTGCCAGTGTTTAAGGTTCTTCCCTCAACATACGAAGACATACAAAAGGTCAAGGTACGAAAACAAAGCCAGCAAACAAAATTTATTCAGACGTTCAATGAGGCATTTGAGAGCGAAGCTCATGATTTACGACAAAGAGCCGTGTTCACAAACAGTCAGATTATAGAATACACAGACGGTGATTTGTTTTATGTCTTCCCAAAAAATGGGTACAAATTCATGTATTGTACTGAGGTCACTCATTCAACAAACGATTATCAGCAAGTGTTTGATTCATTATTTGACCAGTTTGACGACGAAAAGGCTGAACAAATGATTCACGACCTTTTAAAATTCACTTATACCCAAGAAAACCTATTTGAAGGGATTCAAAAAGAGGTTGAAGTAATTTTTTATAACATTCCGTACTATTATGCTGCGCGAGTTGGCGCGTTCGAGTATGATGACCTGTTGACAGATATCGTGCATTTAGGCGACAATTAGATCACTTGTGTTAACAAGATAAATAAGAAGGAGAAACATAATGACAGAAAAAGTAACCGCAATAAAATTAGTTTCAGGAGAAGAAATCATTTCTCGAGTGAAGACCCGTAACGAAACGTTTATCGTTCTTGACCGTCCTAACATGATTGGACTAACCAGAACTCCTGACGGAAGTGTTGCAATACAACTAATGCCATGGATGGCTTCAAATCAAGACGGTGATATCACTGTCTTTACTGATCATATTGTTGCAGAAACTAAGCCCGACGCAGAACTAGAAAAGGGATACCTCACACGAACAAGTGGGATAGCATTGATATAATATGGCCGTAATTCGTTACAAATGTACAGTCTGCAACAGAATAATTGAAATCATCGAACAACCAACTGGGTTGGAGCGAATTAAACGGTGTGTTATCACTGATAAGTGTCGTGGCACGTTATACAAACTGGAACGATTGGAAGATTTTGCTGTTGGTAAGTTTCCTCCAGACGTTCGAGGATTAACAAATTACATTCAGCGCAACGTATTATTTGATCACACTCAAGCTATCGCTGACACCTCTTGGCTTGTTGAACACAATCTTGGAGTCAACCCATCCGTTCAAGTTACAGTTGATCGAGAAGAGACTGTAGATGGTGTGGTTGTTAAATCGCGAATCGAAATTGAGCCAGAGTTAATAACTCTTATTGATAAAAATTCGTTGACCATTACTTTCGATCGTCCGGAAACTGGTCTAGCGCAAATCATCGCAAGATCAACATCATTCCAACAAACCGTGGAAGCTGTGACAGCAGGTATTACTTATATCCCCGTTTCACAAACAAATATACTAACAATTGGTGCTGATTTGTCGTCAAATCAATTTCCCGAGGTGTCACCCAGCTCAGGAACGTATTTGGTTCGCATTTATTATCTTGATCAGGAGACTCTGGATGAGACAGCGTTTGCATCCGCTGTGTTTAATGATTACGTTGCACGATCACCAGTTAGTACGTCAGCGTGGAATGATACATCAGAAATATTCGTAAGTGGTCAAGTTTATACGGCACTATCAATTGATATTGGTGATCCAGTAAATGATCTCGGTGCGCCCGCAGCCGGCACTGTGTTGTTTCAGTCTGGAACAAGCACTATTGCGTTTCCTAATGACCAGGCACCCAATATGGTTGTATTATTGTCTGACCCACCACATGCAAACATAGACAAAAATCGAGATCAACTTTTCCGACCGGATTTGGATGTTGGTCCAGCTCTTGCGCTTGATTCTTTCATTTTTGCTAACGGAGAAATTTCTATTGATCAAACTAAAATAGAAGATGTATTTCCACCAATATTCAGTATCACCAATCCACAAGTATAACCCACCCTTGTAACACCCAACTCGATTAAGTATAATTATAGTAGTGGAAAATAATAAACAAAAACTCCTTATTGAATATCTAATTTCATCTCCCGACACATACGCACTATGTTCAAGCATAGTAAAACCAACTTACTTTGATCCAGAGTATCGTAATGCCGTTGAGTTTATACATGATTATTATAATGAATATCACCAAACTCCAGCAATTGAACAAATTAAGGCAGAATCGGGAGTTACTTTTGAACTTCGTGATGTTACCAACGATCAATTAAATTATACGACTAATGAGGTTGAGCAATTTTGTAAAATTCGAGCAATGGAGAAGGCTGTGCTTGAATCTGTTCCTTTAATTGACAAGAAAAAGTTCGGAGAAATTGAAGATCTAATTCGTAACGCTGTTACAGTATCACTTAATAGAAACATGGGAACTGACTACTTTAAAGATCCCGAAGAACGACTACGACTAATGGACGAGGAAGGCAAAAAAATATCAACAGGGTGGAGCCAGGTTGACGACATCCTTTATGGCGGATTAGAACGTGGACAGCTATTAATATTCTCAGCAAACTCTGGTCAAGGCAAATCTATAGCACTGGCTAATCTCGGTTTGAACTTCTTAGAGCAAGGTCTCAACGTCATTTATTTCTCGTTTGAGCTTTCGCAGGATCTAATATCTCAACGATTTGATGCCATGGTATCAGAAATATCAACAGCTGTATGGAAATATAACAAAGACGAAATTGTGCAAGCAGTTCTAACAGCCGGTGATAATAACGGTCATTTCTTGATTAAATATCTACCATCGGGAACAACTCCAAACGATCTGCGATCATACCTGAAAGAGTATGAATTGATTTATAAACGATCTCCTGACCTAATTATTGTCGATTATCTTGACATAATGGAACCAAACCAAAGGGTGTCAGCTGATAATGTTTTTGAGAAAGACAAAAGGGTATCGGAGCAAATTAGGGACATTGGCAATGATTATCAAGCTGTTATGGCGTCTGCCTCACAACAAAACCGTGGCGCAGTTGATCAAACCCACATTAATCAGAGCCATGTAGCTGGTGGTCTTAGCAAGGTAAATACAGCTGATGTTTGGATAGCCATTCTTGCAAACAAGGCTCAGCGAGCAGCTAATGAATGTGCATTTCAATTTCTAAAAACTCGTTCAAGCGAAGGCGAAGGTGAAGTTGTGTATATGCAATGGACGAAGAACATTCGTATTAAAGATCACATGGATAAAAAAGGACTACCTTTTAAAAAGAACAACGAAAAACAATGGCTTGAAAAAGAAACAGAAGCAGGACCAAAACAAAACCTTATTGATTTAATCGACACATAGTTGTCACCAAAATTCATTTTAATGTATAATACATATTCATTTATAGGAGAATAAAAAATGACTGATCAAACAATTGAAAAACTTACTATTGACGAAGTAGATTTCGTCGTAGCTGAACTACCTGGAGAGATTCAGGGTGCAGTTAGAAAATACGAAGAGTGGCGTGAGCGTCAACTGATTGCGACTGATGAAGTGCAACTAGTTTCAGCAGCGCTTCGTGACTTAGGTGCTCAAATTGTTGCAGCTATTCGTGTAAACGAAGAGCAACTAGCCACGGCAGCAGCCGAGGCAGAAGCAGCGAAAGCAGAAGCAGAAGCAGCGAAAGCAGAGGCAGAAGCAGCGAAAGCAGCAGAGGCAGAAGAAGAAGCAAAGGTAGCAGAAGAACTTGTTACATCTGAACTGTCTAATGACGACGTTCTTATTGTAGATTGAAGTGCAACCGAATAAAGTTACAAAAATTCAATATTCGAAGCAAAAAGAAGGTTACCAGGTTGAAAGAACCGAAAGGACGATTATTCCAACTGTAATTCCAGAAAACATTCATGCAATTGATGTCACGGAATTAGATGACGAACACCAACAAGAAATGAGCGAGCTTTATGAAGAATATGCGACTTACATGAACACTCACATGAAACTCGCATTTTCGTTCGAAAATTGGCTATCACACTCGAAGAGCGTGGAATACTCTCCAAAATGGCGTACGTTTAGACCCGACCAAACCGAAGAAATCGCTTAATCTCTCCTATGAAACAAACCGCCTGGTAATTACTGGGCGGTTCTCTTTTCGTGCACAATAAATACTCTTTACGATAAATACCAATACTACAAGGTATAAGGGTTACTATGTCACTACTTAAACAGATTATTCAAAACAAACGACAGCAGGATTTGATTGAGGAATCAGCAGCTGCTGGAGGCACCTCGGCTGGTTCTGTCGCGGGATTTCGCGGTCATTTCTTTAGTCCGGTAAGCAAAAAGAAGAAAAAGAAAAAGAAAACAAAGATGAGACGTCGCGCTATGCCAACTGGTCATACTTTTGCATTACGATTTGAAGGCGTAGAAGATTCAAAATTTGACTCCGCTGACGTAATTTCTAAGTTAAAATCAGCTGAACAAAAGGCCGAACATGAAGAAGATACAACTGGTTTTGCTCTCGAAGACGAAGACGGTAACATTGTAAAGGTATTTGTTGCTGCAGAGCAAGCCAAAGATTTTGAAACAGCACTGGGTGCTGCACTGGCTGGGGCAGATGAAGATAACGAAGAAGCTGGTGATGATGAAAACACTTCACTTGAAATTGCGGAGGTTTTGTTTAACCTAAAAGATCGCTTTACTATTGTTGATGTTGAATGGCCTGAAATTGAAGAAGATCAGGAAGAAGATGTTGAAATGGAAGGTGGTGGTGATGCTGAAGGTGATCTCGATGTTGATGTTAAGAACGCAGAAGGCGGTGAAGAAGGTGAGGGTGAAGACGAAGGTATGGAAGCTGAACTTCAAGGTGAAGAAGGTGATCTAGGCCTTGAAGGCGGTGAACTTGGTGCTGAAGAAGACACCGGATCAACTCTTGATAGTGTAATCGAACTACTAAAAGCTCAAGCCGATGCGCAAAAAGCAGAAGCAAACGCAAAAGAAGCTGAGGCCAATGCGGAAGAAGCAAAATATAATGCCTCGGCTGCCGAATCAAAAGTGAAGCAAGAAGAAGACGTTCTTGACATGGAAGCCTATTACGACAACCAAGGTAAGATTGATAAAGAAGCAAAACAGCTTGCTAAACTTGCAAAATGGAAACATGAAACAGCGGAAACCGCAACAAATAAAATGAAGGGCGAAACTGGTAAATTTCAAATGCCAGAAGGGTCCGAAGAAGAGGAACTAGACGTATTCAGTGGAAAGGGTGCTGATGAAAATCGCGATCACAAACTACAGCCTGGAGAATTTATTAAGTACATGTTCCGAAGTGTACAGGGTAATTAATTATGAATGATCAATTTGAACAAAGAACAAGTAGGTCTGATGAGGGCGTGTTAGCATTAATTGACGCCGTCTTTAAAGACATTTTCGGCTTAAACGATGAAACCGCGTCACGGATTCTAAAAATTATTAAAAACCAAGGTCAGTGGCAAGACCTAAAAGTTTCTGTTCGCACACTAAGTGGTGTTGCATATAGACGTCTAAATGATGTAATCAACATGGCCCAACAAAGAGATGGCCTTGGTGAAGAAGACCCAGAACTTAGTGATGAAGGTCCAGAATTTGGTAGTGAAGAAGTTGCAAACGGTCATGAACACGAACTGTCGGGTTGGGATGATAATCAATTCGCTCGAGAAGGAATGAGCTTTGTGGGCTATCTGCTAGCAGAGCTTCAATATTCTGATGTTGATTTACGAGACCCAGAAAAGAAACAAGAAATTACACGTCTAATGCGGGCTGGCGATCGTCAAGCTGACCAATTAATAACACATGCGGAGAAGGGCCAACGTCAAGCTCAGCGGCAAGATATCCAACAAGAAACAGATCCGCGTAGAATAAATCTTCAACGTAAAAAGCAACAACTCCAAAAACAAATCGTGGCGATTGATCAACAACTAGGTGAGCCTGGAGTACAGCAGCCTGGAGTACAACAACA
>SDBT01017614.1_pt1 | contig 11274 bp, 6 predicted proteins | sample 2277101 | NCBI WGS metagenome assembly SDBT01 (sample SAMN10404973, study PRJNA504765) | marine sediment metagenome | isolation source: marine sediment core GS10_PC15, 103 cmbsf | place: Arctic Ocean: Southern Knipovich Ridge | collected 2010 | reverse complement strand
GAAACCGATGGATTTGGGAACTGCTTCAGAACGCACGGGATGCGGCCCAGAAAACCGGGGTGAATGTGTGGATCGTGCGGAAGGACGACAGCGTCGTCTTTCGTCACAACGGCGTGTCCTTCACAGAGTCGAATGTTGCCCACCTCGTTTACCACGGATCGACCAAATACGACCTGCCCGACAGTGGCGCGATTGGCCAATTTGGCACAGGTTTCCTTACCACCCACCTGATCTCCAAGACTGTCACAGTTGCCGGTTTGGTGGGCGAGCGGCCATTCCGGTTCATGTTGGACCGGCGTGGGGCGACAGCAGAGGATGTCAGGGAGGCGATGGAGTCGTCCTGGCAGAGATTTGCCGAGTCACTGGCGGCTCCCCCTGCCCCCTGGGGCGAGGAGTTCACCACAGAGTTCAAGTACCCCGTGGATGCCAGGGTTGCCGGGGTGATCGACGACGGCATCGCCGACTTGATCGCAAACGCCGCGTACCTTCTAGCGTTCAACGACATGATCGTGTCGCTACAGGTGCGACAGCTTGAGCGGACGGTGACCTTCACCAAGCGGGGAAGCGAGGAGATAGGCGAGAGTGCGATGCGCCTTCACATTGAGGAATTCGTCGCCGGTCAGGAAGCAGCAGCCCGCTACGTCGTGGTCGTGCATGAGGACGGCACGTCCGTGGCAGCGGAACTTGGTCAAACCAACGCTCGCTGGTCGCTTGTGGAGCAGGCGAAGACGCCGCGAATCTTCGTCGCCTTCCCGCTCACGGCGACCGCTGATTTCTGCCTGCCTGTTGTGGTGAACGACGAGCAATTCCAGCCCCGTGAGGATCGGGACTCTATCTTTCTACGGCCGAATCGCGAAGGTCCTCATCCGAATATGCCGCGCATGGAACGGGCTTGTAACCTAGCCTTTCAACTGGCTTCGATTGCGGGGGACAAGGAATGGGGCGGTGCAGCAGCCTTGGCTCGGCTCAAGGAAGTGCGTCAATGGGATTGGGTTGATTCGGACTGGTTGCGCACGGTCCTCGCGGAGCGATTCATCCAGCCAACGCGCGCCGCCCCTGTGATAGCGAATGCCGAGGGCAACCGGATTGCCCCACGCGACAGCACGATCCCGGTTGCCGCTGGTGCCGCGACCTGCGTTGATCTCTGGGACATCGTGGCACGGCTTCCAGAGGCGACCAAGAAGCTGCCACTCCGGGCAGAGACACCAGTCTGGGCCGACAACCTCGCAAGTTGGGGGGCGGTTCTTGAGCAGTCCGTAGATGAGATGGAGGAGTGTCTCACCCTCACCAAGTTGTGCCAGCGCGTCGCCGATTGGGGGAGTTTGCCCAAATCCGAGGAGGTAATCGGCGACGATTCTGTCGGGTGGCTCAATTCGCTTTACGCCCTGATCAACAAAGCCGGTTGCGTTGGGCATTTCGAGCATTTTCGACTGATCCCAAGCCAAACCGGTGCGTTCAAGAAGATCACTGAGCTTAGACGAGACGGGGGCATCGACGAGGAGCTAAAGGACATTGCCGAGCGGCTAGACGTCCCCGCGAGAGCCGACTTGCTCGACCAACGGATACGTTTCGCTCAACTGGACGACTTGCAGCCAAAGACTGAAGCCGAAGTTCTCACTGCCGCGATGCAAAAGCTCAAAGAGAGAGCGAAGGCTTGTCGCACCGACGCCGAGTTTGCCGAAATCGCAGTCGAGTGTTTCCGATGGCTTGTGGGCCACGGCCACACGGAGAAACTCGATGGCCTGCCCGTGGTCACACGCGCCTCGACCCCCGAGGAGTTGGCCATCGCCACTCTGATGCTTGACCCGACCAAACCCGAGGATGTGCTCCTTGCCCCCACGGGATGTTGGCCCGACGCCACTCGGGTCGTCGCGGACCTATTTCCGAAGCGTCAGACGCTGGCCGACCCATACCACGCCGCCGTTCCCGACGCCGCCCAATGGGTAAAGGTTGCGGAAACGGGGCTGCTGCGTCTCGACCCGCTGTTCACATCGCGCCGGCGAGGCATTCCCTTCATCCCCGATGAGCCGCTGCCGGTGCCAGAGAAGGACAAGAAACTCAAGCATCGGACCAAAGATGCCTTCGAGGTCTCGGCACTTGCCTTCTTCGAGAAGGAAAATACCGGCTTGGACTCGGTGAGAAGGAGCAAGACGAGGGCGGCCAATCTGCTGCTGTTCCTCGCGGACCACGTCTTACCGTCACACTCCCTTGCCCTTGAACCGGTAGAGGCGGAATGTGAGTGCGGCTCAACGCATCGCTACTACCCATGTGCGTGGCTCGTGCCGATGTGGGGGAATCGATGGGTTCCGCTGGGCGACAGCAAACAGGCAGAGGCCAGTGCGGAAAGCATCGCCCGGCTGTTCGAGGGCCGCGAGGACGATCTGCGTCATTTGACCAGCGGGGCGGGTCGGAAGCTGCTGGAATCACTAGGAATCAGCCTTGCAGACTTGGGGCTTCGAGCGGTTGCCAAGGACGAGAGCACTCGCATTTCGCTAATTGATTCGCTTTCAGACATCGTGATCGCAGCCGGGCACGACACGGGGAAGGTTCGCCTGCTCGCCGAGGAGATCAAGCAGTCACCGGAGCTACTCAATGACATTCAAGAGCACCGGGAACGCCGCGAGAAAGTGCAGCGTAATCAGGCTCTGGGGGCCGAAGTGGAGCGGCTGCTGCGGGAAGCGCTAGCGGCGCACGGCATGAAGGTAACGCCCACCGGCGTCGGTTCGGACTACGAGGTCGAAAACGATTTTATCGTTGAGGAGGAAGAGGTTATTCTCACCCTTGAAGGGGCCCACCGTTCGCTACTCGTGGAGGTTAAGGCCACGAGGGGCGATGCGGCACGCATGACCGTAAGACAGGCCGAGGAGGCAGTGGCAAACAAGGATCGATTCGCACTCTGTATGGTGCGGCTGGGAGATGCCGAGATCACGGCGGAGGCCGTGCGCACGCAGTGCCGCTTCATTTTCAATATCGGTGACCAGATCGGGCCGGTGTGGGCCGAACTGTCCCGGTATCGAAAGACCAAGGAGTCGGTATGCACACGGGTCGGCGATGTCGAACTGGTTGTCACCGACGCCGAGGTCCGGTTCGCCGTAGGCCAGGGCGCTTGGGATGCGGGACTTCCGCTGGAAGCGGCGATTGAGCAGATTCGCATCCAATTGTCGAGTTCCGCCTCGCCTACCGCAGCGACGTGAAGCTATGCCGTCCGTCACCGCCGCGCCCACTTTCGTTAACCGCTTGAAGGCCGTTACGCGAAGATTGCTGGCACAACCACCCCGGTTATGAGCGATCAGTGGGCGTAACCACCTCATAACCCGAGCCCACGGTTCTCTCCGGCGGGGAGAGACTTTGGGCGAAAACGGGCAGATCGGGCGGCCGGGAGAAATGCTCCGGTTATCTCCCCCGGCAAATCAAAGACAGCGGCCAAGGAAGGCCGGAATCGTAAACCCTTGGCGGAACTGGCGTAGAAAACGAACACGCCGCCGAGATCTCTCGACGGCGTTTTCCGTGAACCGCAGGGCCGGTGCGTTTTGCAACGGCCCGAGTAATAGCGGGGGCAGGATTCGAACCTGCGACCTCCGGGTTATGAGAGACACAACACCTTTTCGGCAAGTCTGTCTTCACAAGCTACGAATTTGAACTGGATTGCGTTTTCCGCGGCAGAATTGCACGCGGTGCATGTAGTACACATTGTGCGGACTTGGAGTATCAAGTCCGTCACCGTCTGGTTGGGCCGCTGTGACGTGCCTGCACGGAAGTTGAATTCTATACTGCCTCTATGAGTTTCGGCCACTAGGTGCAGCAGCCCGGCGGCCGTGCGCGCCGCGCGAACGCTGAAACAATAAGAAAAGGGGCAAGGACAACCATGACACAGATCCCACAACCTGGCGACACTCCCCAGACAACGGGTCAGATCCCTGAGAGCGAGGCTCCCGCGCAGAGCTTCACGCCGTATCTCCCGGGCTCGGTTCCGAGGAAGCTCTCCCTCAAGCCGCTGATCATCCTGGGCGCGTTCGCCCTTGTGTTCATCGTCGCCCTGATCTTCTACAGCGGCAAGCCCGACGCCGCCGAGGCCGGGGCCAAGGCCCCCGCGCTCGACGTCAGCAAGATGACCGCAAGCGAACTCGCCAAGAACGCCAGCCCGCAGGCGGCCCGAGAGCTGGCCCGGCGGATGGTGCACGGCACGCAGGCCGAGCAGGCAGCTGTATCCAGTGCGATCTACACATGGACCAACCCGCGGCTCGCCCGGAACCTGGCAGTCGCCATGGCCCTCGCGCAGCAGAAGAGGCAACTGGAAATGATGCGCCAGATAGAGCGCAACCGGCAAATGATGATGGATGGCCCGGACAGCGGCATGGGTGACGACGCACCACTGCAGCAGTACGAGTAGCTCGGCTAACGAGCGGCTGCGGCCGCCGAACCGCCGCTTGGCTATCGGCGGTATCGCCCACGAAATCCGCGGCCAGTTGACGGAACTCCATCATCGCAAGCAGATTCGTTCACAATGCAATGGCCCGGGGTTCGTGATGCCTGAAAAAAGGTAACCGCAGGGCCAACCTCGCAGCATCTGGCCTCTCCGGAAGACGGACAGCCGGCAAGAGACGTGAGTCCTTTGGATGCACAAAGGGCGATGTTTCCGGTAGGGACAGCCGGCAAGCCGTACGGTCGGCCCAGTCCCGGCTTATTCCAGGACATGAATGTTCTTCTTCTCGCACATGTCCTTCAGTCGCTTCGGCCATACGGCCACAGTAACCTCGCCGAGGTGCGCCTTCCTGAGCAAGAGCATCTGTGTGCGTGATTGCCCAATACCGCCGCCGATGCTGAGCGGGATCTCGTTGTTGATGATCGCCCGGTGGTACGGCAATTTCAGGAAGTCGAGCTGACCGGAGATCTCCAGCTGCTTCTTCAGGGTCTCGGCGTTGACGCGGATGCCCATCGAGGTCAACTCGTGGCGGCGCTTCGTTACCGGGTTCCAGATGAGTATGTCGCCGTTCAGGCCGTGCATCGGCCGCCCGTCCGCGGAGGTCGTCTCCGTGACCCAGTCATCGTAGTCCGCCGCCCGCATTTCGTGCGGGTAGCCGTCCTCCAGCACCCAGCCGATGCCGTAAATGAAGATCGCCGGATACTCCTGCACGATGGCCGTCTCGCGTTGCTTGCGCGGCAGGTCGTGGTACTTATGGAGGATGTCCTCGGCGTGGATGAACGTCAGCTTTTCCGGCAGGTCCGGGTACTTATCCGTCTTCAGTTGCGGAAAGAGCCCCTGGACGTACGTCTCAGCGCCCTTGATGACCTTCCATATCTTCTCGACAACCTCCTTGAGGAACTGGAGGTTTCGCTGCTCGGGCGTGATCGCCAGTTCCCAGTCCCACTGATCCACGTAGGCGCTATGGTCGTGATCGAGGAAGTAGTCCTTTCGCACGGCCCGCATGTCGGTATTCAGTCCCTCGCCGACCTTCATGTCGAACTGCTTGAGCGCCATCCGCTTCCACTTGGTGGCGGCCTGGACAAGCTCGACATCCACCGGGTTCTTGTCGTGGTCGTTGGAGATGTGGAACCCGATGGGGGTGCGCGAGCCGTCGCGGTCGAGGTAGTCGTTGATGCCGCTTTCGACGTCCACAATCAGAGGCACCGTGACCATCGTCAGGTTGAGTTCCTTGCAGAGGTTCTCCTCGATATAGCTCTTGACTGCGAAGACGGCCTTCTGTGTTTCGGCTGGAGTAAGCAGGGAGGTATAATCCCCCGGTAGGTCCTTCGCCAACTCGTCATAGTCGCCGATGCCGGGGCCAGCTAGGTCTGCTGTCTTATCTGCCACTGTGTAATCTCCAAGTTAGTTTTGGGAAAAGGTTAGGTCCAACACGCGCACTATCACATTATCGGAAGGACACGGGGTTTTCCCCCAGAGTTCCAACTGGCTTTCCCTCACGAAAACTCCGTGTCTATTGATTCCCCGACGCTCACCTTGGTTGCCGGCACGCTGTCTGCGCCGTAAGAGATCCCTCCCGTCGGCTCATGCACCATGCCACGCCCCCCCCAACTCAGAAACGGCCAGGTGATATCAAAGGCTATCGGCGTGCGACTACACAGCCGATCCTAGGTTGATGTCCAAGCCGTCAAGCTCGTCGAATACGTTCAGCGCGGGAGCTATAAGCGCCAAACGATGTCGAGGCCGGGCGCCTCGACGAAGTCGCACGCGAGGTAGGCACTCCCGGCCGTCCGCCCGGCCGCACACAATAGCCCAAAAGCCGATAGGCAGATAATCCCACCCACGCCCTGGGGTTTAACCGTCGTCGGAATGGCGACGTTTTGCTTCCGCGCTAGCCGCGAGCGGCAGCGAGCGGGACCGTTGCTCGGCAGGGGCCTGTATGTTGTCCTTCTCGGCTTGCGTGGTGGTCACCAAGGTATCCGCGAGTGGACGCCTCACGGATTCAGTTGATACGCCGGTCTTGAAGGCCATCATTACGCCAGCAGCTTCAAGGTAATTCTCCACGACGAAGAGCTTGCCACGCTGGAACGGCAGAGCTTCGAGATCATTCCTCATCAGGTTGCGATTCTCGCGAACGGCGATGACGGGAATTCCCTGTTCCATGGCTGCGAGCGTAGGCAGCCCGACACAGCCATCGGGAATTACAAGGCAGGAGATATCCCGCGCGCTGACGATTCCGGGGTGTCCAAACACCGAATGGTCGGTGACGATTCGTGGGCTGCGATGCAGGCCCTTCAGTACACAATGGAGAAAACACGCCGAGACTGCCTCCGCCGCCATTCTGGGATCGACCACACCAAGCCGAAGATTCATAACCTCCATAGACTCCAGCATAGGTGCATGAGCGGAAGGCACGTCAAAGATCATGGATACGACATGCGTCAGCATGGCCTCCACACCGCCCCACGGATTAACCATCTCGCCGTGCGACCCGAAGTACTCCATGTAAAATTCTTTCGGCAGATCGACAATCGACGTCAGCGCCACAGCATCGAACTCAGCTCTGTGACGCGAAAGCACCTCACAGAGACGCTGGAGATTCTCCACTCGTCCCACCGCGCTTCCGGATGAGGAATATCTGGCCCGCATACGGATAGGCGGTTCCATCTTTATGACGCCAGTGCAATCCAGGCCAAGTGCAGCACGTGCCCCTGAAGCAGCGTTGATAGCAAATTCCGGAATCCTTGGGTCTTCGTGTTCATCGATAACCAGCAGAACCCTGTTTGACCGGACCTTTTGTAGGCCAACAGTACCCATCAGAAGTCTACTGAGCACGCTGCCCTCGACGTAGAGGCCGTTTTCCGGTAGTTCGTTAATATCGGAGGCATTTACTACGTTGGGGTGCGTTATGAGCGTATCGCAGGCCGAGGCAAGAAGCCTCGCTACGGGGGCGGCGTCTCCGGCGTGGCCGCCGATTTCGGCCCCGATCCCCGTCGGCACCAGCAGGACTGCCGTGAACTGATCTGTATTCTCCGACTTTCGTGGGACGAACTCGAAGATTGATCCCGGCCGGGCCGCGCGAAAATCCTCCATTCCAGCCATCGCGGCCAACTCACACTGGTAGCCTTCAGAGTCACTCTTGGTGACGACAAAGCGGATAGGTACTTCGCATGCTGGAAGGCGCTGGCGAACGGTTCGGCCGAAATGCTCAATCAGGCTCCCAGCCCCACTTGCCGCAGGGATATGGATTTCCTGATCAACCACTAACACGTCAGATCCTTTCAATAAACGTTGCCCTGCACTCTTTGGCGCCGAACCATTCCTTCGTGAGTTTCTCCGCGGTGTCCTTGTCGAAGGGTTTGCATGAGAAGATGTTAATGTATGCGGCCTGCAGCAGATCCAGCGCATGTACGACGATCGAGCTGGTCAGTATGAATTGAACAGCGGAAGTACCTTTCGTGTGCGGTGAGGTCTGCTGTTCCTCAGGCGGCAGGCCCTCATCATCCCAGAAATACAGCTCGCACTGCTTCATGTCAATTGCAGCGCAGAGCTTGGTGAAGTATTCGCGCAGACTGTCTCTGTTGAATGTGGAGACATGGCATTCGTGGAGATCTAGAATCAGTTCAAATCCATATGGACCAGCCAATTTCTTCACTCTTTTTTCTTCAGGAGCCTCTTTATCCGTGACGGGCCCTTTGGGCCGTCGATACCTTTCAAGTACGGCTCACCTTTCACGTAATCGAGCACGGTTCGATTTAGCTGCGCAGCATAACTAAGCGCCTCGATGGCCTCATCTTTTTCTCCCCAACGCCAATGTTCACAGGCTAAATCGAAGCGAATCCATGGTTGGTTGGGATTGAGAATTATTGCCCTTTTGTAGCTTTTTTTTATCTGCCGCACGGTTTTTTTCTCTTCCTTGGTCAGGTCTAGGACTTTTGCGCCGGAGCGATCTTGCTCTTGGAGTTGGTCGTCTAACGCCACCGACATTGAGTAAGCTTTGTACCAATGCGCTTCGGCGTAGTGCTTCTCTAGATTACAGGCTTCGTCATAAAGTTCCTGCTCTTCAGCATACTCCCCGCGTTCTCCGTGTACGAAGCCCGTAATCGTTAGGATTCCCGCGTCCCGTTGATCGCCTGTGGCAAGCCTGCTGCTTACATCCAGGGCATCCTGATAAGCCGTGGAGGTATCTTCCTGGTCCGGGCTATCCCCTTCCCGGCGCATTGTGAGATAAATATACTCTTCCGCGAGCCAAAGGTTTGTGGGACTGGCCTTGTATGCCTTTCTGGCAAACTCTACGTCATCTTCTGTGGGCTGAAACAAGATTGCCCTTGACCTCGCCTGCCGTCCTGGTCCACTTGGTACTCGGATTTCTCGCCAGTCGGTGGGGAGGAAGTGATGCTTGACCTCGAACACACGAATGTCGCGGGATATTCCCTTTGGCTGAATTGAATGAGGAGGCGCGAAAGCGTACGTGGCCTCATCTCTCAGCAGATAAAGTTCGTTTCGGGCAGCTTCGCTTACGTAGACATGAGTAAACCTACCGTCGCGTGAATGGCTCTCCATTCTCTTGGCGAGGTTTATTGCGTAGCCTTCAGGTTGGTACCTGACCTTTCCGTCCTCCCTACTCCTGTTTATGAAGGCCTTCCCCAAGTGTATACCGATTCCCAGATCGGTTGGTAGTTGGCCCTCGTAGATGCGCTCCTTGTTATCTTTGCTTAGGAGCCACCTTCGTTTTAGGTCCAGTCCTACGTTAACGGCCGTGTCAACATCGGTCGCAAGGTCGGGTTGGCCCGGAACGAAAAGCATCAAGCAACCTTCATCACCCCTTGTTGTGGCGCTGATAAAAGGAACTTCATGTTCTTTGTATAGAGCTTTGTGATCAGTGGCCACCTTCTGGAAAATCTCGTGGAATTCCTTCAGGAACTCGTTGTACAGCTCAACAGTCTTATGGTTGGATATTTCAGAGCAGCCCATGATGTCTGCGAAAAGAACGACTATATCGCGTTCGTTCGTTCCCCGAGCTAGTGGCACATCCTTGTCATCCGAACGGGAGGCAGTTCTTCGTCTTCTTCTCTTTGCCATCCTATAGCTCCTTCCCCAGGTTCATTCTGAAAACGAAGTGGTCGTCGAGGTGAGTGCACAGCTTCATTTCGATTTCGACAGCAACTCGGTCATCGGCTCTAACATGCATTGGTGGCGAAATCGGGGCGAAGCACTGTTTCCAATGAGTCCGGTCCCACGGGCTCGAGGAGAGAGAGATACCAGGAGATAGAAGTGCCTGAAACCACATTGCGATCCCGTTCACTTTCCCGGGCCGGAGAACTTTGAACACCTGACTTCCCGCAAGCGAGCTAACCCCGTCCTTGCGACAATCAATCGCGAAAAACGTGCTGGGCTCGGACATGAGATCCCGGACAGATAGCTTCGTGAGATAGCAGGATTTTACAGCCTCTTTGCGAAGTAAACCATAGTCAATGCCCGTTATTGGTCGCCAACACTCAACGCACTCGGGATAGACTTCCCTCTCACACACCAGCGCTACGATTAGCTTTACGGACTGGGGGATAATTGTGCCCTCTGGTAGTAAGAATCTGTCTCGCGCGTCAAGCAATGATTCGGCCATGCCCTCCTCAAATGCGATATGCCCAATGAGTTCGCTAATTACAACGTCGACCTTTTCATCCAGCTGAGTTGTTCGAGAGTCCTCGTCGTGGAAAATGATTCTATCCGAGAACCCGTGCTGGCCAGCAAGCTTCTTGGCCCACTTGATTGATGCCGAGCGTTCGATTGCGTGCACTCTCTTGGCGCCGGACTGCAAGCATAAGAAGGCCAGTAGGCCGGTCCCCGTGCCTATGTCGGCAACTGTATCTCCTTTCTTGACGACGGCAGCTATGGCTTGAGAATACTTACCGACACGCTCCTCATCGTAAAGCAAATCTGCGTGTACGCTGAGGAATTCATACAAGTTCGGAACCTGTGGGAATAGTTCTGTCGGATCAAGCATGTCTTCTCTCGCCCAGTTTTGACATTCGTCTGGCGTCTACTCTTGCAAGCCACCGAAAGGCCGGCGCTTTCCGCAAGCATTGGCTGCGGCCGCGGTTGAAAGAAGGTAGGTGGTATCGCGGGCACCCGCGTAGATTGTAGCGTTGGCGCTCCGGGACGCAACAAGTTGCATTCTGAGCCGCGGAGCGGTGGTCGAGGATGATGCGGGCGGCCCCGACGAGTGTGCACGCCACCTCCCTATTCGCCTTATCCGTGTAATTCGTGGACTGAGAATTCTTCCATACCTCTGCGGCCTCAGCGATCTCTGCGGTGAAGCATTTGTTCAGAATTAACGTAACCCTTTGCTGCCTCTGTACCTCTGCGGCTAAGCGGTTGTCGAGAATTCTTGGAGGCCTTTGTGTCCTTTGTGGCTAAGGGGTCGTTGAGAATTCACGTAACCCTCTGCTCCCTCTGAGCCTCTGCGGCCCAACTTACACTTTTGCGCGCGCAAAATTGCACTCGCGCGTCGAAAGTCACCTCGAAAAATCAATTTTTTTATTCCCGGCCGCAAAAGGGCTTGCCGTTTGGCGCACCTGCCCAACTTACACATTTGCGCGCGCAAAAGAGGTGCCTCGCGCGTAATACGGAGGCGCGATGCGCGCGGCCGGAACCTGGAACCTGGAACCTGGAACCCGGAACATGGAACCCGGAACCTGGAACAGGGAATCCCGGCGCGCCGGGAAATCCGGGAAAAAGCTGAAAACTCAAAGGCGAAAAACGAAAAATGGGCGATTTGGGAACGGTGAAATGCGTAAGGCACGCCTAGGAAAGCACTTGGACCAAAACGGGTGCGCAAATTTGCGCAAGAA
>SDBT01017613.1_pt1 | contig 11274 bp, 11 predicted proteins | sample 2277101 | NCBI WGS metagenome assembly SDBT01 (sample SAMN10404973, study PRJNA504765) | marine sediment metagenome | isolation source: marine sediment core GS10_PC15, 103 cmbsf | place: Arctic Ocean: Southern Knipovich Ridge | collected 2010 | reverse complement strand
AAAGAAATCCTTTAAGCTGAAGGTTGGTATAGAGCTTAAGGCACCTATAAAAAAGTCTAGGAGTAAAAAATAAGTTAGCCGAAAAGATCATGAAAACGAGATTTTATAACCGGATGAAAAGAATTGTTGGTTTGGCTTTAGTATTGGTCATTGCACTTGGTTACATGTTTTCTGGACTGGTTTTTAATATCAATAAAGTTTATGCGGCAGAAATATCTTATCTGATAACTACTACTGGCTCGTCTTGTGGACTAGGTACAGATGAGGAAACATTAGGAGCACAGGGAGCATCGAATTCGACTAAAGTCCTAACTATTACCGGACATAGTTGGAACAAAACGGAGACTGAGCGATCGATATTATCTGGTGACTGGACGGTATATGTAGATATTACGCATAATGGTGCTGGAGGGAACCGTGCTATTACTATTCTATTACGAAGAATGAATAGCTCTTGTGTGGCACAAGAAACTATTTTAAGTGGCAGTGTGACCCCTACTAAAGGAGCCACAGGTGAATATTCTTACACAGCAGTAGGCGTATCACAGATAAACTTTGCGGCGAATGACATCCTTTTACTAGAACTAGATCCGGCAACCGATAGTGTCCATACCCTGAACTACAACGGAAGCGGAGCAAGCTATGATTCCAGAATGTCTTCTCCCGATGAGTCAGCGTTTGCTTTAGGGATTACAGGCCCAACAACAGACGTCATTCTCACATCTATTAAACCATCCGAAACAGGAGAAACTACCTTTGATACGGATGAATTAATAGTTGTTACAGATGGAGGCGGTGGTTGGAGTTTGACTGTAATCATGACCGTTACACTGAATGATGGGGGCAGTAATACCATCCCAGATGCTAACGTAAAATTGCGAACCGATGGCATCCCCTCCGGCGGCGACGGTACGGGGGATACTTATACCATTTGGAGTGGACTTATCAATCTCACTGACGAGACAACTAGCGGCATCTGGCCACTAGATACTACTAAAGCTATCGGGACTCGCAGTGTTGGCGGCACAGGTGGTGATGTCACTAATATCCGACCCACAATTCAGGTAGTAGCAGACTTAGATCAAACACCTGCTGACTATGATGGAACTATGCAGTTCACAGTGGCCTAAATACTAGTGTTACAATAAATCTAGATGAATTACAATCTAGATTATTTTTTAATATGACTCTTGCAGAAAAACTACAAGAAGCGATAGAGCAAGAGGCCACAAAGCTGTGGCCTGATATTAAATTGCCTCCTTTTGATGTGATTGCACCACCTTTAGAAGAATTTGGTGATCTTTCAACTGCTCTACCTTTGACTTTAGCCAAATTAACCCAGGAAAAATCTCTAGATATTGCCAATAAACTAAAAAAGAATTTGGAGAAATACAATATTGAACATATCAAAAAAATCACTATTACAGAACCTGGTTACCTCAACTTTATTATCGACTTTGCTAACTTAAGCCAGCATTTACTGAACAAAATTCTTCAGCAAAAAGACGATTTTGGTATAACTAAAGAAAATCTAGGCAATATAGTTATAGAACATACAGCAGTAAACCCTAATAAGGCTGCTCATATAGGGCATTTGCGCAATGCCTGTTTAGGTGATTCTTTGGCTAGAATTATGCAAGCTAATGGATATAACGTAGAAGTCGAAAACTATATTGACGATTTGGGCCTACAAGTAGCTGATAGTGTTGTGGCTTTTGAGTATTTTAAAAAAGACTTACCCAAAGATTTCCTGACTTCCTACAAACCATATGAAATAGCTGAGAAATTTTGGGAGATTTATGCCAAGATTCAAAAGATATATGTCAAAAAGCCTAATTTACTAAAACAGAGAGATGAGATTTTACATCAGATGGAAGCTGGCAAGAATAAAGTGGCTAAACAGATTGTTAAAGCTATCGTTAAAGCCCATAAACAAACTTTTAAACAATTTGGTATTGATTATGATGTGCTGGTTTATGAGAGCGATATTATTAAAAATAAGCTTTGGGATAAACTATTTGAAGAATTAAAAGATAAAAAACTCATTCATCAAGCCAAAAGTGGAGAAAATAAAGGAGCTTGGATAGTCAAATTTGGAAAATCTGATAGAGAAGATAAGATTTTGGTCAGAAGCAATGAAGTACCCACATACACAGCCAAAGATTTAGCTTATCAATTATGGAAGTTTGATAAAAAAGAAGATATTGCTAAGGGTAAAAAGAAATTTGATAAGGCTCAGAAAGTAATTAATGTGATAGATAATCGCCAAAGTTATCCTCAGGCAGTCATCAAACATATCTTAGAGCAATTAGGCTATCCAGATAAAGCCAAGCATTCATATCATTTAGCTTATGGGGTAGTAGGATTGTCAGAAAAAGCATTTAAAGAATTAGGCCATCAAAAAGCAATTTCTTCAACTAAAAAATCTTACACTATGTCTGGCAGAGAAGGTATCGGCGTAATGGTGGATGACATTTTAAATATCACTACAAAAAACCAAATGGTAAAACATAGCTCTCCGGTAAAAATTGGCGCCATGATTGCCAGTAGTTCAATTAGATATTATATGCTTAAGAATCGTCCTAAAAAAGATATGATTTTCGACTTTGATGAAGTCTTAAAAACAGATGGTAATACTGGGGTTTACCTACAATACGCTTATGCTCGCTGTACTAACATTCTTAATAAAGTCCCTGATTGGAAATATCAGGGAGAAAAAATCATTGTGCCTAAAAACATTTCATCAGAAAGCAAGCAACTAATCAAATTATTAGAAAATTATCCTCAGATATTAAAATTGGCAGCCACTGAACTAGATCCCTCTTTGTTAGCTGACTATGCCTTTGAACTATCTAATAGTTTTGCTAAATTCTATGAAAAAAATCCTGTGCTTCAATCAAATGAACAACTTAAAAAATTTAGACTATATTTAGTAGATAGTGTTAAACAAATACTTAAAAACACACTCAATTTACTTGGCATCATTCCATTAGAAAAAATTTAACCCCCTTACACTAGCCCTGAGCAAAGTCGAATGGATCAGTTTCGCTTTTTCCCTCTGTCATCTCTGACTTGCCTGCCCGAATGACAGCTCGTTCTCGTCATTCTGGGGAGCAAGGCGACTCCAGAATCTGTTACGATAAATCCATGACTAAAGATGGATATGTATATATTATGGGAAATAAAAGACTCACTCTATATACTGGAGTATCTAGTAATTTAATTAGTAGAGTCTATCAACATAAACATAATTTAGTTCCTGGGTTTACATCAAAATACAATTGTCATAAACTGCTCTATTACGAAGTACTTGAGTCTATTAATCAAGCCATTGTTAGAGAAAAACAGATTAAAAACATGAATAGAGAAGATAAATTAAACTTAATTAAGACAATCAATCCTAAATTTATGGAGATATATTATCAGATTCTGGACAAGCCAGAATGACTGGAAAAGTAGATTCTGGACCCATTCGACAGGCTCAGGGCAAAGCTGAGGATGATAGGAATAGAAATAGAAAATTAGTAAATTGTTATACAATAGAATTATGCAAAAGAAATTGTATATCTGGCTGGGCATAGCTTTGATTCTATATGGATTTTGGAGTGTAAATAACCAGAGCAATAATCCTGAGAATGTCCAAAAGCCAAATAATTTAAAACAGACTGTTAAATTATTGGCTGTGGGCGATATTAATTTAGGCCGATTAACTGGACAAAAAATTTTAGAAGGCAACCATGATTATGCCTTTGAATATATATCTGACTATGTCAAAAGTTTTGATATTGCTTTTGGTAACTTAGAAAGCCAGCTGGCAGATTTGGGAGGAGAAACTCAATCCCCCACTAACGAATATCGTTTTGCTGGCCCGCCAGAAGGAGCTGAGGGTTTAAGAATAGGAGGCTGGGATATTGTCTCAACTGCCAACAACCATATGTGGGACTATGGCAAAAATGCCTTATTTGAAACTATGGAAAACTTAGAGCAAGCCGGAATTAAATATATAGGCAGCCGCAGAAGAACTCAAGATTTATATCAACCGGTTATTATAGATTATAATAATCAAAGAATTGCATTTTTGGCCGGCACCATGCTTTTAAACGGCTATGAAAAATCTGGAGCTTTGGATTATGTAGCCTGGGCAGATTCAGAAGAACTAATCAATGCTGTTAAAAATATCACATCAGATGTAGATTGGATTATAGTTTCTTTACATGGAGGCATAGAATATCGCGCAACTCCTATCAAAGAAAAAGTTGAACTGGCGCATCAGTTAATTGATGCTGGAGCAGATATAATAATTGGCCATCACACTCATATACCTCAGGGAGTAGAGCAATACAATGGTAAATTAATCTTTTATTCGCTAGGTAACTTTGCTTTCTGGCAGCCTTTTGGTTATTGGACAGAAAACAGTTTTGCGGCAGAAATATATCTAGGAGCAGACGGTAAAATGGATTATAAACCTGTGGCAATCGATGCTGGCTGGCAGCCAAAATTAGCTACAGGCAAAGATGAAGTTAAAATCCTTGAACACATTAACGAACTCTCTAATAAATTAAATAGCTAAGGTGGTTTTAGCGCAAATTAAAAGCGGAGTAGCAATTGGACTCCAAGCCCAGATAATAACTGTTGAAGTAGATCTAAGTCGTGGCCTACCTGCTTTTAAAATTGTTGGCTTGCCAGATAAAGCTGTAGAAGAAGCCCGCGAACGAGTCCGTTCAGCAATTAAAAACAGTGCAGTCCAGTTCCCCAATAAAAAAATCACAGTCAATTTAGCTCCAGCTGACATAAGAAAAGCTGGACCAGCTTATGATTTGCCAATTGCAATTGGACTTTTAACAGCCTCGGAACAGATCGAACATCCAGTCAATTCCCTGTTTTTTGGGGAACTGGCTCTTAATGGAGATTTAAGATCAACCAGTGGGATTATTCTATTTGCCTCAATGGCCCGTGAAAAAAACATTCAAAATCTATTTGTGCCTTCAGTAAATGCTAAAGAAGCAGCTTTGGTTGAGGGTATTAATGTTATTCCAATTGATAATTTAAAAAATCTAATATCACATTTTCGAAATGAGCAAAAGATATTGCCCCATCCACCTACTAAAGTTGATTTAGAAAAAGTCATATATGATCAGTCCAATAATATGAGTCATGTATCTGGTCAGGAACACGCTAAACGGGCATTGGAAATCGCTGCTTGTGGACGACATAATGTATTAATGACCGGGCCGCCTGGATCTGGAAAAACTATGCTGGCCAAAGCATTACTCACTATACTGCCCCCGCTAACTCTTCCGGAAATGCTAGAAATCACTAAAATCCACAGTATTACTAACCTTTTGGGAAGCCACCAATCCCTTGTTAAAAATCGGCCATTTAGAAGCCCTCACCATACCTCATCAGCTGTAGCTATAACCGGTGGAGGCAACTGGCCTAAACCCGGAGAAATATCTTTGGCCCATAGAGGTGTGTTATTTTTGGATGAACTACCAGAATTTCCTCGTCATGTTTTAGATGTCTTACGCCAGCCATTAGAAGATAAAACCATAAATATATCCCGGGCGGCGCTAACTACGACCTTCCCAGCCAATTTTATGTTAGTTGCTGCCCAAAATCCCTGTCCCTGCGGCTGGTTGGGAGATGAAAATAAAAACTGTACTTGTTCCGCTGGGCAAATCCATAACTATAACAAAAAAATATCTGGTCCCTTGCTAGATAGGATAGACTTGCATATTAGAGTATCAAACATTGGCTACGATAAACTAGCCAACCCAAAACCAGAAGAAAGCTCCAGTCAAATTCGCCAAAGAATTACATTAGCCCAAGCCCAACAACAGAACAGATTTCATAATTCCAATACTATTCATAATACAGAAATGGATACAGAAGAACTGAAAAAATTTTGCACTTTAAATGAAGAAGGACATAATTTAATGAGGTCAGTAGTAGATAATATGCATTTGACCGGTCGGGCTTATACTCGCACATTAAAAGTCGCCCGCACCATAGCGGACTTAGATAATTCTCCCGACATATTACCCAAACATCTAGCCGAAGCTTTGAGTTATAGATTAGAATCAGATAATTAAAATATTTGACCAGCTAAACCAGCTAACCAACCACCAAAACCAGTAGTGGCAGTTAAATAATTTAGACCAAACAATAGAGCTATCATTATTACAATTAAAATAGTCACGAACGCTAGATCTTGTTTTATAACAGCATGTTTAATTGTTTGCCGATTGCCAATTATGTGTACACTATCAGGGGTAGAATTATCAGATGCCAGTTTGTTGACTGGTTTAATTGATTCTTTGGGTTGATTAGAATCCAGCTGATATAAATTTTGTAAACGCTCTATTTCTTTAGCTGATTTTTTAGACTTTTTACTCATAAGAATTTAATATCTAGAATTTAAAATATAGTATCTGGTTCTCCTCGTCATTCTGGGGAGCGAAGCAACTCCAGAATCTGTTAGTTTTAATACTAGATTCTGGACGCATTCACTTTGTTCATTTGCCAGAATGACATGTTTTATTAGTTCTACACCTCTATTTTACCATAATTTCAACGGCTCACGGATGAGCCGTTGAATTAAATACATGAAAAAAGACCACATTCCTCGAGTTAAATGTGGTCAATTACCAACCTTGAAACGGTAGGATCGTAATCCTAAACGGTGCCGCTGGCATGCAACTCTTCCGCTTAATTCATTTTTATAACAACCTGTATGAACTGTCAATATTAATTAAATTTTATCCGGCCATTGGAGCTTAAAGTGTTCTGAATGTTTTTACCCCCTTCGAGCAAATCATTTAACCCAGTTGTAAAACTCCTGTTGTGGAGCCAGCTGTCCGACGAGTATAACGAGGAGTTTGGCGAGAACAGTAAGGGAGTTTTACCTTCTGGTTTATGATTTGGGAGTGGGGCGTCCTTTTGCGCCACCTTTTGGACGAGCAAAAGTGTGGCGAAAATAAAAACCAGTACACCACCTTGGCGTCGACCTACTTTTGCAGGGTCAAAGCCCAACTATCATCGGCGCTGGAGGGCTTAACTTCTCTGTTCGGAATGGAAAGAGGTGTTGCCCCTCCGCTAATGACACCAAGGTGCTATACTCGTTGTTTCAAATGAATTATTTTTTATCTAAAAGTTCTCTTAACTTTCTAGTATTTTCTTCAATGGAAAGACAAACATAAATATGTTCAGCTAAAGCAAAGAAAAGAATAGCACACAACACAGCCCCAATTAATATTGTCAAAATAGACAACCATATATAATTGTACTGCCCAACTAAACCAAACTGAGCCAAGCTAGATGGAGATACAGCAAATATAATCGATATAACTATACCACCTAAAAGGCTAACCCATGCTAACACTCGCAGTAACAAAGCTACCGTTCTTAACATTTTGAATCTCGAACACACAGTTTTCTTCATTCCACTAAATACCTTAAATTATTATAAACCTGTTTTACATGAGATCCCTGGTTAAAAAGAATATTTAACATTTAATAGGATTCATAACAAACAAATTTATATTACCACAAATCAATTTAATTTAATGATTAATTTTTATTTCCTGCGAATGCCGATTAAATGTAAACTCCTAAAAAGTAGTCAAGTAATCGGACTATTAGTACAACTCAGCTACACTCCTTGCGGAGCTTACACTTGTTGCCTATCAACCAAGTGGTCTACTTGGGTCCTTCTTCCAATAAATTGGAATGGAAATCTATCTTGAAGTGGGCTTCGCACTTAGATGCTTTCAGCGCTTATCCCTTCCGAACATAGCTACCCAGCACTGCCGTTGGTACGACAACTGGTACACCAGAGGTTCGTTCACTTCGGTCCTCTCGTACTAGAAGTGACTCTTCTCAAATTTCCTACGTCCACAGCAGATAGAGACCGACATTTTGTTACTTTGCATAACCATATCTATATTCTTCTGGTGCTCTATGGCGATCTAGTATTTCTACTAGATTCTGCATGTCGCCATGCAGATCGGACTATATCTTCATCTTACTTTTTTAGTAGATGCTTGACGTATAGTCTCTGAGGATTCTAAGTCATTAATGACTTAGTCTTTCCTGCTGATTGTCCGCACTCTTACATTTTTACACTTTGGTAGTAAGAGATACTCGGAGTTTCCAGCATATAGCCAAGTTTATCCCTTTCCAGTAAACCAACTGGGAAGGGAGCAACTAGAAACAAGTTGCTTAGACAGCAAGGTCGGAAATTGTGCTCTGGAAGCACATATTTACTGTCTCACGACGTTCTGAACCCAGCTCGCGTGCCGCTTTAATTGGCGAACAGCCAAACCCTTGGGGCCTGCTTCAGTCCCAGGATGCGACGAGCCGACATCGAGGTGCCAAACACCGCCGTCTATGTGGACTATCGGGCGGTATAAGCCTGTTATCCCCGGGGTAACTTTTATTCGTTGAGCTTCGGCGCACCCATGTGCAACCGTCGGATCACTATATCCTACTTTCGTACCTGCTTGGCTTGTAGGCCTCGCAGTTAAGCTCCCATATGCTATTGCGCTATCACACCGGTTTCCATTCGGTGCTAGGGAACCTTTGAACGCCTCCGTTACTTTTTGGGAGGCAACCGCCCCAGTTAAACTACCCACCAAACACTGTCCCCATACCGGATAACGGTACAGGTTAGAATCAAAAAATAACGAGGGTGGTATTTCACTGGTGACTCCATCCCGGCTAGCGCCGGAACTTCTAAGTCTCCCACCTATGCTACACACGTTAACCTTTAATCCAATATCAGGCTGTAGTAAAGCTCCACGGGGTCTTTTTGTCTTGCTGCGGATAACCGGCATCTTCACCGGTAATGAAGTTTCACCGAGTCCCTCGTTGAGACAGTCTCCAGATCGTTACGCTATTCGTGCAGGTCGGAACTTACCCGACAAGGAATTTCGCTACCTTAGGACCGTTATAGTTACGGCCGCCATTCACCAGGGCTTAGATCAAAAGCTTCTCCAGCCAATTTAAAGTTCATATCCGGATACTAACCATCAAAATAACTACAAATGTTAAATGATGACAAAGTCCTGAACAAAAACTCTAAATTGGCTGGATAACCTCTTCACGTAACCTTCTGGCATTGGGCAAGCGTCACACCCTATACATCCTCTTGCGAGTTAGCAGAGTGCTGTGTTTTTGATAAACAGTCGCCTGGAGTCTTTTGCTGCGTCCGCTAATAGACTCTTAAAATAAGAAACTACAGCGGAAGGCCTTATCCCGAAGTTACGGCCGCTGTTTTGCCGAGTTCCTTAACGAGGGTTCTCTCGATCGCCTTAGTCTTCTCGACCTACCTACCTGTGTCGGTTTACGGTACGGATACTATTTATTCTCACATAGAGGTTTTTCCAGTCAGCTTGGGTCGGCCAAATCGCGTCCCAGTAAACTGGGATACTTTCCATAACTCCTCGCAGTTTTCGCCAAAAAGGCGATGATCTCCCGGATTTACCAAAGAAATCCCACTAAAAGCTTAGACCGGCATGCCTATACCGGCTTGGCTTACCATTCTGCGTTACCCCATAGTTAGACTAACTGATTCTGCAACCAAGTGTCCATCCCGACAAGTCGGGACAACCTTCTTGGAGCAGAGCTCAGACAATCTGGGGCGAATAAACAGTAGTACAGGAATATTAACCTGTTACCCATCGACTACGCCTTTCGGCCTCGCCTTAGGATCGACTAACCCTGAGATGATTAACATAGCCCAGGAAACCTTGGGTTTTCGGCGCGCAGGTTTTTCACCTGCGTTGTTACGTTACTCGTGCCAACATTCTCACTTCTGCACGCTCCATCCAACCTTACGGCGGAACTTCACAGCTGAGCAGAACGCTCTCCTACCACTCTGCTATATAGCAAAGTCCGTAGCTTCGGTATCAAGCTTGAGCCCCGGTAAATTTTCGGCGCAGATATACATCGACCAGTGAGCTATTACGCTTTCTTTAAAGGATGGCTGCTTCTAAGCCAACCTCCTGGTTGTTTATGTATCTCTACTTCCTTTAACACTTAGCTTGAATTTAGGGACCTTAGCTGACGATCTGGGCTTTTTCCCTCTCGACCATGGCGCTTAGCCGTCACAGTCTGACTCCCATGCTCTAACCAAAAAGTATTCGGAGTTTAATTGGATACAGTACGGTCACCCGCCCGGATCCATTCAGTAGCTCTACCACTCTTGGGAACACATGAGGCTATACCTAAATATATTTCGGAGAGAACCAGCTATATCCAAGTTCGATTAGCATTTCACCTCTAACCACAGCTCATCCCACCACTTTTCAACGTAGACGGGTTCGGCCCTCCACTGCTTTTTAGGGCAGCTTCAGCCTGGCCATGGTTAGATCACTTGGTTTCGGGTCTAATCCCAACAACTTAAACGCGCTATTCACACTCGCTTTCGCTACGGCTCCCCCAGTCCAAGTTTCACAAATCATCATCCCAAATTCTTGAGATAAGACTTTTAAAACTAGGACTGGGTTAACCTTGCTATTGAGATTAACTCGTTGGCTCATTATACAAAAGGCACGCTGTCACCCAGCCATTTTAAAGCTCGTATCCAAACGCTGTTTCAATCTTGTCCAAGTAGTACCATAATTTTTTAAAACTCGTTCACGCTTATATGCAGCACTTGAATCTAAATAAGCTTCATAATAAACAAGTTTGAAACGATTATGTTTCTGATGTTCATAGAATCTTCGGCGCAGATTTTTAGTCTGGCCAATATATAATCTTTGATTATCAAGATTGATTAAAATATAGATATAATGCATATTTATATTTTATTGCATTAATACCAACTCTAAAATGGCTGGGCTCCAACTTTTATTCGAGCTGATGGTTTCAGGTACTATTTCACTCCCCTCACAGGGGGACTTTTCACCTTTCCCTCACGGTACTAGTTCACTATCGGTGAGAAGTAGTATTTAGTCTTACCGGATGGTCCCGGCAAATTCCGACAGGATTTCACGAGTCCCGCCGTACTCAAGAAAAGTTATTCAGAGTCATTTCTTTTTCGCATACAGGACTATCACCTTCTATGGTTGCTCTTTCCAGAGACCTTTTGCTAAAGAAATGATTTCTTACTCCTGATTCAATCTACTGCTTGAAAATATAACTTCCTTATAACCCCTTTACTGCAACGCCAGTAGGCTATTACACAGAAAAGGTTTAGACTCTTCCCGTTTCGCTCGCCGCTACTAAGGGAATAAAAATTTTTCTTTTTTCCTCGTGCTACTAAGATGTTTC
>SDBT01017612.1_pt1 | contig 11275 bp, 9 predicted proteins | sample 2277101 | NCBI WGS metagenome assembly SDBT01 (sample SAMN10404973, study PRJNA504765) | marine sediment metagenome | isolation source: marine sediment core GS10_PC15, 103 cmbsf | place: Arctic Ocean: Southern Knipovich Ridge | collected 2010 | reverse complement strand
CAGACACATCAGGCGAAAGGGGTGGCCCCCACTATTCGGAAGGAAAGCCCATTTCTGGCTATACTTTTTCCGATTGCAATCCAATTCAAGGAGATGAACTTAAATATCCTGTAACCTGGCAAGGAAAAACAGAGATTTCTGTTCCCCAGGCAAAGCCCGTAATTATCCAGTTCAAAATGAGACAAGCTAAACTTTTTGCCTTGTATACTGAAGAGTAATTAAACTGGAGATGAATGAGAATATTATTCTATTTTTTCTGGATGATTTCTCTAAATAATAGTGAATTTGAGAAGATCCTGTCCGTACCAATGAAAAGATAAATGAGATCAAAAGAAAGATTTTTAGCGGCTCTTAACCTGAGTAAGGTAGATAGGGTCCCTTTGTTTGAGTTTCTAGACAGCCAGGCTCTCATTGAGAGTTTAACTGGACACTGGCCTCAGCAGTATAACGCAAAAGATGCGGTAGAATGCTGTCTAAGGTTGGGGATGGACGCCGTGTGGATACCTTTTGGGGGTGGTTGCCCGGGGTACAGCATTGCCTCTGATAGTGATATATACATTGACGAATGGGGGACAACTTATAAAAGAACAAAATATTCCTGGCCTTGCGATGCTCCTATTATCTATCCTGTTAAGACAGAAAAAGACCTTGGGAAATTGAAGATTCCGGATGCAACTACATCTGACAGACTTAAAGATATACAATATGCTCTAAAACTGGTTAAGGATAGGATGGCTGTGATAGGAGGAATTGATGGACCACTAACCATTGCTTACTTAACTATGGGCTATGAGAATCTTAGCTTAGCCCTTTATGATGATCCAAAGCTGGTAAAGAAGATGCACAGAGTTGCCAATGATTTTCTCATTGAAGCAGTAAAAAGAACAATAAATGCTGGGGTTGATGCTATCTGTGTCGCTGAGGATCTTGGGTTCCGTTCAGGTCCTTTCTTCTCTCCTTATCAACTGCAAGAATTTACTTTTCCTTATCTGGGTGAGCTTATTCAAGAAATTAGAAAACGAGATATACCAGTGCTACTCCATAGCGATGGTAATTTAAACTTAATCCTTGACGACTTGGTAGAAATGGGAATTAATGCACTGCACCCTTTAGAAAGTGATGCTTATATGGATTTAGAAAAGCTCAAAGAAAATTATGGGAAAAAGATTTGCTTGATTGGCGGCATTAATAGTAGAGTTCTAAGCAATGGGACGCCTGAGGATGTCAAGAAGGAGGTAATAAGAGTTATGGAGATTGCTTCTCCGGAGGGAGGATATATTCCTACCTCAGATTGTGGTGATTGGTCCAATGCAATGCCGATAGAGAATATCTGGGCGGTAATAAATACTATCAAGCGGTATAGTTATTATACCTAAATTAATTCCGTATCCCATGAATTGGATATTATAATAGGGAGAAGAACCAAAAATAAGGCCAGAAAGGTGTGAGAAAGAGGATTATATGATACCAAAGGAGAAACATACATAATGGATGCTATCAAACACTTGATGATTCGTGAGAATGTAAGCTGATTCAAGATATCTTGTGTCACGAGAGTACAGAACTCTTAAGTCAAGGAGGAACAAAACCGTGGTCAAAAGATTTGAAGACAGAATTATAGAGGAAAGAAAGAAGTTAGTGCCTACGGTGCAGGAACTTCGCTCTCGAATTAAAGAATCACCATATGGTCCCAAGACCAAAGCTCTACTAGAAAAATGGCTCAAATATAATTCAGTGGGAGAGGTAGGTTTTGGCCTTTTTCATTGTCCTCCAATCATGGAGCGTGGTTCAGGAGCAACGGTGGTGGATGCTGACGGGAAGCAGTATATCGATCTTCTAAGTGGCTTTTCTGTCCATATATTTGGTCACTGCAATGAAGAAATAATAGAGACTATTAAAGATCAATCACAGAAATTACTTCAGTATTTTGGTGTGCTCAATATTCCTCAGATAGAGTTATCAGAAAAGCTTTGTAAAATGACTCCCGGTAATTACCCCAAAAAAGTTATCTATGGAGGCAGTGGAAGTGAAGCTGTCGAAGTAGCCATGAAACTAGCTCGATGGTACACCGGTAAGCCATTTATCCTTGTACCTTATGGGGACTATCACGGCAAAACAGCCGGAGCTCAAGCTTTAACTCCAAAAGGAGGATGGACCTACCATTACCCAGTTCTACCGGCTGATAGTGGAATTGCTTATTTTCCTTACCCTTATTGTTATCGATGTTCTTTTGATAAGAGTTATCCTGACTGTGAGTTATGGTGCCTCAAATATCTAGAGAGACTCTTAACCAGTCAAGAAGCTCCTTTTAGTGATCCAGGAACCAAGATAACTAATGTAGCTGCTATATTAATTGAACCGATGCAGGGTTCTGCTGGCTATATCATACCACCAAAAGAGTATCTATCAAAACTAGAAGCTATATGCCAGAAACATAATATTCTATTGGTGCTTGATGAAATACAATCTGGCATGGGAAGAACCGGAAAGATGTGGGCTTGTGAACACTCAGGAGTAACTCCGGATATGATAACTATAGGTAAGGCTTTGGGGGGAGGACTACCTATCGCAGCATTGGTTGCTAGAGCAGAAATTTTAGATTCCTGGGGACCAGGAAGTTTTTTCGGTACTTTTTCCGGAAATCCTCTCTCCTGTGCAGCAGCCTGTAAAACGCTAGAGATAATGGAAAGAGATAATCTTCCAGATCAGGCAGCTGAAAAGGGCAAATATTTTCTAGAGGGACTTCAAAACTTGGCCAAAAAACATACTCTGATAGGTCAGGTGGATGGAATAGGTCTTTATCTGAGCATAGAGCTTGCCAAAGATTGCAAAACAAGGCAACCAGCAGCAACTGAATCTAGCTTCATGATGACAGAATTGTTAAAAGAGGGTCTTATCTGCGAGTTAACTGGTTACTACCACAATCGATTTAATCTAATTCCAAGCTTGGTTATTTCCAGAAACCAAATAGACAAGGCTCTGGAGATTTTTGACAAGGTCATTGGACAAGTAGAAGACAAATTTAAGTAAGTCAACTATCATTATGAGGTTAAGGGTAATTTCTACTAACAAAACGCATCACCCGTTTTAGGAGAGGAGCCATACAGGCTATGGTTGCTTCAACAAAGGCCATAGTTAATCCATAGATGGGTGGGAAATCCAAAAGGGTAAACCAGATGATTAAGTTGTGCTCCCTAGAAATCGGTACATCTTTAGAGAGAAGGGGGATAAAGTGAAAGAAAAGCTTCTATTTGGCTATTTCTGCAGGGCTGAATCCTGTATATCTTTATTTAAATTTGCAGTTGTTTGGTATCGATACATTACCTATGGCTGGAAACAGCATATTACTTTATCCAATGGGAATCAAAGCAGGTGTTATTTCTCTTAGACAAGCAGGAGAAGCTTATTTGAAAGGAATAGATTTGGAAGAATACGCTGATTATTTTCACTTTGATGTGGCTGATGGACATTTCGCGCCAACTCTCCTGTTTTTCCCCGATCTGGTAAGGGGCTTGAGGCCTTTAACCGACGTTCCTTTCGAGGTTCACTTAATAGTTGAAAGTCCTGAGCGGTACATTGACTCTTTCGCCGAGGCGGGGGCTAATATAATCTCAGTTTATCCTGAAGTTTGTAATAATCTAATTCGTACTCTACTTAAAATTAAGGAAAGAAATATGAAAGTTTCTCTTTCTCTTAGTCCCAGGACTTCCGCGTCTATTCTTAAGCCAGTAGCTGATATGCTCGACCTCGTAGTAATAATGGGTACAGAAGTTGGGGTAAAAGGTCGCTCCTTGTTACCTTCAACTTACCAGAAAATAGGAGAGGTTAAAAAGATTTTAGAAAGTCTAGGAATAAAAAATGTAAAAATTGAAGTAGACGGAGGCATAAGGAAAGAAACAGTTCCTTTTTTGATTGAGGCCGGTGCCAACATTCTTGTGCCAGGGTCACTGGTGCTGAACAATAAGTATTCGCAAATCTTCTCTTGGTTTAGGCAGCTGGATGAAAATCTACCATAAATTCACTTGAAGAAGATGTAGTTGTAGTCAAAAGGTGAATTGGGGTAGCCCAGAAGAAATTAAAGGGAAGGATGAGCACTCGCTTTGAAGAGATAGTAGCAAGACTTAAGGGGAGTCCTGAAATGGCATAATCAAGGTCAAAATATCAGAAAGATTATTTGCCAGAGGACGAATTTTTACCGACAAAAATGGCATTGCCGCTATTTGCTGCAAAAGTCGGTTAACAAGGGACAGGACATCCTAGAAAACAAGGATTAGGGGCTTCACTTCCTAATAACTCCTATTATTTATCCCCGCTGGCAAGGGATGGGATTTTTTGGCAAACTCCATGAAGAAAGGAGAAAAAATGTCATTAAGAGATGATATCTCACTAGCTGAGTTAGTAAGAGCAACTCACAGATTAGCCGAAAAAGGGGATAGGGTAACTCAGCTTGGTATTTGCCCCATGTCAGAGGAACTGATAAGAGCGCCTATTGAATTAGTATTGGAATATGACTTTCCTGTCCTTTTTGTGGCAAGTAGAAATCAAGTTAGTGAGGATGAAGGAGGGGGCTATGTAATGGGCTTCTAGAGAATCCCGAAGCCTATGTTATAAAAGCTGTGAAGAAAGCAATTATGAGATACGTCGATGCCTTTAATCTTCGGGGAAGTACTTCAACCCAGATTCGGTGAACTAGGCTGTTTTATGACAGAGAATCATTCAATATCGCAGGCATTAATGGGATTATCCTTTTGGAAAAGTTCTTTCTGATACTTGATCCATTTATGACATTGCTTGGGAAGTATATGTATACTATCTAATGTTGTCGTCCCCGCAAGTGCCCCGGGTAATGACCGGATGATAAGCGGAACAAGCACAGGGCATAGGATATTGTCAAAGTCGGATAACCAAAATGGGAGTAAATAACATACCTAATCATGACACAAAAGAAAGATAATGTGGAGGTAACGAATATGGAAGAACTCATCAAACACGTTCGCCGACTACGAGCTAAATTCTTGGCCGATAGGCATCGGCCAGGGTATCATTTCGTTGCACCGGAAGGACTGGCCATGCCGTTTGATCCGAATGGATGTATTTACTGGAAGGGCAGATACCACCTGTTTTACATCTTTCAGGACTCCGAGTTGCCTCACGGTGGCCATTGCTGGGGTCATGTTTCTAGTCTTGACCTAGTGCACTGGGTTCACCATCCAACCGCTCTGGCACCACACCCGGGCGATCCGGACAAGGGCATTTATAGTGGCAATGCCTTCGTAAATAAACAGGGAGAAGCCACAATTCTCTATAATGGATGCGGTGTGGGCAACTGTATTGCCATCAGCTCGGATGATGAGCTTACCAACTGGACCAAGTCGTCTGCTAATCCCATCGTTCCCAAACCGAAAGAAGGCGACCTGGACTACGGCAAATACAGCTCTTGGGATCCACACGGCTGGTTGGAGGGAGATACCTATTACGCTATCTTTGGCGGCATGACCCCCACGTTGTTCAGGTCGGATGACCTTACTAATTGGGAATACCTACATACCTTTATTGAAAAGGAGACGGATGATGTACGGATCGACACCGATGAAGATTGCTCTTGCCCCGACTTCTTCAAGCTAGGGGATAAGTACATGCTATTATGTATCAGTCATAAGCGCGGCTGCCGTTACTATCTCGGACGATATGAGAATCAGAAGTTTTATGCCGAACATCACGCCCGGATGAATTGGCCGGGAGGAACCTGTTTTGCTCCGGAGAGTTTGCTGGATGACAAGAATCGGCGTATTTTTTGGGCTTGGGTTCCCGATCGTCGCCCCCAGGAGATGGCACGTGAGTCTGGTTGGAGTGGCGTGATGACGCTGCCGCGTGTACTGTCACTTGCAAACGATGGGACTTTACACATTGAACCAGCTGAGGAGTTGTCGACACTCCGCCTCAATCACCGCAGAGGCAAAGACATCTATCTGGCTAGCGGTATAGAGCTTGTGTTGCCCGAGGTCCGTGGAGATAGCTTGGAACTGCTTGTGGAAATGTATCCGCAGGATGCCCAGGAGTTTGGGGTCATGGTTCGCTGTGCCCCGGATGGCTTGGAGAAGACCATAATTGCGTGCAATCCAGGACAGAAGTTGCTGAGGATTGACTTCAGCCAGTCTAGTCTCGACCAAAATATCAAACACCGGACGTTTTGTATAGACAGGTTGAACGAGTTCAAACGGTCTTTCGGTGAGAATCCTCAGGTACATGCCCAGGAAGCACCGTTTGAACTCAGCCAAGGAGAAACGCTCAAGCTGCATATCTTCGTTGATCGGTCAATTCTAGAAGTGTTTGCCAATGGCCGGCAATGCGTGACCCAGCGGATTTATCCGAGCAGGAGCGACAGCCTCGACGTTGCACTGTTCAGTCGGGGCGGTGCAACAAGGGTGACAACATTCGACACCTGGGATATGGCACGTGCAAATCCATGGTGAGAAGAAGTGTGCGGCGATGCTTCAAGACCTATTCTTCCTGTAGAAGATGAACAATTATGCGTTCCTTCCAAAAGGAAGCTTTACTGGTAGGGGTATGACATTTTTGTTTTGCAGAAAAGGTGACATAATTACTTTGCATTAACAAAGATAGAATTCTTGTTGACAAAGTCATTATGGCTATGTATGTTATCCTCGGGGGAGGATAGATTGATTGGTTTTGAGGGGTGGCAAAAGGTATAACCAGAAGGTGAAAGAGAAATCCATGGGAAAGCCGGGAAGCAATTAAACATAAAGCATCATTACGCGAATCTACAGCGGAACTGTACCATTTTCCTGAGACCCATTTCAGCAGGTGCGAAAAAAGATAAGGAGCAAAGCCTATTTTGCGGTAACCCCTGAGCTAACGATCTATTACAACTACACAATATTTTTGAATAATGGAGGAAAACGAGAATGCAAGTCGAGAATGCTAAGAGCACAAGTGATGATGTCTTGAGGATACTCATTGAAAGAACGCAAAAATCTCAACAGGCTTACGAGAAAGCAAAAAGGATTATTCCAGCCGGTGTGGTAAGCAGGGGAAGATTATATCCTCCCTATCCTGTTTTTGTGAAAAAAGCCAACGGGTGTAGAATTATTGATTATGATGACAACGAATACATAGACTGTGCAACTTCTTATGGTGCAGCGATTCTCGGACACTGTCCCCCGATGGTGGTTCAAGCGATCACACAAGCAGCCCACATTGGACACAATTTGGCCATGCCCCATGAACTCACCTACCGACTGGCGAATCTCGTGGTTGAGGCAGTTCCTGGAGCCGAGAAGGTTACATTCTGTAATTCTGGGACAGAGGCCACTTTACATGCAATAAGGATAGCAAGAGCTTTTTCAGGTAAAGACATGATAGCCAAGTTTGAAGGAGGATATCATGGAGACCATGATTATGTCCTTGTAAGTGCTTTTGCTCATCCCGAAGAAGAACTCGGTTCACTAACAGATCCTCGTGCAGTTCCCGACTCCATTGGTATTCCCGAAAAAACTGTAGAAAATACCTTAATTTTACCTTTTAACCATCCGGCTGCTTTTGAGAAAATTAGAAGGTATAAGGATAAAATCGCTGTGGTTATGGTAGAAACGTTGCAGGGGTCTGGAGGATGTATCTCGATTAATAGGGAGTTTTTGCGAGAGCTTCGTGAAGTTACTAAGGAATGTGGAATACTTCTTTTATTTGATGAGGTATTTACTGGTTTTCGGCTAGCCCTGGGTGGAGCTCAAGAGTTTCACGGAGTAATCCCCGATCTTGCAACTTACGGTAAGGTTTTAGGAGGAGGTCTTCCTGTAGCAGGGGTAGCTGGTAAGAAAGGGGTAATGGATGCCATAAACTACAGCGGGGATCACGATGAGGATAGCAAAACCAAGCCTCATTACGGCGGGACTTTCAATGGAAATGTAATAGGTATGGCTGCAGGATGTGCTACGCTTGAGTACTTGACAAAGAATAGAAAAGAAATTTACAGTTATCTAGATACACAGGGTAGGAAAATCAGAGATACCATAAATAAGTTTTGTCAAAAAAACGATATTCCTGCTCAAGCTATAGGTGAAGGGTCCATATTCTACACGCACTTTGTAAGAGGTAGGATTAACAGAACCAGGGATTTACTTAAGATTAATCTACAGGCTCAGAGGAAATTCTTCCTTTACCTTCTGAAAAATGGGGTCTTTATGCCCTTTCTGCATCTTGGAATGATATCCTTTGCCCATAAGGAAAAAGATGTGCAGTTTGTAATTAATGCTCACTTGAAGGCTCTTAAGGAAGTAAAGGAAAAAGAATTATAGGGGGTATTCTTATGAATATGGAAGTCTTTACCTACTACATGCCGGTTAGGGTTTTTTTCGGAAAAAAAGAACTAGAAAGCATAGGCAGCTTGACCAGGAAGTTGGGTAGCAAAGCCCTTTTAGTTACCGGGAAGAAATCTATGAAGAAGCTGGGTATAACAGATAAAGTGGTCACTCTTCTGGGAGATAACTCTATAAAAGTCAATGTTTTTGATGAGATATTACCCAATCCTACGGACAAGGTTGTAGAGGAAGGAGCAGAGATTGTTCAAAGAGAGAAGATTGATGTCATTATCGGACTGGGTGGAGGAAGTTGTCTTGATGTAGCCAAGGGGATATCCGTAGTGGCAACCTATGGAGGAAATTTATGGGACTACATAGGAGAAGATAAGATAAAAGGAGAGGTTATCCCCATTATTGCCATTCCCACAACAGCGGGAACAGGTAGTGAGACAACGCCTTTTGGTATCTTTACCAAAAAAGAAATTATGAGAAAAGACGCTCTAGGAAGTTCCTATACTTTTCCTAAAATAAGTATCATAGATCCTCTATTGATGGAATCAATGCCACCTGAGCTCACGGCAGATACAGGGTTTGATGCCCTTGCTCATGCAGTAGAAGCTTATATTTCTCCTTTGGCAAATTCTCTCTCCGATGCTTTATCTTTTGAAGCAGTAAGATTGATACGGAATTCTTTAGTAAAAGCAGTAAGAAATGGAGGTGATCTGGAAGCAAGAGGTGAGATGGCTCTGGCTTCGAGTATGGCAGGGATGGCAATTACTCAGGCAGGAGTGGTGGCAGGACACGCGTTTGGTATGAGTATTGGAGGTATTTTGGATACATCCCACGGAAGAACAGTAGGGATTCTACTTCCCCACATTATGGCTCATAATCTTTCTGAAACTGCCTGTAAGACTGCCAGACTGGGAGGTGCTCTTAATCTTTCCGCTGTGGGAGATCCTGCTAAAGATTCCCAGAAGGTGATTGCATCTATCCAAGATATGATGGAAGAGATTGACTTTCCCACTCGCTTAGGGGCTCTGGGAGTAAATAAGCAAAATCTTTCCGAAATATTAGAGGATAGCATGAGGCAGGTTGATCTTGAGAATAATCCGAGGAAATTTGATAGAAAAAGCGCTCAGGAATTTCTTGAATCTATTATGTGAAGTCTGGAGTAATATTGAAATGTGATAGAAGAGCCCTTCCTTCAATATAAAGCGAAAGGTACTGCCAAGAGTCTTATGAAAGAATATGAAATAGATATGATAGATCAACAAAGCAAAAGGATGAGATTTTCTCTAAAAGATATGATAAGACACAAATAAAGACATGAGCTCTTGCTCTATGTTCAGAGAAGAAGCTCTTTCTCCTTTTTCTTCACTCTTATTCCTTCTTATTCCTTCCTTCTTCTAGGAGAGGAAAAATAGCATCTGTTGCTTCTTTAGATTCGTTAAGACGTCTCTTTTTCAAGGTGACAATATAGGAGAACTCTTGCTCCTTAACATAATCGAGGTTGGCCTCACCGAAAAAACTTTTGACAATACAGAAGATTATACCAGGAGGACATAATGTTAGTTGGAGCAACAAACCCGTTTTCAACAAACGGTCAGTGGTATAAAGGAAATCTACATACGCATACTACAGACAGCGACGGGGAATTATCACCGAAACAAATTATTAGTTGTTATAAAGAAAGAGGATACGACTTTTTGGGCATCACGGACCATAACAAAGTTACCTACGTTGAAGAATATTCTACTTCTAGTCCTCTTTTGATAAGGGGAATAGAGATTTCTTGTGGTCACTCTGAGATTGGAGAACCATACCACATTGTGGCCGTTGGATTAGAGGGAATTGTAGAGTTACCGGAAAAAGTTCCTGTACAAGAGGTGATTGATATCTTGCGGGATCAGCGAGGGATAGTCTTTCTGGCTCATCCATATTGGTCGGCGTTGACCCTGCATGATATGTTACCACTCAGAGGGATACTGGGAATAGAAGTTTTCAATACCATGTGCCTCAGGGAAATTGGCAAGGGGGTCTCTGCAGTCTATTGGGATGACTTACTTGCTCACGGGAAGAATCTTTGTGGGTTTGCAGTTGATGATACTCACGGGCAGGAAGATGTCGGCTATGGCTGGGTTATGGTGAAAGCAGAGAGTTTGTCTGCAAGAAATGTTCTTTCCGCCATCAAAGAGGGACGATTTTATTCGAGTTGTGGCCCCATAATAGAGAATATTGTCTTGGAAAACAATATAGTTACTGTTAGCTGTTCGGAGGTGGAAGTGATTAATTTTATCTGCGCTGATCACCGTGGTGTAAGCTTTCACTCTGAAGATAGGACTCTTCTCACCGGTGCAAGTTACGAATTGTCGGGAGAGGAGATGTATTTAAGAGTGGAGGCTATCGATGTACAGGGGAAGACTGCCTGGTGCCAGCCATTAAGTTGTCAGGAAGTGAAAACAGTATGAGTCTTTCAAACGCTTGTTCTATCATATGAGCTACACCACTTCATTTCTCTGTTATCTAAGATATCTCCCAGAGAGAACGAATCTTAGAAATATTTTTTCTATATTTAGAAACTTGGTTACAATAAGACTCGTAGGTAAGAACTCCGGTGTAACCTATTTCCTTAAGAACTTTAGTTACACCCGGAAAATCAACAATTCCTTCAAAGGGTAGAAGATGTTCATCTTCTCCTTTAAAGGAAGGCTCAGTATCCTCCAGGATACATCTACTGAAGTCTTCTATCTCTGACTGATACATATTTACTGGCTTTAGGCTAATTTCCTTTTCTTTGATTTCCTCTCTTTTTTGTTCTGCTTTATAGCCTTTTTTCTCCTTTTCAAGTCTTTGCACCATATAGCCAGATGAATCCTGTCCTATGGTTCCTTTGGCTAAAATGCTTCCCTTGCTTCCATAAATTTCTAGCCTATTTTCTGAAGAAGCATCGGGAATAT
>SDBT01017611.1_pt1 | contig 11275 bp, 7 predicted proteins | sample 2277101 | NCBI WGS metagenome assembly SDBT01 (sample SAMN10404973, study PRJNA504765) | marine sediment metagenome | isolation source: marine sediment core GS10_PC15, 103 cmbsf | place: Arctic Ocean: Southern Knipovich Ridge | collected 2010 | reverse complement strand
AGAGAGGGAGCAAATGAAAGAAAAAGAGGTTAATTAAAAAGAGTTAATTGATGACTATGTACAAGGAACGATTAGGGATGCTATGAGCATTCATGCAAAACACGATGTTTCTGGGATGCCGGTTCTTAAAAAAGATACGAAAACTGTTGTCGGTGTTGTAACAAGAAATGATATCTTTAAAAATCCTAACGAGGAACAACTTGCTCTTATCATGAGTCAAAACCCTGTTCTTATCAATAAAGACAAAGATTTATTGGATGCTGCAAAGCTGCTTTATGAAAAAAGAATACATGGAATCCCAGTTACCGATAGAAGAGGAAACCTTGTTGGAATTATTAGCCCAACAGATATCCTCAAAGCCTTGCCAAATGAATATGATGATGTTGTAGAACACTACTATACCTCCAATCTTGTCCCAGTCTATCAAAATACTCCGATAACAATTATTATGGAAATTATTAATGTGACAAACGAAACTGCTCTGCCTGTTTTAAACGATGAGCGAGAACTAGCCGGTATCGTAAGCGAAGGCGATCTGTTTAAACTCAGCCACATTAAAGAAAGTGTTTCTCAGACCGACATTGGAATGGGTGGAGATGAAGACGCATGGACATGGGAAGGAATACGAGATATCATCCGGTTGCATTATTCTACAACACAGGTTGATCTTCCTCCAGTTCCAGCAAAAGAAGTTATGATAACAGACGTCATAAAAGCTTATAAAAATGATCCAATATCAGAAGTAGCCAGAAAAATGTATAAAAACAAGATAAGTCACATACCAGTTGTGAATTCTGAAAACAGGCTGGAAGGAATGGTTACCGATATTGATCTTATGGCATGTACGTTTAAAACCTGCTAATATATATCTGCTATTACTAGATCAGGAGAATATTTTGATGCCTCAAGATATTTATGACAAAGTGATGATGCTTGCTAAAAGGAGAGGATTTATTTATCCCTCGTTTGAAATCTATGGTGGTGTTGCAGGTTTTTATGATTATGGACCGCTTGGTTCTCAGTTAAAAAACAATGTTGAGAATCTCTGGAGGAATTTTTATCTCTTAAAGGACAATTGCATAGAAATAAATACGCCAACAATAACTCTTTATGATGTCTTAAAAGCATCAGGGCATGTTGATGAATTCACAGATCTTACGGTAGACTGTAAAAAATGCAAACGATCATATAAAGTCGAAGACATAATAGAAGATAACACTTCTGTTGAACAAGCAGTAAAAGAAAATAAGATAAAATGTCCAACTTGTGGTAAAAAATTATCAGATGCTCATCCCGTTAATCTCATGTTTTCAACAACAATTGGAATTGGTGAAGGAAGAAAAGCATTCTTGCGCCCTGAAACTGCTCAAGGAATTTTTACAAATTTTCATCTCTTGTATCGATATAATCGAGAAAAACTTCCCTTTGGTGTCATTCAACTTGGGAAAGGATATAGAAATGAAATATCCCCTCGGCAAGGTACATTACGTCAGCGTGAATTTGCGATGGCTGAAGCAGAGATCTTTTTTGACCCAAACGATAAATCTCATCCTAATTTTAACAGTGTAAAAGATAAAAGGTTATATCTTTTTGATAATGAAAACGAATTTACATTAACGGTAAAAGAGGCTGTTGATAAAAAAGTCATCAACAACCAGGCACTTGCCTACTATATGTATCTCACCCAAGATTTTTTACTTTCTGCAGGTGTTGATCCTAAAAAGTTTCGGTTTAGGAAACATGCAGCGGATGAACTTGCACATTATGCTACTGAATGTTGGGATGTTGAACTCTTTAGCGAACGGTTTGGGTGGGTAGAATGTGTTGGTATTGCAGATCGATCTGCATATGATCTCAGTTCACATATTGAATCTTCTGGTACTGATATGTATGCGCAAAGAAAGTTTGATGAGCCTAAAATCGTCAATGTAAAAAAGATTGTTGCAAAAATGAATATTTTGGGGCCGCTTTTTAAGGATAAAGCAGGAGAGGTCAAAGAACTCCTTGAAAAGATGGATGTAAAAGAAGCCAAGAAGATATCTGTTATATTAGATGATAAAAAAATAGATGTGCCAGATAATTGTTATCAAATAGTAGAAACAAAAGAAAAAATCACAGGAGATAAATTCGTACCACATGTCATAGAACCATCATATGGTATTGACAGAATAGTATACTTTCTTCTTGAACACAATTATTCTGAGGTAAAGAAGAAAGATGAGGAATACAGAATTTTAACGCTTACACCTCAAATGGCACCTATTAAAGCAGGAGTGTTTCCTTTAATCAATGATAAAAAACTTATTGATATCGCAAAAAAGATAGATAAAGATCTAAGAACTGCAGGTATTGCAACTTATTACGATGACGGAGGAACTATAGGAAGAAGATACGCACGAATGGATGAAATTGGAACGCCTTTTTGTATCACTGTTGATCGTGATACATTAGATGACGAGACGGTAACGGTTCGAGATCGTGATACGACAAAACAAAAGAGAAAAAGTCAGGACGTCCTTGTTGAATTTTTAAAAGATAAAATTTCTCTTTAGCATCTCAGTATATTTTTGGCGTTTTAGTAGAACAATCAAAAGAGCCGATTGATTTATTTTACGTAATTTTTGTTATGAAAAAAACTTGTTTTCCTTCCATAGTCCCCTCTGTAAAAGAGCCTTCATTGCATTCTGCTGCAATTGTTATTTTTATCTTACCAAGCCCTAAGAAAATTTTTGAATCTACGCTGACTTCTTCATCAACTGTGAGCTCTTGTATGGTTCCTGAGAACGTTTTATTTATCAAGTCAAACATTCCACCTGTTACTTCTATTGTCCATTCAACACCTGTTGCATCTGCATCACCAACGTTTTGAATCTTGGCACCTACACCAAATCCTCCAGTAACCTCGGTAATGACAATATCTGGATGAGGAAGTGGTTCGTATAAAAAATCAAGAGTGGGATCGCCAAACAAGTTTAACTGATAATAGGTCCATCGTATACATGATCGTCCAATTATATGGAGGTTATCTTCTTTGGAATCTTGATTTGCTTTACCAAGTTGTGTGATTTCTTCTCCATATATTGCATCCCAAAACTCCCGGTTAAACCGTTGAGAGTCTCCATCGGTTGTATATGACCAAAACCATCCATATCGTGCATTCATAATAACGGCAAATGCTGCATTTTCTGTTTTTACAGTGAAATGTTCGGCGATACAATCATATCCCTCGGGATTATCAAAACCACCAGACATGCAGCCATGAGAATAAATAAAACTAAATTTGTCGTTTGTTAGATCATAGACATCATTAATGTCCATTTTCAGATTATATCCATAATTTGCATGACCATCATGATTTACGATGTGAACATTATTGTTTATAATTCCCATGAGTTCAGATTTCGGCCAATCATTACCGGGCCATTCACGATCATAAAGGATTGTAATATCATATTCATCTGAAGGAATGCCAACTGTTGTATAGCCATCATCTGTTGAACCATCAATCATTTGATCAAGGTGATTTCCACCCCAAGTTGAAGCACCATAATCTCCAAGGTATTCACCAGCTAGAACAACTTGGGATAAATATTCCTCAGAATCTTCAGTGATATATGCTACTGTTTTTGATACAAAATTATCTACATCAGCTGCATTGTCAACACATGCTCTCCCAACATACACTTCAGCATAGAGGTCAACATCTCCGCCTCCTTCACCATCAGTTGGTTCACCCCATTTGTTATCCCCATCATAGTTATAGGTTCCATCAAGACACCCGTAGTAAAGATCAGATGGCATATAGGTTGTATATGGTGTTACGTCTTCATCCATTCCAAGAACCCACAACATCTTTGCAGGAACAATAGGATCATCTCCTCCAAGAAGTACATAGTCCACTCCCCAGTTTGTATACACATCTCTAATATAATCTCGAATGTCTTCAGGAGTTGTACCTCCAATATCTGATAATGTCTGAATAATTGTACTTATCCCTTGTGTGTTATGTACATTTTTTAATGCATTAAAACCATCTTTTAAATCATCTGTTGTAATGATTAATAGATCATAGGATTCAAGTGGTTGAATATCAGGATGAACATAGGTTTCTACAGTAGAAGGATTATCAACCTTTTTAATGACTTCAAATTTATCCTTATCATACCCTCGAAATAAAGGATTGATTGTATCATCTTTGATAAGATCAATAGAAACTGTCATCTCGTTATAATACGATATTTCTCCTGTTGAAGGAATATATTGAACGGGATATAAATCCAAAACAAGTATATCATATCCCCGAAAGCTATAGACTCCAATTTCTGTATATAATTCTCCAGGAAATTGATTGTCTGAACTATATATTTTTTCATCTGGAACTGGGGGAGATGCAAGGTTTGGTTCTGATATTGGAATAAGATTTCCAACAGGTTTAACCATGTAGTTTTTCCCTAAACATATTTTTTTTGAAGGAGAAATGGTAATATCTTTTACAGTTGCTCCTTGGGACAGGAGAATATATGCTCCCTTTATAGGCAAATAGGGTTCACCAGGATTTCCAAAAGAAGTAACTCCTTTGAGTGTTACTTCGTCATAAACATCTTCATTAATTTGGATTTTGTTTACATATGGTTGTTCAAATGAGTACGTAACAGTCAGTTGATTAGCATCTTTTTTATCTTCTGAACCTCCTATTACAGAATATGTTGTTAAAATGAGTATTACTGCAACAAAAAAAACCTTATAAAATGCAATAGTTCTTTTTCTACCATTTTTCATATTTTATCCCCAATGTTTTAAATTAATATACTTGGTTTAACTCTATTATTATATTGTTTGTAGTAATATAAATATATATCTGTCAAAATTTTAAAAGTTTTTAACCACAGTATCAATTATATCAAGTGATTCATCAATTTCTTCTTCAGTAATTATTAACGGAGGCCTAAATCGTATAGTATTTGACCCACACGAAAGTACAACGAGATTATTTTGATATATCTTCTTTTGAATCTGATCTCTTTTTTCAGGAGTTGGCAAATCAAAAGCACACATAAGACCTCTCCCACGAGCATTTGATATCTTTTCTGGATATTTTTCTTGTAGTTCAATGAGCCCATCTTGCAGTCTTTTACCCTGAATCTGTGTATTTTTTATCAGGTTTTCTTCCTTAATTACTTCTAGATATTTCTGACATCGAACCATGTCAATAAGATTACCACCCCAAGTAGAATTCAGTCGACTTGAGACAGTGAAAACGTTATCTTTTATTTCATCAACTCGAGATCCAACCATAATCCCACACACTTGTGTTTTCTTACCAAAAGCAACAATGTCTGGTTTAAAATCAAAATGTTCATATGCCCACATCTTACCAGTAAGCCCAACACCAGTTTGTACTTCGTCAAGGATAAACATCATCTCATGCTCATCACATAGTTTTCTTAGTTCAATAAAGAACTCATTTCTAAAATGATTATCTCCACCTTCACCTTGGATAGGTTCAATAATTAAACCTGCAATATCATCAGGATTGTTAGTAATAGCAGTCTCTATCTCTGAGATTGCTTGTTTTTCAAGTTCTTGAACGTTTTCTAGATTTTGTGTGCTAAGTGGAAACGTTATTTTTGGGTTGATAATACGTGGCCAATCAAACTTGGTAAAATACTTTATCTTATTAACATTAAATGTGTTTGTCATCGATAGAGTATATCCTGATCTTCCATGAAATGCTTCCTTGAAATGTATTATCTTTTTTCCAAGGTTTTCACCTTTTCCTTTTTCGATATTTTTCTGGGTCTTCCAATCAAATGCTGTTTTTAAGCCGTTTTCTATGGCAAGTGTACCGCCACTGACAAAAAAGAGATGATGGAAATCTTTTGGAACTGCATGTTTTGAAAAGCTTTCAACAAATTCAGCCATCTCAACGGTATAAAGATCAGAATTGGTCGGTTTATTGACTGCAAGTTCTCCCATTTTCTTAATGAATTCAGGTGTCGTAAGCTTGAGATGATTACAGCCAAGCGGAGCTGATGCAAAAAACGAGAAACAATCAAGCATAAATCGTTCGGTTCGTGAATTATATATTCTACATCCTTTGCTTTTTTTTAAATCTAAAACAAGATCAAAACCATCTGCAAGCATATATTTTGATAGCGTGTTATGAACATTTTTTGGTTCGACAGTCATACTATTTACCCCTGTTAAAATGTGGCTTATGCCTGTTAGAGCGGTATCATTCTTGCTTTTAAAATGATATCGGTACATGATCACCGGGTTTCTTGAATAAGAGTCTATGTGAGATGTTTTTTCAAATTGACATTTTCACAGAAAAAGTTTAAATACAATTAGTGATAAAAAGTGACATGATAATAGATTTGATATGGAGTGGATATGTGTGGAAACAATAACTGAACCCGAAGAGGAAGAAAAATGTATATGTCCAAACTGTGGAGAAACAATGAATAAATCAAAGGATGCATCAATCCCTCTCTACGTTTGTCCCAAGTGTGGTTGTTCCATTGAGAAAACTGATCAAAATCTTGATGCAGATATGGCATGTCCGAACTGTAATCAACTTTTAGATGGCAGCGAATGTCCCTATTGCGGTTACGACTTAGGATCAGACTTCGAATAATAAAAATAGGTTAGAGAGGGGGATTTCAGGAGGAGAAATGGATGTATATCCCTCTCAAAGAGAAAACAAAAAAGTTTAAACAAGAACTATACTGTTGATCTCATTTAGTGTCTCCAAATTGTTCATTTTTACCATATTATCCGATAGCGTATACAAAACGTCATCAATGTAAAGCGTTCTTTTTATTGAGTTACCGCTATCATACCAATAATAGTAATCATATTCTTCTTCAGATTCTTGTTGGGTTTCATAATCATGAGAGATATTTCCAGAAAATGTAATGCCATCATCAATGGAGATATCAAACACATAAGCAGATTGCTTATAATATATCCCAGCTGGAATTACGAGTAGGTTTTTTTCTTTATCAAAGAGAAATGCTTTATGTTCATATAATGCAATTGATTCAGACCATCCCCAGCTGTTTTCACTGTTTACTATTTCATAGTTTGAAAGCTCTATTGGGTTACTTGGGTCAGTTACCTCAAAAAGTGATATCTTCACATTACTTCCATTTCTTCCGATACCAATGATATGAGTATCATCATATGGGTGAAGATAGGTAGAAAATCCTGGTATTTTCAGCTCGCCTAGCACTTCTGGGCTGGTTGGATTACTCAAATCTATGACAAAGAAAGGATCTATCTGTCGAAAAGTAACAAGATAGCATGTATCTCTAATGAATCGCGTTGCATAGATTTGTTCTCCGGATGCAAGATCCTCTAAACTTCCAACAACTTCAAGATCCATATCTAATACATAGACATTGTTTTGTGATTCAATACTTGAAAGAAAACTTTGAATCATCCATCCCTGAAGCGTTGTTGAAACCCGAAGATGTCCATCATATTCACTGATTGAAAACTGATTATTGACAAAACCGGGTACATCTCCTTGAGCTTTATATTCAATATTTCCATCAGATATACTTATTCTATGAATAATTGTTCGCTCTGTTCGCCTGCTTACCTCATTTGCAATATCTTTTACTTGGTCTTCATCCATATCCATAATGTATTCTTGAAGTATCCATTGAGTTATTGTCTGTTTTTGGTAATCCTCAAGAGTAAGTGTTTTAACATTCTCAAGTTGTGATTTGATGGATTCAGGAAGATGAGGCATTATTATTTCGTTTATTATTTCATCTAATACCTCATAATTATAATACTGGGTGGCATAAGTAATATAGATATTATTCCCTGATACATACATGGTTTGTCCATTTCCAAGGATAAATATTTTTTCAATGATCGCTTCAGAGTCATCTTGTATATTTACCGATAAAATATTTGTTATAGTGTTGCTTTTTTCAGGAAGATCCACATAATAGATATCAGAGAGTGGAACCTCCCGTAGTTCATCATCAACCAGTAGTCTTGGAACAACGTTCTGATTCTCCTCAGGATAATAACCCACATCATAGGAGTATTGAATGGTAATCACATAAATATACTCACCAATTAGTCTTGCTTCCGAAAAACTTCCACCAACAACAATCTCTTTTATAAGAATGGGATGTATTATATCCTCTAAATCATATATTTTAATGTATGTATCTTGAGAGCTATACCACCGGGGAACAACTGTCCCTTCTATAATATCTGCTTTTTCAAAAATTGGTTGATAATAGGTATCTGCAAAGACAACAAGTCGGCTCCCACTGATGAAGATAGTTCCAAGAGTAAGTGTATCATTTAAAGCTATTTCTGAGATGATTTCTGCATCTTCTGACGGGTACGCTTTGACAATAATGACTTTATTATTTGATACAATGTAAAGATACGTACCATCTGTTTTCACAATATCAGGTTCATCAACACCAGTAACTTGAACATTAGTTTCAGAGTAATCAACACTTTGACCAGCGACAGATTCATCTAGAGATGGACTACTTATTTCACCATCTGACATTTCTTTTGATGACATCATTCGCTCTGATCCCAGGTTCCAAAAACTCCCATATGTTTGTTCAAAATTACTACTTAAATAATCGGTCAGACTATCATATGAATCGAAATTTTCCAGTTCATAATAAACCTCATCTGAGGTATTTTCATTATTGGTTTGAGGATACATCGTAGAAAGAAGAATCGCTGAGAGAAAAACACCTACAAATATAATTGCCCCTAGTTTCATAATTTCATTCTTCATAACATTCACATCCAAATCTAATTTTTCTCTTCTTAGTTATATTTCTCTGAGTTTATATACTGTTGGAAAACGTTCGGGATTTTCCAAACAACCAAATTCATATATAATAAAAAAAAGAAAGAGATCTTTAGATAAGATCTACACTATTTATCTCTTCAAGAGTGTCAAGATTATTCATCTTCACCATGTCATCTGAAAACGTATACAGAACATCGCCGATATAAAGAGATCGAGTTACAGATGAGGAACCACCACCCCAATAATATCCTGATTTGAGTAACTCATCATCGTTGTCCATATGGGTGATTCTTCCCCTCAAATCAAAACCATCGTTTAATGATACGTCATAGACATATGCTCCTTGAAATACAAACTCACCCTGCATATTTTTTGGTTGCCCTTCTTTTAATTCTGCAACCGTCATCGGGACAACAAGTAATCCTTTCTGTTTGTCAAAAAGAAAGGCTTTATGATCACTTGTTGCAAGGCTTTCTGTTCCTCTGTCTCCAATTACTTCTTTATGAAGCTCTATTGGGTTATTGACATCACTGACATCAAATATTGCAATTTTAACACCCTGAATAGCTGTGTAGTAAACTGCACCTTCGGTATGGACTTTATCAGCATCAATGCTTGCATCGACTTCTTTTCCAATACCAATAAGATGAGTTTCATCATATGGATGTAAATAATCTGAATAACCAGGTATCTTAAGCTTTCCAAGTATTTGGGGATTTGTTGGATCTTTCAAATCAATGACAAACAAAGGATCAATATGTCGAAAAGTTACCATATATGCCCTCTCACCCATGAATCGTACCGAGTATATACTTTCACCAGGAGCTATATCGTTTATTTTTCCTACAATATTTAAATCATCATCTAACACGAACATATTATTTGTTGAAGTATCTACATTGTTACGATATCCAGATATTGTCGTTGCAATCCTAAAAAATCCATCATGTTCATCCATTGAGAACTGATTGAGTATTCTCCCTGGAACCTCTCCTTGAGCTGTATAGGATATTCCTCCGTCGTTTACTGAGATTTTATGAATAATTGTTTTTTCTTCAGATCTACCATATCTTTCTCCATTTACAGGTTCAATATAGTCATATTTTGTATAGGTTAAAAAAATATTGTGTTCTGATACATACATGGTTTGAGAGCTGCCAAGGAGAAAACTTTTCTGAGATACTTCATTATCATTAAGATCAATTGATATGACATTTGTCATTGCATCTATTCTTTCAGGTATATCAACATAATATATCTGATTGCAGCCTATCTTTTTTGTATTTCCATTGATTGTTATCTCAGGTATATTAAGAGTTGTTTCATCATTTTCTGTTCTATAGATGTTGCCTGTGTATTCACTTGTGACAACATATACATGATCACCGATCATTCGCGCATCAAAGTATCCACCGTCAAATTCCATTTCATCTAAAAGTGTTGGATTTTCTCGATCGGAAATATCATAAATTTTTATTTGTGTTGTTGGAATACCACCCCACCAATAGGAATCATCTGTTTTATATTCTTCAGTATATCTATTTGAGGATCCAAAGACGATCAATCGATCATTATGTATGAAAATATTACTAGAATAACTGTTAGTATCTACGGTTATTTCTGAAAGAATCGTTGCTTCATCAGCTGGATAGGCTTTTATTATATAGATTTTTGAGTTGACGAGAACATACAGATACGTTCCATCTGTTTTTACGGTATCTGGTTCATCAACACCTTCAACTTGAATGTTTGTTTGTGAAAAGTCAACAGAACCACCACTATGTAAAACATCACTTACAGCTCCAGAATTAGCTCTTAACGATTTTGTTGCAAAGGTTACTGATAGTTCCTCCATATCATATCCATAATACCATCTCCCGGTATTGCTTCCACAGTTTTCTTTGAGAAAAACAGCCATCTCTGAATACGATGAAAAAGAACTGAGCTCATAGGTGTTTACTCCCTTATTTAAAAATTTCCATGGAAAACTGGGTATAAATAAAGAACTAAAAAATTGTTTATTAAAAAGTTCAAAGAGCTTACTATAGACCTTTTGATAAGATGTTATTTTCGTCGTTCCAACATTGTTGTTTTGTGTTATTGGAGCTTGTAGTGTTGCTGCTGATACCAGGCTTATACATATCAGCATTCCTAGCAGCATAATTCCTTTTATTCGGATATTTTTACCATTCATATTATCACTTCATTTTATTTCTAACAAAATTATATCCTTCTTAGTTTATATATGGTTGGAAAACGTTCGGAAAAAACCGAACAACTACTCCATATAAATCAATAAAATTAAGAGAGCTTTTATAAAAATAATAGAGTTGGATTACAAAATCTCTGTTTTTTCGTGAAAGATAATATCCATCTCTTCAAGTTCATCAAGAATTGGATTATAAATCTCAGGGATCACAGGAATATAAACACCTTTAACATCAATTTTTTCTTCCAGTATCATTTTTA
>SDBT01017610.1_pt1 | contig 11275 bp, 8 predicted proteins | sample 2277101 | NCBI WGS metagenome assembly SDBT01 (sample SAMN10404973, study PRJNA504765) | marine sediment metagenome | isolation source: marine sediment core GS10_PC15, 103 cmbsf | place: Arctic Ocean: Southern Knipovich Ridge | collected 2010 | reverse complement strand
GCGGTAAACTGTGCATAGACCTCGCGAGCCAGTCTCGCGATTGGATAAAAACGCATCGGGTCAGCTCGAATTCTTTTCATTTCGTCGACCTTTTTGAACTTTATATCATCACCCAGCAGTGAGCCAAATTCTACCATCAGCGACAGCCATTCTGCGGAGAAGCCCTTCTCGTTCTCAAGGCTCATCTGGTAGGTGTTGTGTGCCGTTATTTGTACTTCATTGAACCTTTCATGCGGATTGAAATTTACCCTGGCACTTTCAGCAATTGTAATCTCTTCTATTTCGGAGTTTTTCACCTTGGTGATGACCACACCTGAAAGCGTATCGCTTTGCGGGCTGGCCAGGTCAGCGTAGATTCGGTAACGCCCGTCCGGAGGCAACTTATAAAATCCCCTTCGCTGGATATTTCGGAAAAGTATCTGCTTTGCATCGGCCTTAAGAGATCTTTCGGCGCGGTGGACGAAAGCCGGCATGACGTGGAAACTCAAAAGCAAATTTGCAATCGCCACCATAATCGCCAGCGCCAGGCCCGGATAAACCAGTGAGAACAAACTGATTCCGCTTGCCCTGCAGGCATCAAGCTCATTATCGCTGGCAAGTCGGCCGTAAACCAATGTGGTTGCGAATAAAGCCGCCATCGGCAATATGAACGTCAAGGTGATGGGCAAAAAATAGCCCATAAGATGAACGACCTGCCGGGGTCCTACGCCGTATTCCTGAACAGGCCTGAGAATACTGCCCAGACTCATAATTAGTGTCAAGGCCACGGCCGCAAGGACAAAAACCTTAAAAGCCTCGCGAAATATATATCTGTGCAGAGTAAAAACCATATCAACTTCCAATTTTCAATTATCAAGGGGCACTTTGCAACAAAATTCTCCAGCCGTCGGTTACAAACGCTAATCGTCTCATCCTATTTTCTATTTGCGTCAAAAACGGATAACCCTTATAATGAAGTTGGTAAATATTCTTAAGCCACTAAAACGACTAAGTGAAAATCGTTAATTCGGGAGTGATTTATGGTCAAAAGCACGGGCCATAACGAATATCAAACTGAGTTCCCAAACGCAAAAAAAAGCGTTTGGGGTCCCACTCAGAATGCCGAATACCGAACTTCGTTATTAGTTATTCGTTATTCATTATTCGTCTTCGCTCTTATACCCTTGTGCACTTGTGCACTCTCTTGGGCCGATACGATTGTACTCAAGGAAGGCCAGAGCCTGAGGGGCGATATCCTTGCGGAAAAAGAAACGCAGTTGATAGTGGATATAAGCGTAACAGTTCTAACGATTCCGAAGGAAAAGATACTCGAATACGAATACACCAAAGCGCTTGAGGGCTGGGACGTTGATGTAAATGACTCTGACGTTAACGGTCCAGATGTGGAGGTCGGCAAATCGCAGCAACGGCCCGGTCAGTTGTACAGGGTCGGGGACCTGAAAAAAACAACTATCGAAAAATGCGTGGACGCTTTCTCCGAGGCGGTCGTAAAGGTCTCAAGCCCCTTAGGGATGGGCTCAGGATTCTTTCTAAATGAAGATGGTTACCTCATAACCAACTATCACGTAATAGAAAAAGAAACAAAGATTGAAGTTACCATGTTTCAAAAGTCAAAGAACGGCTTTGAGAAAAAGAAATTCAAAAAAGTCAAAATCGAAGCCATCAATCCTTTTGTTGACCTGGCACTGTTGAAAGTCGAAGACCTGGGTGATACAAAGGTCAAACACGTGTACCTGGGTGACATTGACAGAATCAAAGTAGGCGAAAAGGTCTTCGCTATCGGCAATCCGCTTGGCCTGGAGCGAACCGTTACCGACGGTGTCATCAGTACAAGAAACAGGGCCTTTGAGGGGCTTATCTATATCCAGACCAATGCCGATATCAATCTGGGTAATTCGGGCGGGCCGTTGTTTAATCTGGCCGGAGAGGTAATCGGCGTTACGAATATGGGATATATATTCTTCGGCGGACTGGGTTTTGCCATACCGGTCAACTATGTAAAGCATTTTATAGAGAACCGTGATGCCTTTGTATATGACAAGGATAATCCGAATACAGGTTTCAAATATCTTCAGCCGGACAGAAGACGCAATAAGCAACAGCCGAAATTCCTAATTAAACTAAAAGCTAAAAGCGAAAGACTATAGTCCAAAATTCCAAGTTTTGGTCCTGCATTTTTCGCTTTATAATTTACGCTTCGCTGAAGGGTCTAAAAAATGAAACAGCCGGCAAAAACAAATCATAAGTTTCCCTGTGCCCTGACGTTCTTATGTTCTTGCGCTCTTGTGCTCTTGTGCTCATTTGTCTCTGCTCAGGCCAAGGTACTGCCCGAGACAGCCAGGCTTATTCCACCTGAAACCGTCCTGTTGGTGAACATCGACAATTTCAGTGAGCTCAAAGAGCAGTTTGAGAAAACTAACCTTTACAAACTGTATAAAGACCCGGCAATGGCCGCTTTCGTCGAGGACTTCAAGACCAAATGGCGCCAAAAAATGCGGCAGCTGAATAACGAGGTTGCCGAGGCAATTATCGATGCAGATGTATTGCCACAGGGCAGAGTGGCCGTTGCTTTAGTACTTAATGAGCAGAGCAAAGAAGCCGACGAGCCGACGATTTTGTTCATAACCCAGTGGGACGAAAAAACCGGCGAAATCAAAGAAGTGGTAGATAAAATGGTCAAAAAAGCTATTGAAGATGGCTTACACCGAAAGAGAGAAGATTACCGCGGCGTCAGTATAACAACGATAATTGGAGAAAACTCATCGAGGCTGAGTTACTGCCTTTTTGACGACTGCCTGATAGTCTCTACGAATCTCGAGGTTCTCAAATTCGTCATCGCGCATATCAAAGGGGCAATGAGCCCGACGCTGGCCGGAGACACCGATTATACCGACACCATTAAAGCGACCGGCCCTTATCACGACATTGATTTTTACGTCAACATAAAACAAATCATCAAAACAATACCAGCCGAGGATTCCACCGGCAAAACACAGTCAGTAATACGCAATCTGGGCCTTGATAATGTCGCTGCTTTTGGTTGTTCGATTGGCCTCAGCAGATGCCCCGGAACTTCTTTCTCCAGCAAGGCATTTCTGAAAATTAACGGTGCCAAAAAAGGTATCTTCAAAATGCTCGAGTTCGAATCCGCCATTCTCAGAGCTCCACGATTTATTCCTGCATCGGCCTATTCGGTGGCATTTTTGAATTTGAATATTAAAAAGGCCTACAACGAGCTTTACAACATTCTATACAGTTTCAATCCTGAGACTGCGGCAAAAATGAATCTTCCGCTTTTGCCGCCCAACCCGGATGGCCAACCGGGACTGGAACTAAAAAGTGACATCATCGAGCATCTCGGCTCGCAACTTTTGGTGGCCCAGAATATAAGGAAGCCGTTTTCCACCGATTCAATGCCAACAGAATCGCTCGTTGCTCTGGCGGCAGTAAACCCTCACGCTCTTGAAAAATCTCTGTCGCTTCTGCACGGGATAATGACCCAGAACAACCCTGAAGCCCGGCGTGAGCTTTTAGGCCACACGATATATATGGTCACTTTGCCGGGACTGCCATTTTTGCCCGGCGCGATGACACCAATGCAAGGACCCGAAGACTCAACTGTTCAGCAAATACCTAAGGTGGCATTTACCATCACCGACACCCATCTGATTTTAGGGGTCGAATCAACCGTTGAGCGAGCCATTCGCACATTGAGCAGTACCGAAACTGCATCAATGGGTTCGGCAAAGTGGTTTACTTCGGCCAAATTGGATTTGCCTTCAGTTGTGGGACTGGCAAGTCTTGAAGATAGTTCCGTTTCGAGCGAATTTTTCTGGTGGCTGGTGAAACAAGGCAGTAAAGCAAAGAGCTCCGGGCTGGCACCCGGTGCAGGTCTGGCATTTTCGCAAATAGATTCTGACTTGTTTAAATTTGCTCTTCTGCCTGAATTCGATGCCGTCCGCAAATATTTCGGCTCATCCTCTTTTTATGGCATAAGCAGGCCGGACGGCTTCTTCTTCGAATTAAAATATCTTAATCGAGTTGACACTGACTAATAATCGTATCTCGTTCGAGGCTCCACGATTCACAAGATATGCTGATTAGTGGATGACTTTATTGAGAGGATACGTGATTATGCCGGATGCTCCCGCCCGCTTCAAAGCCGGAACCAGCGACCGTTCGACCTTATCTTCGATAATCACTTCTATTGCAACATAATCGGAATCGGCCAGAGGCGAAATGGTCGGGCTCCGCTCAGCAGGAACCAACTTCAATATTGACTCCAAACCGCTCTTTTTTACGTTCATCTTCAAACCGACTCTGCTGCGAGCGGCGATTGCTGCATCAAGCAGTATGGCAATATTTTCTATTTTTGCGCGTTTGAATTTATCCTGCCAGGCCTGCTTGTTTGCGATAAATCTTGTTGTAGAGGTTATGATGGTATCTATTATGCGCAGGTTATTTGCCCGCAGTGACGAGCCGGTCTCGGTAAGTTCCACTATCGCATCCACCAGTTGAGCTTTTACCTCGGTAGCACCCCAGCTAAATTCGACCTTTACGTCAATATTTTTATCAGAAAAATATTTCTCTGTTACATTAACCAGCTCGGTCGCTATTATACCGCCCTGAAGGTCCCGCGGTTCTGTCACTTTCGATTCATCAGGCACAGCCAGCACCCATTTGGCCGGTCTGCTTGTAGTCTTGCTGTAGGCGAGCTCAGCAACCTGCAGCACATCGCAGTCATTCTCCATTATCCAATCATAGCCGGTAACGCCGGCATCAAGAACGCCGTCGGCGACATATCTGCCCATCTCCTGCGCTCGCAGATAAATCGGCTGGATTTGCTCATCATCTATACGCGGCAAATAACTCCTTTCAGAATCCAAAATGTGGAAGCCGGCTTTACCGAAAAGCTCAATCGTCGCCTTTTGTAAACTGCCCGTGGGAATACCTAATTTTAGTATCTCTTCTGACATCTTAAACAATCGTTCCTTTCCTCTTATTCCTTGTGTTTTTTTGTCCGGGTTATTCCTTTTGTTTTCTTTTTAGTTTTGGTTCCGGTCTTCGTTTTCACCTTACGAGCAGTTTTTTTCTTTGGCTTTGCCGCGGTTAGTTCGCTCTGACGCCGCAAAAGAGCATAAAACTCGTATGCATTTTGAGCCGAAATCTGTCTGGCTAAAAATCCTTCTATCCGCTGCTCATCGGCGTCAGGATGAACCAGCTGTCTGCTCCTTAGATAATCTATCATATTTTTTGTAAGCGGTATTGCGTGGCCCTGCAGGGACGTAAGAACGCAATAATTTCGCACGAATCGGCTGACACCGTCTATTTTCTCAAGAGTTTGCCCGGCCGGCCGTTTGCCGATTTTTTTCAATGCCTTCAAACTAACCGTATTATATCTGTTGAATACGGCCCTTAAAGCTGCGGTAAGTGCTAAAGCTATATCTTTGGCAACAGAGCTGTCCCCGCCCAGCATTTCAACAATTTCTTCCACTCGCGAAACACGCAAATCATTCAAATCAACGAAATAATCAGCAAATCTCTTAACCGCTGACTGCGTCGCTGTCTCGCTCATTTTCTCGCTGATGATAGCGTGAATAAGCGCCTCGGCCGGCTCGTCATAGACGGCCTTCTTCACGCTTGGGTATTTGCGTTTCATTGAGCGGTATAGCTTGTTGATTTTCTGCGAATACGCTCTGCTGTCTTTCATAAAAGCCCTTCTCAAATAGCTGATAGGAAATGCTAAACGCTATCAGTCTTCTTCCTGGCCAGGCAGGTCCTCCTTTTTCACTTGACTGACGGCCTGGTCTATCAGTTTGATAATCTCCAGCGTCTTTTTAAATTTCTCATCCCTTCGAAAACGCAGAACAGGACAGAACTTGCTCTGCAACTTTCCGGCTACCAGCGCCTGTATTCGGTTCTTTGCATGCGTTATTGCTTCAAAAGTTCTATTCTGCGCAGCATCATCTTTGCTGGTTTTCGTTTTGCCATCTTTTTGCAAAATGGGGTCCCTGCCAAAAATGCTGATATACACATCGGCACTGCGCAAATCAGCAGCCATCTCAACTCTCGTAACGCTCACAAATCCCCCAATACGTGGGTCGTTAAGATGGTTGGCAATAGCGTTACTGACCGCTTCTTTTACCACACGAGCTACTTTTTCCTGCCTTCTCGTCGGCATAATAATTCGTATCTCGTATCTCGCACGAGATGTGCTTCTTGCTAAAGGGTCCTGGCTACTTTAACGATTTCATAGAAGTCAAAAACGTCATCGACTTTAATATCGTCGAATTTCGCCACCTTAATGCCGCACTCCAAACCCGCCTTGACCTCGCGAACATCATCTTTGAAATGCCTTAGAGACTCTAGACTTAAGTCGTCTCTGATTACAATATTGTCCCGTATCAAGCGTACCTTTGCATTCTTGTTTACAACACCATCGCTGACATAACAGCCCGCTATGGTACCAATCCTTGAAACCTTAAAGTTTGCTCTTACCACGGCTCTGCCGAGCGTTTTTTCCTTCTCTTCCGGCTCAAGCAGGCCGACCATAGATTTTTCCAGATCTTCGGTTATACGGTAGATTACATTGTAGAATCTTATCTCAAGGCCTTTGGCTTCTGCAATCCTGGCCGCACGTTCATCGCTGACAACGTTAAAGCCAATAATAATGGCGTTCGAGGCCTCGGCAAGTAAACAATCGCCCTCTGTAATTCCGCCCGGGGCCGCATGCAAAATCTTAATCTTTACTTCGTCCGTGCTAAGCTCAGATAAATACTTCGTCAAAACATCCACCGAACCCTGCACATCAGCACGAATGATGAGATTTAATTCTTTGACATTTCCAGCCTCTATCTGGCTAAATAAATTGTCCAGCGTCACATGAGCTCGTTTTGCCAGTGAACTTTCCCTCGAGCGCATCTGGCTTTCCTCAGCGGCGGCTTTGGCCCTGTTGATATCTTCCAGACAGTAAAATCTGTCACCTGCCTGGGGGACATCGCTAAAGCCCGTTATCTCCACCGGCATAGAGCTTGTAGCTGTCTTTATGTTTTTGCCGCAGCTGTCTTTCAAAGTTTTCACTCTGCCGTAGGTGCCGCCAGCCAGTACACAAGCACCCTTGGTTAATCGGCCCTCCTTAATCAACAGCGTCGCCACAGGGCCACGCCGCGGCGACATCTTTGCCTCAACGACCCATCCTGTCGCGAGGATGGTATCATCTGCTTGGAGCTCAAGCAATTCGGCTATATAATCGAGATATTCAAGCAAATCATTTATACCCTCACCGGTAACGGCACTGGTTTTGACAACTTCGGTCTGGCCACCCCATTCGACCGGCGCCAATTCCTGCTCAGCCAGCTGCGCATAAATACGATTGTAATCACAGCCGGGCAAATCTATTTTATTCAATGCCACAATAACCGGCACATCCGCAGCCCTGGCGTGATGTATCGCCTCGATGGTCTGGGGCATGACTCCATCGTCGGCAGCAACCACCAGCACCACCACATCGGTCATATTGGCACCTCTGGCCCGCATCGCGGTAAAGGCCTCGTGCCCCGGCGTATCAAGAAATGTCACCTTCTTGTCACCCCAGCTAACCTGAGACGCTCCGATATGCTGCGTGATGCCGCCGGCCTCACCGGCTGCTGTTTGAGTTGAGCGAATCTTATCCAGCAGGCTGGTCTTTCCGTGGTCAACGTGACCCAGCATAGTAGCAACCACCGACCGCTTCTTAAGATTTCTTCTCTGGCGTCCCTCAGATTCATCTCGTATTTGCTTTTCCAGCGTGCTTTTGCGTTCCACGACCAGCTCGGTACCAAATTCCAGAGCGACCAATTCCGCAACGTCGGAACCCACAGTCTGATTGGCCGTGGCCATTACGCCCTGCTGCATCAATCTGGTAATAATATCCGCTGATTTAACCGCCAAAACTGCGGACAAATCCTTTACGGTAATCGGCTCGACTACAATTGTTTTTTTCGGCCTGGCAGGCACGGCAACTTCCGTATGGTACTTGGTAAAGATTTTCCGCGTTGGCCGTAATCGCAGACTTTCACCACGAGCTGCATCAAGCCGAGCCTGCCTTTCCTCAATATCTCTCTGTCGCCATCTACTGGATTTAAACTTTCCTGCAGCTCCCGTATCCCGCTCGTCCCGCCGCCGCCCGTGGGTTCTCTCTTTAGGTCGCTTTGTCGTTCGCTTTTTGTCACTTATCGCAACAACATCTGGCTTTTTCTGCTCTTGTTCACTATACATCAGCGGCTCGGTAACGGGCATATCATACTTAGTTCTCGCTCTCGGCCTGGGTTGTCGTAACGGTTCCGGTGCTTCGACTCGAACAACTTGTGGTCCATTTAGTCGGGCCGGCTCGGGTTTTTCCAAAATCGGCCCAGCAGGTAATATCGGCTCGGGTTCTGCGATTATCTGTTCTGTTGTTGGTTCTGGCTCCTCGACAGTTATTGCAGTGGTATCGGCAGTTGCCTCCGGTTTAATCGGGGGTTTCTTTGCTTTTACCTTCTTTTCCGGCCGTTTTCGCTTTACCTTCTTTCTAATTCGTACCCGCTTCAAATCCACCTTCTCGGCAGTTTCAACCGTTGTGATATTTTCCCCTTCGCTAAACCATTCGCGAATGGTTGCCGCCAAACCAGCCGATATCACCGCCATATGGTTCTTAACATCCAGACCCTCAGCCTGACTCTTTTTCACAATAGCAGAGCTTTTTACACCAAGCTCCCTGGCTAAAATGTAAACCCTTGTAGCAGCCAAAAAAAAATCTCCTATACCAACTGCCTACTGCCCATTCTCTACTGTCTGCTGTTGCTGTTCAAGCAGGTTCTCGGCCTGGTTCTGTTTCGGCTCAGCCGCCAAACGTTTTGTTTCTTCGGACGATGCCGCAACTAATTTTTCAGCCAATTTCGCATCAATATTCAGCTCGTTAGTCAGCGGTTCGGTCCCCACATCCTCCAAATCCAGAATGGATATAACTCCCAGTGCTATCAGCTTGTCAACCACTATATCATCAGCGCTTTCTACATTCTTGATGCAATTTGCCAATCGTTCAATGCCCTGATTGTATTCCGCCGGTGTTAGTATATCGATATCCCAGCCGGTCAGACGCGCAGCCAGCCGAACATTCTGCCCGTGCTTGCCGATAGCCAGGCTGAGCTGCTCCTCATCCACAACAACCGTGGCCTTGCCCAGCTCGAAGCACAGGGCTATTTCGCTGACCTTTGCCGGCATCAACGCATTTGCGATAAGTACCTGTGACGAATCGTTCCAGCGGACAATATCTATCTTCTCGCCGCCGAGTTCATCAACTATGCTCTTTATCCTGCTGCCTCGCACACCCACGCACGCACCAACAGGGTCAACCTTTTCATCAAGCGATGTAACCGCAACCTTGGTTCGGTAGCCGGCTTCTCTTGCCAGAACACGTATTTCGATAATATTTTCAGCAATTTCCGGCACCTCCAGCTCGAACAACTTGCGGATAAATTCAGGACACGTTCGGGAGAGGATAATTTTGACCCGATTCGAAACTTCTTTGACATCAACAATCAGACATCGAATTCTTTCACCCGCTCGATGTGTCTGGCCCATTATCTGTTCGAATTTTGGACAAAAGGCTTCGGTACGATGGTTCAAGTCGACAATTAGTGTTCCGCTTTCGTATCGCACAACCGTACCACTTACGATTTCACCTTTCCGCTGGACGAACTCAGCATAGATACTATCTCTCTCGTCAGCCCTTATCTTCTGTATCATCACCTGCTTTGCTGTCTGGACAGGGATTCGGCCAAGCTGTCTCATATCGATTTGCTCATTGTCTTTGAAGGCGGTGATTTGGCCGGTAGCGCGGTCGATATGCACAGCTATTTCGCTGTCCGGCTCACCAAAATGCTTCCTGGCTGCCGAAACCATTGCTTCTTCCAAATCCACAAATATGGATTCCCTCTCGATGTTTTTATCACGTGCAATGTTGTCCACGATTCTCAGTAATTCCTGACTCATCCTTCTTTCTCTTCCTAAAAAACAAATCAAAAAAAAGTGGAAACCATCCAGGTTTCCACTTCACCAGCACACCAGGACCGAACAGAGGTTGTAGTCTGCCTTTACCTCACATCATTCGCCTCCGATAACGACAACCTTTGCTCGACTCCGGGCTTCTGAAGCAGAAATCCCGACTCCAAGGCCACCATTTGCGCAAAAATGCAGCCGCACACTTGTGTTCGCCTACTCTGCACTGTTCGCTAATCCTGTTAAAACCATTTCCAGCACCTTTAATTTAGCTTTGGCAGCCAATAATCCTTATAACCAAACCTATTATATTATAATAATCGTCCAACCTGTCAACGGCAATAACTTTTTTGCCAAATCAGCATAATTTTCAGTCCGAATCAGACACAAGAAATCCGCCTGATAGCTGAAAAACCGCAAATCAAAACGCTGAGTTCCTGACTGGAATGGGTTTTTTTGCAATAAACCAGTTTCCATCGCTCCTATCAATGCAGCGGAGTGCTCTTGGCTGGAGTTGGGAGAATGGGATAAAGTTCGACTAAGCCGGAATCAAGGGCCTGCCGATGGAGCTTTTGCAGCGGCTGCCGGCAAGAATTATTGATTAGAATTATCCGGATTTGGGGGGAAACTGGGATTTTTTCAGGTTTTTTTTGAGGAGATGTTTGTTTTTGGGTTAAAAATGGGGGTTAGTAGGTCAGTTTGCGGGGTTTGGGTAAAATAGGTAAGAAAAAAATGGTAAAAAACGTGGAAAAATGACGAAAAATCCGGAAAAATTGGTAAGAAATTGGGAAAAATGATCGCTTTTTGAGTACTTTTTTTCTACCCCCCTGCGCGAATTGTTCGAAATGAACAATTCGCAGTTTTGAGTGTTTAGTCCTTCGACAAGCTCAGGATAAATTCTAAGTTTTTAGTTGTGCTGCTGTCCCGTAAGGGACGCTGTGTGGCGCTGCCGGAGCGGGATTTTGATTGACTATTGCTGTGGATATAGTAGGCCTGTATGTCTTGAATACAAATGGGGGGGGGAGGCAGAATGAGAAGGAGCTGGGACGAGGAGAGGCGGGAGAAGAGACGCGGAGGCAGGAGAACAAGAGAGGGGTGAGGGAAAGAGAACAGGAGAGCAGGAGAGGGGATGGGTGTGTCTTGTCCTATGATAAGTTGTCATATAAATATTTTTGATTTACTTATTATAGGAGAATATCATGCAGCAGAGGTTGGTACTTCGTTACAGTATGAGTTTTAAGCGGCAGGTTGTGTCGGA
>SDBT01017609.1_pt1 | contig 11276 bp, 9 predicted proteins | sample 2277101 | NCBI WGS metagenome assembly SDBT01 (sample SAMN10404973, study PRJNA504765) | marine sediment metagenome | isolation source: marine sediment core GS10_PC15, 103 cmbsf | place: Arctic Ocean: Southern Knipovich Ridge | collected 2010 | reverse complement strand
TGAAGTCGCATCGCATCAGCACCTTCCTGCCGGCAAAATCAATATCCGCTACAGTCTTCTTTGCCATAATATTCGCCTTTCAAGCTAAAAGCCCGCGGTTTCGCGCGGGCCTTTATATTCTGCAGATAGTTCGTCCTTGGTGGTGTCCAACCGGGCGCCGATTATTTAGCCATTCTCTCCATTATATCAACCGTGCGGCTCGAATAACCCCACTCGTTATCATACCAGCTCACGACCTTGACCAAATTACCACCTAACACCATCGTACACAACGAGTCAAAGACGCTCGAAGCGGGATTGCCGATGATGTCGCTGCTTGCAATCGGCTCATCGCAGTATTCGAGGATGCCCTTCAAGGGGCCGTCGGCCGCAGCCTTGACCGCGGCATTGATTTGGTCTGCCGTGGCGTCCTTCTTAAGTTCGGCAACCAGGTCAACGGCACTACCTACAATCACGGGTACGCGAAGTGCGAAGCCGTCCAGCTTGCCGTTCAGGGCTGGCAGTACCTTGCCGACGGCCTTGGCGGCACCGGTCGTAGTCGGAATGATATTCATCGCAGCGGCGCGGGTGCGGCGAAGGTCCGAGTGAATCATATCGGAGAGCCGCTGGTCGTTGGTGTAGCCGTGGACCGTGGTCATCAGGCCCCTCTCTATGCCGAAGGCCTCGTGCAGGACCTTGGCCAAAGGAGCAAGGCAGTTAGTCGTGCAGCTTGCGTTGGAGACAAACTTCGTATCGCCGGTCAGCTTGTCGTCATTTACACCTAAGACAATCATCGCTTCGATGTCGTCCTTGGCGGGCACCGTCAGTATGACCTTGCTCGCGCCTGCGGTAACGTGGTCGCCGTAGCCGCCCTTGGGCGATTCGAGGGTGCGGAAAATACCCGTCGATTCGACCACAATTGATACGCCCATGTCCTTCCACGGCAGCTCGGCGGGGCTTTTGACGGACAGGACCTTAATGCTCTTGCCGTCAATGACAAGGGCATCGCCTTTGACCTCGACCGTGCCGGGCCATTTGCCCATCACCGTGTCGTACTTGAACAAGTAAGCCAGGCTTTTGGCGGGTGCCAGGTCGTTTATCGCCACCAGGTCCAGCTCGCCGCCCCTTTGCATAAGGATTCGAGTTACGGTCCTGCCGATTCTGCCAAAACCATTTATCCCAACCTTTGTTGACATCGTAAGTCTCCCTTAATACAAACTTTATGCGTTATTTAGTAATACTGGTTTTTGAATTTACCACCGAGGCCGCTAATTTAGCCGGTGGCAGGGCCCTTGTCAACCATTTATTTTAACCGCGGCCAGGACGAAGAGTAACCCAGATATTAGCTTACAGCGGTGACGGGCCTTTTGGCATATTGGCCGCACCAGTCGTCTTCGGCACTTAACGGAAATCTGCGTTCTCTGTTTTCCCGCTCATTGCTAAAAGAAGTAGGGCACAACCTCGGCGGCGATTTTCTGCATTGGCCGGCCATCTTCTTGACCTTCTTTTCAAAGGCCTTCATACCTACCTCTTTCCAGTACATGCAATTCTTGCAGCTTTCCTGCTCCATCTCAAATCCTTTCAAATCACACACCCTTTTACGTAACGCCCGGCCACGGGATGTAATCATACATCAATTCCGGCAAAATGCCCAGCACCAAACTTTTCGGTGCGGGGCTTGACTCTTTCCCTTTTTGACGCGGATCCATTCGACTACTTCGACGTAGCTCAGTATAAATCCGCTCAGGACAGGTTTTCGCAGATTAACGCAGTTTGTTTTTTGCCCACCGCCGCACGGAAGCGTTTTATATATCTCTATCCCCTTTTTAGCGCGGAAAGATTAACCCGCCATACGCGATACGTTTATCCCACACACCTCAAGAGGCCGGGGCACCCGCTTTTTGCCGGCAAGAGGGGTGTTTGGCAATATATTTGACCATTTTTCCTCCAAAGGGCTTGACAACATAAGGATATCTGATATGATTAATATTTGAATGTGGGGGAAAACTTATTTTGGTGGAGTGATGTTGGATAAACAGTCAACTCTCCTGCTGGTTCTTTTGGGGGTTAGCATAATCGCTGCGCCTTCAGCGGCTGAGATAGCCCGTTTCCAGGGCCTTGGCGAACTGCCCGGTGGCTCCTCCTTTAGCATAGCTACGGGCGTCTCGGCCGACGGCTCGGTCGTCGTGGGAAATTGTTTCTCGGCCTCGGGCGACGAGGCGTTCCGCTGGACATCGGCTTCCGGTATGGTTGGCTTAGGAGACCTATCTGGCGGTAACTTCTACAGCGGTGTGGGTGGCCTCTCGGCCGACGGCTCGGTCGTCGTGGGAATCGGCACTCCGGCCTCGGGCCATGAGGCGTTCCGCTGGACATCAGGCGGTGGTATGGTCGGCCTTGGGGATTTACCCGGTGGTAACTTCTACAGCGACGCGCATAGCATCTCGGCCGACGGCTTAGTCGTCGTGGGAGATAGCACTTCGGCCTCGGGCATCGAGGCGTTTCGCTGGACATCAGGCGGTGGTATGGTTGGCTTAGGGGAGCTATCTGGCGGTAGCTTCCGCAGCATCGCGCAGGACGTCTCGGCCGATGGCTTAGTCGTCGTGGGAGATAGCACTTCGGCCTCGGGCATCGAGGCGTTTCGCTGGACATCAGGTGGTGGTATGGTCGGCCTTGGGGATTTACTCGGCGGTAGCTTCAGCAGCATCGCGCGGGGCGTCTCGGCCGATGGCTCAGTCATCGTGGGATACAGCACTTCGGCCTCGGGCACCGAGGCGTTCCGCTGGGAGAATAACGTAATGACTGGCCTTGGCAACCTGCCCGGTGGCTACTCCACCAGCATAGCTTTGGGCGTCTCGGCCGATGGCTCGGTTGTCGTGGGATATAGCTCGATCGGGGGCTGGCAGGATGCGTTTATCTGGGACACCGGACATGGCATGCGGAACTTGAAAGACCTGCTCGTCAACTTGGGCCTGAATATGACAGGCTGGACAGAAATGGTAGCATGCGGAGTATCCGGCGACGGTTTGAATATAGTCGGTTGGGGTGAACATCCAGATGGGTATGGCGAGGCTTGGATTGCGACAGTCCCCGAACCGGCTACGCTGGATTCAGATGGCGATGGTGTGTCGGACATCAGTGACAACTGCCCACTGACGCCCAATCCCGGTCAAGCTGATGCAGATGGTGACAGCGTAGGTGACATGTGTGATAACTGTCCATATACATACAACCCCGGCCAAATAGATGTAAAACCAGCAGGGGGAGATGGAATTGGAGATGATTGTCAACATGACTTTGACCAAGATGGGGTCAACGACAACGAGGATAACTGCCCGGAAATACGAAATCCAGACCAGAACGATATAGATGAAGATTTAACAGGTGATGTGTGCGACCTATGTCCTAATGATGCGAATGATACTTGTGCTTCTATAGTTGTAGATTGCAATTCTACAACTGGCTGTTCTGTTGAAAATGGTGCTGGCACTTCTTCAATCGATATCCCACCCGGCGCATTGACAGAAGACACAGCAATAAGCATACTCGGCGAGACTGCCATCAGTAACTACGCTTGGCTGAAAGACCCTGATAATCTTGACATAGGATACATCTACACATTCCAACCAGTTGGTTTAACCTTCGAGTCGCCAATCACAATGACACTCATTTATGAACAGGGCCATATGCCGGAATGTAAAAACGTGGAACTAAACCTCGACATATACTATTACGATGATATTGAAGGATGGATGCCACAGGGTGCAGCGGTAGATTGCGATTTGAACACATTGACTTTGGAAGTAAACCACTTCTCAACATACGTCGTTATTGCGACAAGAGATTCCGATAACGATGAAGTTCTCGACCCAAATGATAATTGTCCTTATGTTTACAATGAAGGGCAGGCAGATTCCGATAGCGATGGGATAGGTGATGCATGTGAATGTTATGCAGCTAATATTGATGGGGTAGACCCTATTGATCTTGAGGATTTTACAATACTTGCATCTGATTGGCCGTTGGCTGTTTACAGTTTGGCAGGCGATACTAACAGGGATGGTGTCGTAAATCTCTTGGACGTTGCGCAACTGGCACAACACTGGCTCAGCGATTGTACCGAGCCATAACTTCTTTCGATCGGCAACCTTGACCCACAAAAAGCGTGTTGGGAATAATCTTCCTTTTCGGCTTGGGCAGTTTTTTCTTGCATCTGCCGGGCCAATTATGACCTCGTACCATCTTTTGAACAGGGCGCTTTTTTATATCTCATCCACTTTTAGCTTTTAGCGCGGAATTTTGTCCCAAATGCAAGGCTATTACCTTCCCCCCAGCCGGCTTCAAAAATCAGCGTAAATCTGCGAAATCAGTGTCTAAAAAACTCTTTTCTCTGTGTCCTCCTTGGTTCGCCACAGCCTTGGCGACGGCGACTGTGGCCAACAAAATCCACCAAGAAGAACCGCTAAAAGGAGATTTGCAACTGAAGAATCTGCCGAGTTTGTTCTGTAATTTTTGTTAGTTCACTTGGCCTTAGGGGCCCAAGCCAGATGATCTTTTCACTATCTGCGATTATTAAGAGTCTTTGTCGCAACTGGTGCGGGACTTTTTGTGCGGTCAGGAATTTACCGACCCTTTTTTCACCTTCGCCTCCCAAAGGCCAAAACCTGTCGCCGGTTTGCCTTTGGCGTACGACGAGCGGGCCGGCTAATTTATCAAGATCGAACCACTCAACATTCTTATCTTTACCAGCCATAAATTTGTCAAGGTCGCAATCTTTTGCGGCCAATACCTTCGAAGTAATCAGGCAATCAGCAAATTCGGTCTCGCCCGGAATTTGGACAGTTAAAAAAGGGTCAGGAACCTTTTTTGGTTTTGTCGCGCAGCGAAAGATGATTTTTTCATATTCGGCTTGTGCCAAGAAGCCGCCCGGCAGTTCGATGGTTCTGCCGCCGGCGCCTTGTGCTAATTCAATGACTTGCCTGTAATGTAGTTCTTTTAAGTTTTGTTCACCGCTGCCGATAGCTGCAAGTGCCCGCCGCAGGAGTTCGGCCTGGATAATTTCCGTCTGAGCGCAGAATGCCGACCCAGCCAACACGACCTCGCCCGGCCCGGATACCAAAGCGACAAGCGGCCATACCCTGTCCGCCTGGGCGCAGACACGCAGGTGTAGAAGCCGGCAGTTTTGGGACAGGCTTGCCAATTCCTCTACAAGCGAGCCGTTGCACCGGCTCTTCAGCACCGGCAGCAGCAGGTGGCGAATACGATTGCGCGTAAAGCTCACATCGTCGTTGGTGTGGTCGTGCCGCCAGTCTAAGCCGTTGGATTTGCAGTATTGAACAATCTGGGCGCGCGTTACGCCTAACAGCGGCCTTACGAATGAGACGCCTGCGGGGAAATCCCTTTTCGGCCAGATTCCGCCCAGACCGCGAAGGCCGGTACCGCGGAGCAGCCGATGAACCACAGTCTCTGCGTTATCGTTTTTGTGGTGTGCGGTGGCAATCGTTTTACAGCCGGTTTCATTTGCGATGTCGGCCAGCGCACCGGCTCTCAGGTTGCGGGCAGCCGTTTCGATGGAAAGCTTGTTTTCGGTGGCGTACCGGCGAACGTTCACCGACCGCGTGATTACTCCCAGGCCGAGCCTCTTTGCCAGGTCAGCCACAAATTGCTCGTCCTTATCGGCAGCGGGGCCGCGCAGGTTGTGATTTACATGGCCGATAACGAATTCGGCGGTTAAAACGTGCGCCTCGGTGAGCCTTACAAGGGCGACCGCCATCGCAACTGAATCGACTCCGCCGGAGACAGCGAGCAGGATTCGCTCAGCGGGACCGAAAAGGCGCGATGTGGTTGCAAACTCGGCAATTGTTTTTTCGAATGCACAGAGCATCTGGACTCACAAATAAAAACAGGCCTGCCCCCACCCCGGCAGACCCGTTCATAAATCAGCTTTACGATAATCAGACAATTATTCCGGAGGCGCAATTTCGCTTTCGGTTATCTGGAGAATCCGTTTCCGGGCATATTCGGTATTTCCCTCATACCGTGACTCCCGCAAGACGGCCAGTCGATAAACAGCCAGCGCCTCTTTCCTCATGTGGAGGTGTTTGTCTAATACATAAGCAGCTTTGAACCTTGCGGGGTATGGAGTGTTATCGTCCCACTGAAAAGCTCGCTGATAATAAACGGCTGCGATCTGGTAGTCCTTGAAGTGCTCATATATTTGTCCCGCTCTATAGGCCGCGTCGTCGATTTTATCGCTGGTGGGATAATCTGTGATGACTTTGTTGCAGCCGGTCAGTGCTGTGCGAAGTTTGTCTTCATCAGCAATCAGGACTAATCTCTTTGCTTCCCAGTAAAGGCGGCGGGCTTCTTCAAAGAGCACGTCAGCTTCTTCGATTGAATCGGTTGCCGCCAGTTCTGGCTGCATAGCTTCGGCGGGCATGAGATATCGATATTGAACGAGCGATTCGGTCTCACGGTTTGCCCATCTCAGCTTTTCGGCGTGCCCTCCGGTTTTGTAATAGTCCAGAAGCTGGGCAAGTGCCGCGCGATACATGCTGCGGAGTGATATCATCTGTTCAACAAGGTCAACCTCTGCGGCTCCGGGTATAGTGAAGCCTTTTTCAGTCAGGGCCGCCTCGGCGGGGTCCAGTCGGAAACGAGCGTCATCTTTGGCTGCGTCGGGCGGGAGGCAACCGGCAATAAATGCGGCTGACAGTAAAACCAGCGTTATAGAAACTATTCTCGACATCGCGAACTCCTTTCAAATTCAAACGGGCAAAATCGTCTTATCTCAGTCATAACAATACCAATTCCGGGCGTGGTGTCAAGGGCAATCAGGTGAGAAATTTGGCTGGTTAGGCGGAGTTTTTTTTGGGTCTGGGAGCCGGGGGGCCGGCTGTAAGTTACCACTGTGCCTCGATATACGGGCCAACAGGGCCATCGGGTTTGGATTTGGGCCGAGATTTTATTATCGCGGCGGCTATGTGGACATCGCTTTTTCGCGTAATCTTGATGTTCGAGCTGTCGGTCCGGACGATTGAAACCTCATGGCCCAGGGCCTCGGCGAGGGTGGAATCATCGGTGAGTGTGCTCTTATCGACGTTTTCAATGTTCTCGTAGGCCTTTTTGAGTAGGGCGGCGTCGAAGACCTGCGGCGTCTGGACCTCGTATAGGCCGGTCCTGTCAACGGAGTCGACTATTTTGCCATCGGCCACCTTTTTTATGGTTGCCACGACCGGACAGGCCAATATGGCGGCGCCGGTTTCGGCGGCTTTAGCGATGACGTCATCGACCCATTCGGCTTTCAGGCAGCACCTGACGGCGTCGTGGACGGCGATTAAATCGATATCGTCGGCGACGAGTTTGAGTGCGTTGGCGACGGTTTCGAATCGCTCTGGGCCGCCGTGGCAGATTTTGACGCCGTTGAAGCTCAGATTCGCCCCCCATTTGAGTTTTACGATTTCGTCGTCTTCGGGTGAGATTGCGAGCAGGGTCTGCTTGATGTCATCGCGTTCGGCGAAGAAGTCGATGCTTCGAAGGAAGGCCGCTCGGCCTGCGACCTCGATGAAGGGCTTCTTTTTGTTACCGCCGAACCGGGCACTTGCACCGGCGGCACATATTATTACTGCGACTTTCTTCATTTGTCTGTCTATCATACTACCGGATGCGCCAAAGGCTGTCCAGAAGATCGTGGTTCGTATTGCGTGATGCGTGGGGCGTGATGCGTGATGCGTGGGGCGTGATGCATGAAGCGTGAGGCGTGATTAGTGATGAGTCGTGCGTGATGCGTATTGCGTTAAATCAGCGTGGAGCGTAGAGCGTGAGGCGTGGATCGTGAGGCGTGATTAGTGATGAGTCGTGCGTGATGCGTATTGCGTTGATTGAGCCGCTTCGCGGGATTTTTGAAATGACTTCTTTTTTGAAGCCAGGCGGCATATTTTGTCAGTTTACGGCTGGGAAATTGTGTGATATTTTGGATTTTTGAGTAAGATAGTTTCGCAGAAATTTTAATTTTTTGGGTTGACAGATAGCTGCTTTTGCTGTAGGATTATGTGTAATAGATTTTATGGGCGGGGGGCCAGGAGTGAAGAGTGACTCTTTGCAACGGGTACAACACGACATGGGGTCGGGGGGTGAGGGGATTCTCTATTTACAATTTTCTATTTACGATTGATTTGTGCGCACTTAGTGCGCGCTGGGGAAATATAAACTCTTTTTCAGGAGATGATAAAATGAATCGCGAAAGAACAATTTTGTTGAATGTCGTGATTTTGGTAATCGTATTCGGTATGGCTGGCGTTAGCTGGGCTGGGCCGATGAGTACAGCGTTTACGTATCAGGGCATACTCATGGATGCCAACAGTCCGGCTGAGGGCTTCTACGACTTTGAGTTTGAACTCTACGACCAGGACACCGGCGGCAATCAAGTCGGAAACACCGTCACAAAAGACGAAGTTGAGGTCATCGATGGCTACTTTACTGCGCCGCTGGATTTTGTAACTGACCCAAACGTCTTTAACGGTGACCTGCGATGGCTGGCGATCGCCGTCCGGCCGGGCGCGAGCAGTGACCCGTGTGATTTTGCCACGCTCAGTCCGCGCCAGGAACTTACGCCGACGCCGTATGCGATACATTCCGGGAACGCAGATACCCTGGACTCGTTTGATTCTGCTGCATTTGCGCCGAGCATGCATGACCATGATGGTGTTTATGCCCTTATCTCTCATCATCATGATGATAGTTACTACACCCAATCCCAACTGCAAAACGTCGGCGAGGCGATTGTGCGCTGGGATAACATTTCCAACACGCCTGCAGGTTTCGGGGATGGAGACGATGATACGCAGCTCACAGAAGGCGAGGTGGATGCTTACGTAGCAAACAATGGTTACTTAGACGGCGGTAGCGCTCTTGATTGGGATAATATCACAATCGACATGCCCGCCGGCTTTGCCGATGGTGTTGACAACACCGGAGCTGCGGATTCGGACTGGACCATCTCCGGCAGCGATATGTACACCAGCGCCGGTGTAACCGGCAATGTCGGTATCGGCACAAGCAGTCCCGCAGCAAAGCTGACGGTTGACGGAGCTATTCTGAGAGACGGTAGTACGATGTACGGAAGCAATGCCGGTACTCACATTAACCTTGGAACCGCAAGCACAACCGGCACGAATGGAGAAGATTATGACGGCGGGACGGTAGGCGGTGGCGAAAGCAACGCAGCTGCAGGTGAGCATTCCACGGTAAGTGGTGGTATAGGTAATGCTGCCAGCAGCTACTACGCCACCGTTGGCGGCGGCTTTTCCAACACGGCCAGTTTCTACTATGCCACGGTTGGCGGAGGAGCTCACAACACGGCCAGCGGGGGAGCCACCATTGGCGGCGGCTATGGAAACACGGCCAGCGGCAGTAATTCCACCATTGGCGGGGGCGATGACAACATTGCCAGCAGCGACTTCTCTACCGTAGGCGGTGGAGAGGATAACACGGCCAGTGGCGCCGAATCCACCGTTGGCGGAGGCCAAGTCAACGAGGCCAGCGGCCATGCATCTACCGTTGGCGGGGGCTATAACAACACGGCCAGTGATGACTACGCCGCGGTCGGCGGAGGATACGATAACGATGCCAACAGCCTGTACGCCACCGTCCCCGGGGGTTATTATAACGCAGCCAACGGCGATTACAGTTTTGCCGCCGGACGCCGGGCTAAGGCCAACCATGATGGTGCGTTTGTCTGGGCTGATTCCACCAATGCCGATTTTGCCTCCACAGCTGATGACCAGTTCCTCATCCGCGCCTCAGGCGGCGTCGGCATCAACACAGCAAGTCCTGCAAGGAGCCTGCACGTGAATGATGTGATGCGATTAGAGCCGAGAGCATCGGCACCAGGGGGTGCATCTGAAGGAGACATGTTTATGGACAGCACAACGCACAAGCTTATGGTCTATGATGGCTCAACTTGGCAAGCCTGTTGGTAGTTAAAAGGAGATGAACTATGAAGAAAATTATTACAAAAACATTTATCAAAGTGCTGGTAATGTTTCTATTATCCGCTTCTGGGGTATTTGCTGATTACGATATAAGCTGGAGCACAATTGATGGCGGCGGAGGCAGAAGCACCGGCGCCGATTTTGCCCTTGTCGGCACTATCGGCCAGCCGGATGCGGGCGAGATGGCAGGCGGCGATTACCAGCTTTCAGGCGGTTTCTGGCCGGGCAGGTCGACGCTTGCGCTTTGCATCGTTAATTTCGAATACTTCGCCGAGCTTTGGCTATACTGGCTGGATTCATCTTGCGACCAAAACAACTGGTGCGAAGGAGCCGACCTGGACTACTCGCTTGAAGTCGATATATATGACGTTGGTGAGTTAGCGTATTGGTGGTTAGCTGAGTGTCCTGTCGATTGGCCGTGGGAATAACATAAGAATATAAAAAATCAAAGAGCAAAATTGTGGAGCCGCTTCGCGGGATTTTTTCGTGGGTCGTGGAACGTGGGGCTAAATAAGACCCCGTACTGAGGACGGAGGGGGAAAAACGTCGAACGCCGAACGTTCAACGTCGAATGTGGAATCCCGGCAAGCCGGGATGTTTTTTTTACTGGATTCCCGCCTTCGCGGGAATGACATAGAACCCCCGCCCCGCACCAAACCTTTTGGTGCGGGATAAACAACGACAATAAATTGTGGGGGCTAAACAGTAAGGAACCCCGGCGTCGCCGGGATGTTTTTTTTTGCTGGATTCCGGGTCAAGCCCGGGATGACAAGGAGAATACCGCGTTGGTGGTTTAAACTTTTGGGAAATTTTTTGCGAACTCACCGCACCACTCCTTGTCCCTGACTGTGGGCCAGCGTATATCGGCGAAGCGCTCCATCCCTCCGTGCGGCATGTGCGGGTGGGGGGCGTATTTGCGGCATACCCCAAAATGCTCGGCGTGCGACTCATAGAACGCACAATTTACACATTGAACGTCTTCGGGCCTATCGCTCATTTGCCACCTCTCTTTCTGTGTGGAAAAAGTTAGCTGGGCTTAGGTTCTTCGCTTTTTAGTATTGTCAGCTTTCACCACGCCCCGCCCGGTTATTAGCTAAACAATAGTAGAAAGTGGGGTAGTCGTCAAGAAAAATCTGCTGTGGCCCCGGCGCGCCGGGCTAAGTGTGTCAACCGAAACATAGGTTGCAGATTATACCGACTACATGGGTAACACTTTTCTGGGTTTATGTTCGCTTAGCTCCGCAGCTAGCTGCGGAGCTAAGCGATTGGCTTTTAGCCGGACCTATCTGCCATTTTCTATGGTCTATC
>SDBT01017608.1_pt1 | contig 11276 bp, 6 predicted proteins | sample 2277101 | NCBI WGS metagenome assembly SDBT01 (sample SAMN10404973, study PRJNA504765) | marine sediment metagenome | isolation source: marine sediment core GS10_PC15, 103 cmbsf | place: Arctic Ocean: Southern Knipovich Ridge | collected 2010 | reverse complement strand
GTCCTGGAGTTGACCCCTGATCTCGTTGGGCCTTCGATTACCCAGAACCAAGGAATTATCGGTGAAGGGGTTGATCTCACCTTGATTCATACTGGAGACTTACGCCGCTCCACGTTACTTTTTCACATCACCCAGCGACTGCTTTACACCAAATGGCGTGATCCAGGAGAAGAACCCAAGCTTCACCTGTTTGGCCAGCTCAAGCGTATTACAAGACAGTGGCTGGATGACTGCCTTGTTTGTAAAGGTGGTACCTTTCCTGCACAACTCATGTACCAAGAATTGGCCGATATGGCTTGTGAGCGCATAACCGCAGGTATTACTCGGGCAGAAATCGGAAAGCGCCCCATCAAGGCGGTACTCGATCCTTACAATCCAACCGGTTCAACCTGCCATGTCAACTTCACGACATCAAAAAAGGACCGATGGGAGACTGACGCCCGCCGTTGTCATATTAACTGGATCATTCTCGATAGCGATTGGGAGGGTGAATTCTGCCGCGTGGCCGAAGCTCACCCAAAAGTCAAAGCCTATGTCAAAAACTACAACCTGGGACTTGAGGTGCCGTATCGTTATGGTTCCGAGATGCGCAGGTACATTCCAGACTTCATCGTGCAGATTGATGATGGTCATGGAGATGATGATCTGCTGCACTTGGTTGTCGAGATCAAGGGATATCGGCGTGAGGATGCCAAGGAGAAAAAAACAACCATGGAGACCTATTGGGTGCCGGGAGTCAACAACCTAGGCAATTATGGCCGCTGGGCCTTCGCTGAATTCACCGAGGTCTACCAGATCGAGTCTGACTTTGAGGCCAAGGTCGAAGCGGAATTTAACATAATAATTGAAGATGCAACCAGCAAGTCGGAAGCATAGGGACGAATCTTATGGCAAAGAAATCTAAAATGAAATCTGTTGAGTCGCTGAAGCATGAGGATGCAACGCGAAAAAACATCCCGACTGCCGAGCATCAGTCAATCATGCACGATTCGGATAAAAGCCCAATCCAAGTTGCGTATGAAAGACGCAATCGTGACCTTGATCCACAACTGGTTTGGCGTGCGAAGGATGAGCAGGACTGGTACGACCTGGTGGTACAGGCTCCGCCGCTCTACATCCAGGAGAAGGTGCATCCCAAAGTTCTGATAGACGAATTAATGCGTAGTACCGCGGCTGATAAGAATGCCGACAAATATCAAATTGACCTTTTTGCTGATTTTAACGGGTTGCCGAGCGAAGCGGCCAAGACCGAATTCTACCAGCACGATGCCAACTGGGCCAACCGTATGATCCTTGGTGATAGTTTGCAAGTCATGGCGTCTTTGGCGGAGAGGGAAGGGCTTCGGGGGAAAGTGCAATGTATATATTTTGATCCTCCTTACGGTATTAAATTCAACTCCAACTTCCAGTGGTCCACGACAAGCAGAGATGTGAAAGATGGTAAGGCAGACCACATCACTCGTGAGCCTGAACAGGTCAAGGCTTTTAGAGATACCTGGCGTGATGGAATCCATTCATATCTAACTTATCTGCGGGATCGACTGACGGTGGCGAGGGATTTACTGGCCGACCCAGGGTCGATTTTTGTGCAGATTGGGGATGAGAATGTGCATCGGGTGCGGGCGTTGATGGATGAAGTATTTGGGGAAGGAAATTTTGTTAGTTTGATTCAGTTTAAAAAGACTGCTTTCCAAGCAACAGATTATTTAGCCAATACGTGTGATTTTCTTTTATGGTTCGCAAAGAAAAAATCAAGGTGCAAAGTTCGGCAATTACGGTATATCAGACCTCCACAAATGATTGATTCTGGATTCACTCAAGCCGAGTTACCAGACAGATCACTCATGAGCGCTAGTCAAGCGATTAGCAAAGGGATAAGGGAATATAGGCGTTTTCAAGCTTCCAACTTAACTTCTCAGGGTGCTTCTGAATCTGGCTCGCAACCGTTTTTTTGGAGAGGAACATCCTTTACCATTGGTGGAAATAAACATTGGAAAACACATGTATTAGGTTTGGAGAAATTGTCAATGGCAGATCGGTTGTTTTCTGCTGGTAAAACCCTCACCTTTAAGCGATATGCTGACGATTTTCCATTAGCGCCATTCAATAACATGTGGACTGATACTATCCAAAGTACATTTGCTGTCCAAAATATATATGTTGTTCAAACGAACACTAAAGTTGTTGAACGTTGTGTTCTCATGACTTCAGACCCAGGTGACTTAGTCCTTGACCCCACATGTGGATCCGGCACTACTACCTACGTTGCTGAACAATGGGGCCGCCGCTGGATTACTATTGACACATCCCGAGTCGCACTTGCTCTGGCTCGTGCTCGAATAATGGGTGCCCGTTATTCATACTATTTGCTCGCAGATTCCCCAGAAGGGCAACACAAGGAAGCAGAAGTCTCTCGTTCTGTGCCTGCTAGCCAGCCAACAAGCGGGGACATCCGTCAGGGATTTGTCTATGAGCGGGTACCACACATTACTCTCAAGTCCATAGCCAATAACACTGAGATTGATGTCATCTGGGGAAAATTTCAGGAAACCCTCGAACCGTTGCGCCAGCAGCTAAATAAATCTCTGAATGTGGGTTGGGAAGAGTGGGAAATCCCCCGCAATACTGACGACAACTGGTCAGAGGCGGTAAGGAAACGTCACACCCAGTGGTGGGAGCAACGTATCGCCCGCCAGCAGGAGATAGACGCCTCCATCGCGGCCAAAGCGGAGTTTGAGTACCTCTATGACAAACCCTATGAAGACAAAAAAATAGTTCGTGTGGCCGGGCCGTTCACGGTGGAGGGCCTGTCGCCGCATCGAGTGCTGGCTGTTGATGAAGCCGACGGACTCATTGATACAGTTGCTGAGTCAATGGGTGAGTACGGCCAGGAACAGGACTTCGTCGGCATGATCCTGGAAAACTTAAAAACCGCAGGGGTTCAGCAGGCTCATAAAGAAGATAAGATCAATTTTATTTCCCTTACCCCATGGCCCGGTGATCTGATCTGTGCAGAAGGCCGATATAGCGAAGGTGGCGATGGTTCGGGAACCGAAAAACGTGCAGCCGTTTTCATTGGCCCCGAGTTCGGCACCGTCTCCCGTCCCGACCTGGTGGCTGCTGCCCGTGAAGCCGGGGATGCAGGTTTTGATGTGTTAATCGCTTGTGCCTTCAATTACGATGCTCATTCCTCAGAATTCGATAAACTCGGCCGCATTCCAGTCCTGAAGGCACGCATGAATGCCGACCTGCACATGGCCGACGATCTCAAGAACACCGGCAAAGGGAACCTGTTCGTCATCTTCGGTGAACCTGATATCGACATTCTCGATGTCGAAGATGATCAGATTCAAGTCAAGGTCAACGGAGTTGATGTCTTCCATCCCAACACCGGTGAAGTTCGTAGCGATGGTGCTGAGGGTATCGCCTGCTGGTTCATTGATACCGACTACAACGAAGAAAGCTTCTTTGTCCGCCACGCCTACTTCCTGGGTGCCAACGACCCCTACAAGTCGCTCAAGACCACCCTCAAAGCCGAAATCAACCAGGATGCGTGGGACACGCTCCACAGCGACACGTCCCGCCCATTCGATAAGCCCGAGACCGGACGGATTGCCGTGAAGGTTATCAATCACCTTGGTGATGAGGTGATGAAGGTGTTTCGGGTGTGATTTCGTTAAAGAACCACATTAAGCCTAACCGAGGCAAGCATGGTTATTAAACCAGTGTCTGAGATACTCGCTCCCGCTGATCTTCGAGAACCACTGCTTAATGCTTTGGTTCCAAATGTGGACAATTATCAGGTGCTCTTAATGCAGCCTCGTGGTCAAATTGAGGTAGGTGCAGAATATGTGCGTAACCGGAACCGCGAACTTGCTGAAAGACAATTCGGTGAATTCCTCAGCGATGCACTTAATGTCCAAGCTGATCTTGTGGTCTCGCCGGAATACTCAATGCCATGGAATGTCCTGTTAAATGCGATTAAATCAGGGAACTCTCCCACACAGGGGAAACTTTGGGCTCTTGGGTGCGAAAGTATTAAGTTCAGTGAACTAGAAGCATTGAAGCGGGAACTGGCTCCGTTTGCAGTGGTTCTTCACGAGGCACTCACTCAAGAAGCAGAGCGATTTGTGAGCCCTCTTGTCTATGTATTCAAAACCTTGGCAGCAAATGATAGTGAAGAAGAAATAATCGTTTTACTTATACAATTTAAGACACATCCGATGGGCGATCCCGATCATTTTGAGATTAGCGGACTGCAACGAGGGAATTGGGTCTATCAATTCGGCGGTAATGAGCAAAACATAAAGCTTGCCTCCTTGATCTGTGCCGATGCTTTGGCTTTTGAAGACAGCCATGCCAGATCAATTTATGATAGAGCTTTGATACTACATATTCAGCTTAACCAAAAGCCAAGGCATGAGCGGTTTCTTGGGTGTCGGCAGCGGCTCCTTGGTTTTAGTGGTGATGCAACGGAAGTACTTTGTTTGAATTGGGCTCGGAATGTACATCTATGGCGTGGAGATGAAGAGGAATGTTGGCAAAACATTGCAGGCTCAGCGTGGTATCTGAAATCAAATGAATTTGACGACCGAGATCTCGTTTTGTCCAAAAATCATCGTAGAGGGCTATATTACACATATCTTAAACCACTCCGATCGCACGCAATGTTTTTCAACTATGATCCAGCAACCTATCTACTTGAAGCAACCAAAGTTGCTCATGTTGGCGTCCCTGGGGCTGTCTCCAGGCGCCGAGGGCCACAACTTACAAAGACCTGTATGTGGGACGACGCTACTGGTAGTTGGCAGGAGCAGGAACCAGCAGACGACGGTTTTCATGCAGTCGCTGAATATAGTGCCGAAGCCAAAGACGCGATCAAAAATATAGCTGCTAATAATCCGTTCGAAGCAGAGCGAATTCTGGCATTAAGTGCCGGAAAGATCGGAGACAGTGGTGAATGGTATAAGATTCCCAGTTTAGATTCGTGCGTCATCGAATCGCAGGAAATTATTTATCGGCTCACATTTTGCCAAGACACACACCCAACTGCCCGGGACTTTCGAATCGCTCAGCTCACGCGGTTGAAAAACCTATGGCATATTTTGCATACCGAAGACTTGCCTACTGCACTAGCAGAGCTTAAGGATAGCTTCCGCCTCAAATGGTCCCCAGATTTTCCACATCAGAATGCAATATCAAATGATGGACGACGTGCTACTGTAATTTATATGGGGGAGGATTCAACCATTGAGCAAGTCGAGGAAACTAAGAGGAAGATAGCTGAATACCTCCGTAGGACTGCGGGCGATATTGATAAAAGTCGAACTGCACGACAGCGACTAGCCGTTTGGTATCGCGACAACGGAAATCTAATTCTCTTTGACCACCACCAATAAGTCAAGATTGACCCGACTGGCGAGTCCTCCGAGTTCGATGTAGGGAGGGAAGCATGACATTAAACATCTCGCAACTTCAAGAACGAGTAGCTGCCAAATTCCCAGAAGTTGAGCTTGTGAACGATACGGTTCTCCGGTTTATGAAGAAACTGGACGGCAGTCCGTATGCGGTTTACTATCTCGACTTAGCGCAAAACCTCCCACTATCTAAAAAGGCTTTGGCGAAATATCAAGATCAAGTAATTGGACAACATTACTTTGAAGGCAGGAGCAGCCTTCAGTGGAACAATTATTTGTACTTCATCACTCAATCCAACCAAGTGCTGAGTGACAAAGTGCGTACGGCGAAGGAAATTGTAGAGCGCGACAGGAGTTATGCCCGCAAGTTCGTAATCCCCGAGGAAGATTTGGATTCGGTATTAACGCCACCAGTTGTTACACCAGCAGCCTCAACTTTGCATGCTCACATCCTTAATATTTGGACAGAACTGCTCACCGAATCAGGACTCGATAAGGCTATTCTTAGTGATAAAAACCTACCTGATCGCTTAAACCAAATCGAGCTTCAGCACACTGCCATCACCGCAAAACCTAAAAAAATCAAGCGTTCAAGTGATATTGCTAAAGAGCCATTCATACGGTCATTTAAATTGAATGCATATTGGACTTACCCCCGCCAAAGGAATTTTAATTTCGGAACGGTAAACCTCATTTCTGGAGCTAATGGTTCGGGCAAAACATTGCTCCTTGAGGCAATTGAACTCTTCTACTGTGGCAAAAACAAGAGAAATCCGGGCGCTGGGCATAGGTATGAACTGGAAGCAGTTTTCGCAGATAGTAAATCTAAAATAGTTACTGAAAAGCGCAAACCAGCTATGTTCCGAAAACAAAACCATTTGTGGTATGGGCGACCGGAAATAAAAACTAATAATCTCTATAAAAGCTTTGCTCAGTTCAACTTTCTCAACACCGATGCTGCTGTTAGCCTAGCAGATTCCGTGTCTCGAATTGACGAAGACCTAGCCAATCTCTTAGTGGGGCCTGACGCATCCAAAATTTGGCAAGACATTATACGGGTTTCCGAATCGGTGGTTCAAAAACTACGTGATCTCCATTTGCTTGAAGATCATATCAAGAAAAACATTATCTCCTTGGATGAACACATCAAAGAATACAGTGGAATCCGCTTCGAATCAGATTCGATAAGCGTCCGACTTGTGGAAATGATCAATCGAATTGGTTGGGGCGTTGACAAAGCCAACCAGGATAAATTTGAAGTCAATAATGTTGAAGCACTTTCGGAGCTAATCGCAATAGCACAACAAGCAGCAAAGCTTAATTGGACTGAATCGCCCGTAACCATCAATGGTATGGATGAGTATTGTCGCGTGGCAAAGATTGTCAGCGAGGAAGTCGACGGAAACTTGGATCGATTAGATCACTTACAAAAAGCCCAGACAAAGCTTGCTAATTTGATCAAACTTAATAGCGTGGCTTTGGCTCATGCAAAAGAGGCTAAACATGTGATTGAGTCGGGAGTGGTAAACTCCTCGGAAGATCGGAATAAACAACGGAACTCTATAGCTCGCTATTCAAGAGTGTTGTCGGTTGTTGCCGCAGATTCTCATGATGTGTTTTCTTCCACCAATCTTGATATGCAATTAATTGTTTGCCATAAGGAAGCTTTGGTAAATCTTTCTTCTGTAAAGATGTCACTTTCAAACACAAAGCTTGAATATGAGAAATTTTGCAAGCAAATGGATCAAGCTCTTAATCTTGTACAGGAACTTCGACTGATCGCTGCAACAATACTTGAAGACAGCCCAAAACCTAATGACTGCCCACTTTGTCACACCAAATTGAAAGCAGGCGAACTGACTAAACGCATTAATGTGAGTGGAGACTCCCACCTTGAAGCGACCGGTAAGAAGCTGCTTGCTCAAATACAAGAACGAGAGATTGAGTTGACCGCCGCCATTGCCTTAGAATCAGTTCTAAAATCGCTAAAGGAGTTCTTTGAGCGGGCAAATCTTTCTCGGAACATTACAGTTCGTTCAGCCCTAACTGAAGTAGAAGATGTTAAGGGAAAACTGCAGGAGGCAGAAGATCAACTAAAATCGTTGGATCGAAAAATCAATATGCTTGAGTCGCAGGGTTTTACTATGGTGAGAATGGAGGAGCTCGCAGGTCAGTTGCACGATCTTGGGCACCCCCTTGCCAGCTTTTCGCAAGAAGAAATTGATTGTCTGATAGTCTCTATTTCTGAATCGTCAACAACATTAGCTAATGAACTCGCGAACGAGAGTAGGACTATTAATGAACTAAATGAAGGATCTGCGGAGGCTCTGTTTAAAATTGATGAGGATGAGGGGACACTTAAATCCATGCAATCTCAACTTAAAGAAAAAATTGCGTCAACTGAGAGTCTTCTTCAAAAATTGAACTATTTTTTCTCTTCTCAATTTCCTTGGCCTGGAGACAGAAAGATAGCTGAACTTGTCATTGAAGCTGAATCGATCCGCAAGGTTGCAGCGGATTTGCAAAACGCACTTGATAGAGAGAAATATGCAAAGGATACATCTGCGGAATCAATCGAAACGAAAAATGCACTTCAAAAGCAACTTGCAGGTTTGCAGTTAAGTTTGAAGCGATTTACGGAAGCCAAGGTCACTCTTGAAAACATTATAAGCAAGCACTCTTTGCAATCTGCTATGGATGCCACTCTTCAGGAAAATCGTGAAAGTATAGAATCGATTTTTAAGAACATTCATTTTCCCATAGAGTTTAGCGGACTTGGTAACAGCTTGGATACACTTGTTCGTAAAGTGGATGGCAGTGAAGCAAAGCTGAGTGAGATAAGTACCGGGCAGCGAGCAGCTTTCGCGCTGTCGATATTCTTGGCTCAAAACGCTCAGCTTGAATATGCCCCTCCCGTGATTCTCATTGATGACCCAATTGCGCATGTCGACGACCTTAATTCCTTGTCCTTCCTTGACTATCTGCGTGAGATTGTATTGAAGGGAAATAGACAGATATTTTTTGCCACTGCTGACGATAAGTTGGCAACACTATTTCAACGTAAATTTGATTTTTTGGGTACGGACGAATTCCGTATGATTAACCTCCGCAGGGATTCATAACTGATGCAATTCCGCATTGCCGATACCTTCACAGATAGCCTCGCCAAGCTAACCGGAGATGAGCAAAAGGCTGTAAAGACAACAGCCTTTGATCTGCAATTGAACCTGCCTAGTCCGGGGATGAGCCTCCATAAGCTGGACAAGGCCAAGGATAAAAATTTCTGGTCGGTCCGAGTCAGCAGTGACCTTCGAATAATTGTCCATAAAACGAAGCAAAGCCTTCTTTTGTGCTATGTCGACCATCATGACCCAGCATATATTTGGGCCAGTCGGCGCAAGCTCGAAACCCATCCAAAAACTGGCGCTGCACAGCTTGTTGAGGTAAGAGAAACAATTAAGGAAATCTCCGTTCCGGTTTATGTTCAGGTTGAAGCACCTGCGCCGTCTCAACCGCCTCTTTTTGCCGATATCGCTGCCGATGAACTGCTCAGCTATGGTGTTCCTTAAGAATGGCTGGATGATATTCGTGTCGCCAACGAGGATTCGATTCTCGAGCTGGCCGACCACCTGCCGAGTGAAGCTGCCGAGGCACTTTTGGATCTGGCTATCGGAGTCAAGCCGCAGATTCCTCAAACTGTTGCAGCCGCCATCAATCCCTTTGATCATCCCGATGCAAAACGTCGCTTCCGTTTGATGACCAATGTGGAGGAACTGGAACAGGCTCTTGCCTACCCATGGGAAAAATGGACGGTTTTTCTGCATCCAGCACAGCGGGAGTTAGTCGAGCGAGATTACAGTGGACCGACACGCGTTTCTGGCTCAGCCGGTACAGGGAAAACGATCGTCGCTCTGCATCGGGCGGTCTATCTAACCCGTTCAAATCCCGATGCCCGTGTCTTATTGACGACTTTCTCTGGTCCATTGGCCAGTGCTTTGCGAACCAAGCTGAAGCGTTTGATTGGCAATGAACCACGATTGGGGGAGAGGCTTGAAGTCCATGATCTCGATGCGATCGGTGAGCGGCTCTACAGCTTGAACTTCGGCAAGCAGCAAATCGCTGCAAAAGAGGATTTTAAAGCATTGCTGAAGCAGGCTACCGATGAAGTGGAGGAGCATAATTTTACATCTCGTTTCCTGATTGCAGAATGGGAACAGGTGGTTGATGCCTGGCAGCTGCGCGATTGGGAATCGTATCGGGATGTTGTAAGGCTTGGCCGCAAAACGAGGTTGCCTGAGAGTCATCGTAGACAACTCTGGTCGATATTTGAGCGGGTCCAGGATGAACTGAAAACTCGCGGACTGGTCACATACCCCGACATGTTCGGCAATCTGGCGAGTAAATTTGCCGAGAGCAAACATCCACCATTCGATTTTGCCGTAGTCGATGAGGCCCAGGATATCAGCGTGGCCCAGTTGCGTTTCCTGGCAGCGTTGGGGGCGGGGAGGGAGAACTGTCTGTTCTTTGCCGGTGACCTTGGCCAGAGGATCTTTCAGCAGCCCTTCTCCTGGAAGTCTCTGGGGGTCGATATTCGTGGACGCTCACGTACCCTGCGAATCAACTATCGCACCTCTCATCAAATAAGGATGCAGGCTGATCGACTTTTAGGCCCGGAACTGTCGGATGTGGATGGCAACGTAGAGAGTCGCCATAGCACCATCTCGGTCTTCAACGGCCCTAAACCAACCATTGTGGAGTTAGACTCAATTGAAGATGAAACTAATTCGGTTGGTCAGTGGTTGAAGGACAGAGTTGGTGAAGGATTGATGCCGCATGAGTTTGGCGTGTTTGTTCGGTCATCCGCTGAACTGGAGAGGGCAAAAGCAGCGGTTGAAGCTGCTGATCTTACTTTTGTTGTTCTCGACGAAAATGTCGAAACGGTCAGTGGGCATACCTCGATTAGCACCATGCACCTGGCAAAAGGGCTGGAGTTCAGAGCTGTGGTCGTCATGGCTTGCGATGATGAGATCGTTCCCCTTCAAGAGCGTATTGAAACCGTTGCCGATGATGCAGATCTCCAAGAGGTCTATGATACCGAACGGCATCTTCTTTATGTAGCCTGTACCAGGGCGCGTGATCATTTGTTGGTCACCAGCGGGGATGTTCCTTCGGAGTTTCTAGAGGACTTACGTTATAAAGAAACTGCTTGAGCCGGATCTCATATTCTTCAACCTCCGACCCCAGGAAGTCCGGAGAGCAAAAACTAGTCTATGAATATGACCACGAATAATTCTGACAAGGATTGGCTCTTGGGTTACTTGGATGGCGCCATTGAGCAGCAGCTGTGTACGACTATCAATTGCACTACTTGTGGTTCGTTGGATTTTCGAAATGGTCTTCTCGAAGCATTTGTCACATCGAGTGGTAAAACCAACTTAAAGTACTTGAACATCGAGACAGCCCAAAGCTTGGCCAAGGAATTAGCTACCCTTAATCCACCACAGGAATCCAGACATAAATATGAATCAGTCTTCCGCTTCATCATATATGATCTATGGAGAGTTTTCATGGGAACTGCCAGAGATCACCTTGGCGACTCCTTTGCTGGAGATGTCTATGACAGGATGGGCGCTCATTATCAGGCTAGGTTGGAGGAGCAAAGATGCCACGAGGAGATGAACGATCCTGAGAAGGCGAAGCAGCGTCGCGAGGAAAAGAAGCGACTCCGCCAGGAGAAACACCAGGAGAGGCTAGAAAGCAAGAAGGAGCGGGATAGGATTTTGTGGAGTAAGCAGAAATGAATAAAAACTCAACCACTTGGGGAAGGGAATCCCCAAAAAGGATTACGAAACTCCTGGG
>SDBT01017607.1_pt1 | contig 11276 bp, 8 predicted proteins | sample 2277101 | NCBI WGS metagenome assembly SDBT01 (sample SAMN10404973, study PRJNA504765) | marine sediment metagenome | isolation source: marine sediment core GS10_PC15, 103 cmbsf | place: Arctic Ocean: Southern Knipovich Ridge | collected 2010 | reverse complement strand
GCGCTGGGATCATCGACTTCTGGTCCGTTGGGTTGAGGAAAAACGAAAACTCGAATGGGTACTGGAGCATCTTAACGAGGCCAACTTCGATGAAGAACTCATGTCCGGGTTCAAAGTGTTGACACCAGAGGCGGGAGCAGTCTGATGCAGACAGGGCTCTTTTCCACCTACAAGTCGAGCGTCCGTACCCGGGGTCTCTGGGGTTGGGTGGCCGGCGGTATTCTGTTTGCGTTCTATATCCTGACATATTTCACATCGGTCTTCGATCCGGTAGCTCGCACTCTCGGTTTGGGCGGTAAGTGGAATCTGTACGGGATACTGTACACGTTGGCCATAGTCATCGGCGGTATCTACTTTCTGAAAGTACATGGCAACAGCCGATACCACCGGCTGCGGACGATCTCCCTGATGTTCATGCAGGTAGTCTTCGCTTTTTCGATTCCGATGGTGATGGAGGCCATGGAGTCGAAGGGATATATATTCTCGCTGTTCTGGCCGCTAAAGCTGGAGTATCTGTCGCCATCCTATATACTCGACTTCCCTCTCCTGATCATTGTCTATGCGTTTTTCGGCGCGCTGGTGCTGGTTCCCGTTATGACATTTGTGTTCGGAAAACGCTGGTACTGTTCGTGGGTCTGCGGGTGCGGCGGACTGGCGGAAACGGCCGGGGAGCCATTTCGGCACCTTTCCAGTAAACGTTCCGGCGCCTGGAGGTTTGAGCAGTACTCAATTCATATAGTACTGCTCATGGCGATCTCAATTACGGCTTTGCTAATCATCAACTGGAGCCTTCACCACGTTGGCGCATCCGGCCGATGGGTCACGGATAATGTTACTTTTGATCTGGTAGTCTCGAAGATCCAGGGGGTCTATCAATTTGTAGTTGTCGCCCTGTTGTCCGGGGTTCTCGGAGTGGGCCTGTATCCACTTATGGGCAGCCGAGTCTGGTGCCGGTTCTTTTGCCCCCTGGCCGCCTTGATGGGGATAGTCCAGAAGTTCGGCCGGTTCCGCATAACGGTGAAAGACGACATGTGTATCTCGTGCGGCAACTGCAGCACCTACTGTGAGATGGGGATTGACGTCCGGATGTATGCCCAGAATGACCAGTCGTTCAAACGGGCGGCCTGCGTCGGGTGTGGTATGTGCGCCCATGTTTGTCCCCGGGGGGTTCTGAAGCTGGAGAACAAATGGGACCTTGGCTCGGGGCCCAGAGAATCAAACATCAGCATCGTTGACTTCTAAGAGGTGAGAAGATAGCGTGAAACACTATACCACGGTGACGTCAGTTTGGGCAGGTTCAATCGGAGTTGGACTTTCAGTGATTCTATTTCTGGGCCAGCTTGGGTGCGCGGCTCAGGAAACAAGACAAGACATCGCCCTGCGTCCCTATGACTTTGCCTATCAAAGCTATGCCCGGCTATTGCAAGAGCAGGTGCGGGACGGTCTCGTCAATTATGACGGCATCAAGCGCAGCCGAGCTCAGTTGGACAGCCTGGTGTCTGATTTGGAGCATGCAGATTTGACGGCGGCTACTCCCGACCAACGGCTGGCCTTCTACTGCAACGCCTACAATATTCTGACGCTGCGGTCGATTGTTGATGCTTACCCGGTGAACTCCATCAAAGATATCGATGGCGTATGGGACAAACAAGTCTGGTTAGTGGCCGGCGAACAACTAACGCTAAACGGAATTGAGCACCAGATTCTGCGTAAGGAGTTCCGGGAGCCCCGGATTCATGTCGCCATCAATTGTGCTTCAATTGGCTGTCCTCCGCTGCTGGACGTCCCTTATTATCCGGATCACCTGGACAGTCTCCTCACTGTCTCGGCCCGGCGATTCGCCGCTTCAAGCGAGCACAACCGGATCGACTCGGTGAAACAAGTAGCCCGGCTGTCGGCCGTATTTGATTGGTTCGGCGAGGACTTTGAAAGCCAATACTATGAACCCGGAAAGTTCTCTGACCTGGATAAGAAGAAGAGCGCGGCTTTGAATTTTGTTATTCGTCATCTTCCCGGTGAAGTTGCCGCCAAAGTATCGAACTCTCGCTACGCGGTCGAGTACCTCGAATATGACTGGACTCTAAACGATCTGGGACCATGACGTGGCCTTGGCGGGCAAGAAGATTGTTACCATCATACCGGCGCTGAATGAGGAGGCCTCAATCGGACTGGTCCTGCGTGACCTTCCGGCTTTCATCGACAGCGTCATTGTCTGTGACAACGGATCAAGTGATAATACCATTGCGATAGCTCGTTACGGTGGCGCAGCAGTCGTGAGGGAGGCTGAAAGAGGGTATGGCGCCGCCTGTTTGAAAGCGGTAGAATCAGTGGCTGATGATACCGACGTCCTGCTGTTTATCGACGGGGACTACAGCGACTATCCAGAGGAGGCAGAACTGATAGTCCGACCTGTCATTGAAGATGGATACGACATGGTCATCGGTTCCCGCATGCTCACCCTCAAAGACCATCGCGCTTTGACGCCGGTGGCTGTCTTTGGCAACTGGTTGACGACGAGACTAATCCGGCTGATCTGGCGCCAACACTTCACCGATGTTGGTCCGTTTCGCGCCATAAAGTATCCCGCATACAGAGCTTTGGAGATGAGGGATCGCAATTTCGGGTGGACAGTGGAAATGCAGGTCAAGGCGGTCAAACGGGGTCTTAAGTGCCTTGAGGTGCCGGTAAGATACAGAGCAAGGATCGGGAAGTCCAAGATATCCGGTACGATTTCGGGATCTGTCAGGGCAGGTGTCAAATTCTTGTGGATCATCCTGCGCGAGGTTCTCAGGAAATGAACCGTGCGACAATTTTGGTGGCGCTGGCCGTGCTTTTCGTTGTCTGCTCGGCCGCGATATTTCTTCCCGACTACGATACGCCGCGGATGGTCAAGTTTCTCATTATCTCGCAGGTACTCTTCGGAGTGTCTATTGGTATCTTCCTGATCGGTCGCAAGATCGACTTCAGGCTTCAGCATCGCCGACTGTTTCTAACTCTGCTGACGCTGGCAATTATCGCGCGGGGCGTAATGCTGATTGGCGCCGGGGACAACAGCTATCTGTCGGACGATGTGTATCGTTACGTATGGGACGGCAAGGTGACGGCCCATGGAATCAACCCGTTCCTGTATACACCGAGAGACGCCGAGGTCGCCCATCTGGTCGACAGCACGATCCATCCTCTCATAAACCATGACTGGATACCTACGATATACCCACCGATGGCTCAGAACATCTTTGTCCTTTCGTATCTGATCGGCGGCGATACTGTCTGGGGTTTCAAGTTGATTGCCGCGATCTTCGAACTGCTCACGATCTTGGCGTTGTTTGTCTGGCTTCGGATGATGGGGGTTCCCCGATCCAATATGTTACTGTGGTTGTTCTCGCCGCTCATCCTGACCGAGTTCTATTTGTCGGCTCACCTCGACATACTGGCGATGCCGTTTCTTGTCGGCGCTCTGGTTGCTATCAAGCAGAAAAGAGCGGGGTTGTCAGGGATGCTGTTGGCCATCGCGACGCTGGTGAAATTCTATGGGCTGTTCTTTGCTCCATTCATACTGCTGAGTTACGTTGGCCGAGACAGAGTCCGCTTTGCTCTCGGATACGCGGCAACTCTTGTCGCTCTCTACTTGCCCTATACTATTGGCGCCGGTACCTCGGTGTTCGGATCGCTCTTTAAGTACCTGACTGACTGGCAATTCAATGCGTCCGTTTTCTTCGTGCTCAAGTACGCACTGGGCATGGGCTCGGCGCGTATTGTCGTCGGCGTTGCCTTCGTCGGTTGGTTACTCTGGCTGCTGTGGCGCAGGAGGAACGTTCTGGATCAGATGTTCGCAGCTTTCGGTGGCTACCTGGTCCTGACGACGACGTTCTTTCCCTGGTATTTCGTGTGGATATATCCCTTCGTCCTTCGCAACCTGTCACCGGCTTTTCTGTTCCTTTCAGGATCAGTTTTGCTGTCTTATCATGTGTTTATTGGCTACTATTCTGTGGGCAAATGGGTGCCTATCCTCTGGCTGGGGATACTGTCCTATCTTCCGTTTTTCACGCTCCTGATCGTAAGTGCCGTTCGGAGGCGCAGGGTGGAGACCATTGATGGCTGAATTAGTAATCACCGTCTATTTCGTTTTGCTGTTCGTGATTGCATTGTATGGTGCCCACATTTACTGGCTAATCTGGCTTTACCTGCGCAATCCGATTGACAGGAACATTGTCCATACGCTGCCGGCGTCCTTGCCACGAGTCACTATTCAACTGCCGGTGTACAACGAGCGCATGGTAGTGGTGCGTCTGATCAGGGCGGCCGCTGCTCAGGAGTGGCCCAGGGAACTGCTTCAAATCCAGGTGCTGGACGACTCTGATGACAGCACGAGTGATCTGGCGGCAGCCGAAGTCGCCCGACTCCGCACGCAGGGATACACTATCAACCATATCCGCAGGCACGGCCGCAGCGGTTACAAAGCAGGGGCGCTGGCCCATGGACTGAAACTCGCCACCGGAGAGTTCGTGGGGATATTCGATGCCGACAACGTCCCGCACCCGGATTATCCCAAGCGGGTAATGCGCCACTTTGCCGATCCCGAAGTAGGTCTGGTCCAGGCGCGATGGAGTTTTCTGAATCGAGAGGAGTCTCTGTTGTGCCGGGCGCAGGCTCTGTTTCTGGATGCTCATTTCTATGTTGAGCAGGCTGCCCGATATCGCGGCAAGCTGTTTATGAACTTCAATGGCACCGCAGGAGTGTGGCGTCGCAAGGCCATAGAATCCGCCGGAGGATGGCAGGCCGACACGCTCACCGAAGATCTGGATTTGTCATTCCGTGCTCAAATGGTGGGCTGGCGATTCGTCCTCGCCGAGGATGTTGACGTACCGACCGAGCTTCCCGGTTCGGTCCGCGCCTTCAAGACTCAGCAGTTTCGTTGGGCCAAGGGTGCCTTTGAGACCGGCCTGAAGCTGTTACCGGCCATCTTAAGATCAGACCTGCCACGGCGTATCAAGATAGCCGGCTTCTTTCATTTGACTCAGAAAATCATTTCCGTGGCAATTCTGTTTCTGACGGTGATGCTCATCCCGGCTCTCTATTACAGGATTGAAACGGGCATGTTCAAAGTCCTCGTGGTCGATCTACCCATATTCCTGGCCGCGACCGGCTCAATGTCCATCTTCTATGGTCTGGCGCATCGGCGCAAGAACGCCGATCGGTCATGGCGCAGCAGCTTGCTTCTGCCGGTTCTGACCTCGGTTGGTATCGGGCTGGCGGTGAACAACGCCTTCGCAATCATCTCGGCGCTCACTGGCAGGCAAAACCAGTTTATGCGCACTCCCAAGAGCGGAGTTACCGAGCATTTATCGGCGGTGCCACCGATCGAGTACCGTGTCGGGTTTGATTACACCGGTGGGATCGAGGGGCTGTTGGCTCTGTACTCGGTTGCGGCGATAGGGTGCGCCTTGTCTCTTGACCTGTTCTTCAGCGTACCCTTCCTGATGACCTTCGCATTTGGCTACCTATACTTCAGTATCCTGTCGTGGAGGGAAAGGTATGCCTGACACCGCGATTGGCCTGATGGCTCGCTATCCACGTATCGGCCAGGTGAAAACCAGATTGGCTAGGTCCGTGGGTGATGAGGACGCCCTGAGAATCTATCGGACGCTTCTCGGCGAGACTTGCCGTCTGGTCACAGGATTGGACGGGGATGAGTTTATTCGAACCGTATTTGTCACTCCAATCAGCGACCTTGCCGTTTTCAAGTCCGAATACTCCGGCTTTGATCGCCTCTACGAGCAGCGGGGGAGTGATCTCGGAGAGCGTATGCAGAACGCTCTCGGTACGTTACTCTCAATAGCCGGCGTCAGTAAAGCCATGCTGATCGGGGCAGACTGTCCCGTATTAACGGCTGAACATATCAGAAACGCATCGTCACTACTTTCCAGCTACGACCTGACCCTGGGTCCCACGTCTGACGGAGGTTATTACCTTATCGGATTGAAAACAGTACGACCAGGGTTGTTTTGCCAGATCAAATGGGGCACCAGCGCTGTTATGAGTGGTACTCTTTCCGTGGCCCAGACCCTGCGATTGAGGGTCGGACTGCTACCCGAATTGCGGGACCTTGATGATGAGCAGGACCTGGAGTACTTTGATCGAATGAAGTTGATTTGAGAACCCCTCGTCGAAATGATGTGACCGATGAATACCTTTGACAGGACACGATAGATGAAGACCACACCGACGACCACAATCGCTAAAGCCGCATGGCGGCATCACCTCAAGAGCAACGATTGGTTGAACACACCCGACGGCGACTCGCGGGGATATATTCAACCTGGATCGCTGCGCGAACTCTGGTTTCACATGGGGACCCGATGCAATCTGGGCTGCCGGTTCTGTCTGGAGGCAGCGGGACCGCAAGCCGACCGGGTTGAGACTATGTCGCATCAAGAGGCACAACCATTTATGGAGAAAGCCCTCGGATTGGGTGTTGAGCGGTTTTCGTTTACCGGTGGTGAGCCGTTTGTCAATAGTGATATGGTTCGGATTCTCAGCAATGCTCTGGATCATAAATCCTGTCTGGTTCTGACCAATGGCACTCAGCCGCTGAGGAACAGGTTGGACGAAGTCCGTCGCCTGATGGATAAACCTCACGACCTGAGTTTCCGCATCAGCCTCGATTATCCAGATCCTAAACGGCACGATGAGGCTCGAGGTCAAGGCAGTTTCGATATGGCTCTCCAATCACTGCGCGAACTCCACGGTGCCGGGTTCCGAGTGTCGGTGGCGCGACATCGCAATCCAGGGGAATGTGAGTCGGAGATCGATACAAAGTACCGGTGGCTATTCTCGAAGACCGGCTTACCCGCTGAGACCGGCATCATCTCGTTTCCCGAACTGCATAAGCCGGGGGTTCAGATAGAGGTACCACACATTACAGAGAACTGCATGACCACGTACAAAGATGAGAAGTCACGTGCTCAGTTCATGTGTGCGTTCAGCAAGATGATTGTCAAGACAGGCGGCAAAGTGGCCGTGTATGCCTGCACCCTGGTCGATGACGATCCGGACTACGCTCTGGGAAAGACGTTGGGCGAGAGCACGCAAGTTCGAGTGATGTTGAAACATCACCGGTGTTATTCCTGTTTCGCGGCTGGTGCCTCGTGCAGCGAACGCTAACCCGCATATCGCAGGTGTACGACTTCAAGTTATCAGGACAAATGGAGTTGATGAGTGCGACGGACTGCTAAACACTGAAGGTAATGCTTCCTACCCTCTGGCACCACCAAACGACACGATCAATGGCGGGCCATCGTGGACTATCTTAGAACTGCGGCATGAGCCATATCCAGTTCCCCGGTCGCTGAGATTCTCAAAGTCTGAGGGGCGAGAGAATGTGTGTGCACCGAGCACAGCAAAACGTCAGTAATACCAGTATCTGTCGGTAGGGGTTACGGACGCATCGGCGGGAGGGAATCGCACCATAACCGATAATCGAGATTTCATTGAGTCTGAATTGGTGAAGCCTCTGCTGATCAGGAAACACGAGTCAGCCTGACACACACATGGTGGATATGGATCGCGGTTCTATCTCCAATCGCCGAGCGCCACGAATGCACCCCAAGTGAACGGGTGATCGGTTTTCTCCTCGCTGCGGAGTTGGTTGATGCTCTCCAGTTGCAATCCACGAAGTGTTCTGGGCAGGGACTCACCTTCTCTGTCGTAAAGCCCGCTCATCATGTCGGCTGTCAGTTTGTCAGACACCGACCACAGCGCGCTGATAACTGTTCTGGCTCCTGCGATCTGGAAGGCGCGGCGCAGACCGTACACACCTTCTCCCGCCTTCACCTTGCCCAAGCCAGTCTCACACGCCGACAGAACGACAAGCTCCGTACCCTCCAGATCCATCGCCGGAACCTCGTAGGCCGTCAGAATTCCATCTTCTGCCCCAACCATGTCGGCACCCTCGCCGTGGAGGTTTGCTCCCGCAAAAAGGAGACCCGACAACAGCAATGGATTCTCGCCAACAAAACCAGCATCTGAAGACGGCTCTCCCAGCGATGTGGCAGACTGACAGGCCCCCTCAAGGAAGTAACCGTGGGTAGCCAGGTGTATAACGCGGTTACCCGGCGCGTCCTTCTTGAACGTCTCTTCACTCGCAGCTGGCCCGAGATAAACAGCCACCGGCTCGTCCATCAGTGCTTTCCACGACGTTGCGACCGACTGCACTTCGATTCGCGTGGATGGCAAAGGGGCCACGTTGATATCCTTCAGTTCGCCGCAACCCGAACGAGCGTTCCTGACGCCGTGATGGGTCGGCTCCACCGGAGAATCGGCCGGGGGCTCCCTCGGAACGGACAACCTGGCAACAGCAGTTGCGTCATAGTCTGGATCTCCCAACGCGAACAACCCCCTGCCCGACTGCACATCTTGTTTGAGGCGGATGACATCACGACCGGCTGACAGGTAATGAACCGCATGTTTCTCAATCAGGTAGATGCCGTCAGCATCCATCAAGCCCGCGAACGACACCATGTTCAAGGCGCCATCCGGTGCAATCAGCAGCAGTTCTTTGTCGGCCACATATTTCTCCAGGGGCCGCCACACTCTCATGTGGAGCTCTTGACTGATCTCTTTGTACCTGAGGTAGTCAACAACCGTAGGCATCCTGTTGGCCCTCGCTAATGCCACCACATGTCTGCGGTACCGGTCAACCAGTGAGTGGATTTCTGATGCGTCGCCGAGCATGACAAACTCAGGCTCCGCATCGGCGGCTACCACTATCGCAAGATAACGAGCAACACTGCTGTCGGCCTTGGGTCCATCATAGTTGAACCGAACGTACTCGACGAGGACAGCGTCTTTGGGCAGCGCGGACAGAATGCTGTCGAGAGTAATGCTCTCGCGATCCGTCCCTGTCCCGGCACCTGCGACTTGCTTTGCCAGGTCTGCCTCGAGATTGTTGGCCTCCGTCGAAAGAGAGTCCTGCAGACGAATCAAACTCAGGGCGTCGTGGTGTCGTAAACCGGATACATGAAGTTCGGAGATCCGAGACTTGAGGCTGCTATAGGAGGATAGCATTTCACGCAGCCCGGGATCAGATACCGCGGATAGTGACCTGAAGCGATTGGCAATAATATCCGTTACTATTCCCTTGGTTGCCAGCACGATATCCGCTGCGGGGCCAGCCTGCCGTGAGTTCAGACCCTCTTCGACAAAGCAAGAGAGATACGTGTCTGCCACACTGCGAAGGTTGTCTGAGTAGTCGAGGACGTCTCGTTCTGACAAGAGGATTGAGAAGTCAACGAGGTTTGCATACCTGATTGCGAAGGCGTCTTCCGCTGCGTCAAGGGCCATGCCACCGCGCCCCGTGGCTCTCAGGTAATCGCTCTTAAGTTCGAGAGATCGAGCCATTTCCGGGTGATCAGTTCGGAGACCACTGCTCAGAATCTCCGAGGCTGCCGCATGCAGCGGCTCGATCTTCTCGTATGAACCAGTCTTGCAGTAGGTTTCCCCAAGAGATATCAACAGGGTGGAGACTTTCGGATGCTGCCCTCCTGCGATCGACCTGAACACATCGATAGCGTTCTCGTAGAGCGGGATCGCCCGTGAGTAGTTCCCTGTCGCAACGTAGAGGTCCGCCAGACTCTCCATGGCATTGGCAGTCCCCGGATGACCGGGCGGCATTGATTCCTCGTAGATAGTGAGTGCCCTCTTAAGGAGGGGTTCGGCATCGGCCAATCGTCCAAGTCGCGTATAGAACAGGGCCAGGTTATTAAGCCCCAAGGCCACGCGAGGGTTATTCTCTCCAAAAGCAGCCTCGGACACCGCGATTGCCTCCAGATAGAGATCCTCAGCTTCTCGACGATGCCCCAATTCGGTGTATAGATTGGCCAGAAGGTGCAGGTCATATGCCAGTTCAGGATGATCGGAGCCATGCATCGCGCGCATCATCTGAACCGACTGGTTCAGCAGCGGTTCTGCCTGCACATAGTCTCCCTGCCTGTAGTAATTCAGGCCGAGATTGTATATGCCGGTCTGCACATCTCGATCACTCGTCTGCTCCCATATTCTGAGAGCTTCTTTGAACAGCGGCTCGGCTTCACTGAACTTACCGCACTCGCTGAGCAGGTTCGCGAGATCGGTGAGACACACTGCGGTCTGCGGATCCTCGGATTCGAGTCCCTGTCTGCAGATGGAAACAGACCTGCGAAGCAACGGCTCAGCTTCGGTATACCTCCCTTCGCGACGGTAGAGGTCTCCGAGAATGCCAAGAGCTGAGGCGACTGACACGTCGGTGGGGCCATAGGCCTCTTCCAGAATCCCCAGTTGTCTCACAGCGAGAGGTTCCGCCCCATCGAAATCAGACTGAGCGACGCACACGAGAGTAAGGTTCTCGATGTACCTCACGAGGGCCGGATCATCGGCTGCATACAGGGTTTCCATAATCTCAAGGGATGACTCACAGTATTTCCGTGCGTGCGCATATTTGCCCGCCTCTTTGCAGGCGAACCCGAGGGCATTGAGTATCTTACCGACCTTTACGTCGGTCGGACCGAGATGCTCCCGGTATATGTCCAGGGCCTTAAGGAAGGGCTCCTCGGCTTCTGCGAAGCTGCCGTTCCTGACGGAATAGAACCCCATCTTGTAGTAGATCCGACCAAGCGCGGTATCGGTAATACCCGGCGACACCTGCGCCAGCGCAAGAGCTTCCGCCGCCATCACGACGGCCGAATCGTACTTGCCCTCCGCAGCCAGCGAGCTGGAGACTTCGAGAATGTCCATCCACGCTTGGCCATTGGCCAGTGGTGAAGAGAAAAGCAGGCAAACCGAAAAGAGCAGAACCGTGAGCGTCGCACCCACGCCAACTTTCCGGCGGTTAGTCTCGATCAGGTCCTTCTGTTCGATCATGGCTCCGTCCAATGTCGTTTCAGTTCCAGTGACGCTCTCAGCTTACGGGCACGGCGGCGGTTCGGGACCACCGTTGAACATGTAATCTACCAGGTAGACCAGATCAGCTATGTCGATCGGTGCGGCATCGCTGGCGTCTATGTCACCTTCTTCAAAGCAGTCCGGTACAGGCCCTGCATTGAACATAAAGTCCACGAGATAGACCAAGTCGGCAATATCAACCGGTGGGACACCGCTGCGGTCCACGTCGCCTCGGAGGAGGCAGCAATGGCCTTCCACGATTTCGAAGAAGCCCGCGCTGGTCGCTGATCTGCTCGGAACAGTGCGATCGAAGACGCGTACCAGGGCGGTGGTAGTTGCGGGACCGCTCACCATCCAGC
>SDBT01017606.1_pt1 | contig 11276 bp, 11 predicted proteins | sample 2277101 | NCBI WGS metagenome assembly SDBT01 (sample SAMN10404973, study PRJNA504765) | marine sediment metagenome | isolation source: marine sediment core GS10_PC15, 103 cmbsf | place: Arctic Ocean: Southern Knipovich Ridge | collected 2010 | reverse complement strand
GTTCCCTTCCTATCCATCTTACTCAATTGATTTGTAAATCCATTTACCTTAACCTGACATTCAAGTAGAGCATCATCCGACAATTTCAATTCCCCTCGAAGACGATCTACATAACTTTGCACGCTATTTTGTTCTAACTCTAAATCTGAAACGTATTCTCTGCATGTCTTCATGCGCACATTTGCATCGCGTATTGTACTTTGGCATTCAGCCATAAAATCCGCTGCCTCTTGCGCATCCTGTTGCAATTTCACTTTAGCTTCAGATAGTAATTCCTGCCCACACGTTGAGCAATCCGTTTGATCCTTATTACTCAACGCCAACTTCGCTGCATCTCTTCCTTTTCTAGCTGTGTCCAAAACTTTACATATAGAATCAATCTCTTGCTGTGTAGTAACCGCTATATCTCTACGATCACATAATCGTTCTTCCATCTCATCAATACGTTCTTGTTTCTTCTTAATCGCTTTTTCATATTCCGTGCGTTTTTCTTGTGCCTCTTTCATAGATTCTTCTATATGCTTTTTATCAACTGAGATTTCATTTAATCGTTCTGTTCTAAGTTCTTTGAGCATAACAATAGAACTCTTCTGTTGTAAAAGAATACTTTCCGTAGTAGCTACTTCAGCCGCAAGAAGAATCTTTCGATCACGTGTCTCCTCTAAACACAAATCAAGATCCGAACTACTTATAAGTAAGTCCAACAAATCTTTCTTATGCGCATCCGTGCGCAATGCAAACGGCGTACTCCCTTCTTCATTGCCAAATACGTTAGCCGCAAGAAACAAATCAACGTTACCAAAAACACTATCAATATACACTTGCGCTTCCTCCGGTCGCATAGCAGTAAGCCCTTTAGCCTGCCCATTATCCAACGTCACACTCTCCACCGGAGTACCTGAGCGCTTTCGCGTTCGCTGTATATCAATAGATTCATTCCCACACATAAGCGTAATCCATACCTCTGCCTGAGAACACCCAGTATGTATCACATCTCTCTTTGGATCTTTCCCACTTATTAACACACCATACAATGCCCACGTAATCGCATTGAACACCATAGTCTTTCCCGACATGTTAGACGAAGCATTTCCTACTGAATTGTTTTTACCTTGCACAAACAAAAGAGATTCACCTGGAACTGTAAAATCTTCTATACGCACTGCGCCTCTTGCGCCCATGAAATCAACTGTCTTCATCGACTCCAATGTTATCATTTTTTTCTTCATCTAATCCTCCAAGAAATTGCATCATACTTTCTACAGATGCCGGACCTTCCCATACATAATTAGGTGCAACTAATTCACGTACATCAGCACCTAAACATTTTGAAATTCTAATCAACGCTAATGCCGCATCTTTACTCCCACATACTTTAAGCCAAATCTCAAATGGTAATTTACGAATACAAAAACGTAATTCTTCTGAGGCGTGCTGTAAACAAGTTGAACTTAAATCTTCTTTGCACATACCATCAAGCATAGGCACATTCGGTTCATCCATTTCTGCTGCTTTACCAATCAACTTCATTCCAATCTCAGTAGAAAAATTCGAATGCATCATAGAAGATTCTAAATACTTTTGAATGTAAGGTACATTATGTTTACTGGACCAAATCAATGCCTCAGCCACCGCCATATGTGTATCACGTAATCGAGGACCGGGCATAAAAAATGCGCTCAAACAAAGTATACAATCCATTACATTTATAAAAACTGCATCACCAATTTGTGCTGCCGTTCGTACAGAGCATAAACCCATCTGAGTAATGACACGTTCAACACTATGACCTGTTCTTGAAATTTCATTTGCCCAATATAAACCAACATCTTCAACACTTCCTTGCGCATCAACATATGGCTTTGAAATTATATGAATCATCTTCAGCAACAATGCCGCTGCTATTATGCTGTGCTGATTAAACACCAACCACGTAGGATCAAATGCTGGATGTATTAAAGAACTTGATTTGCTTCGGCACCATTTAACTAACGCCTCTACATCATGTGAACTACATGACGGCGCACAAGGCAACTCCACGTTTACTGACAACCATTCAATATTCTCCACTGCCAAATCGAATGTATTTGTAGGACTACCTTGGCCCATAAGAATAGGATCATTATGTGGTTGATCAGAAAACACATAAGCAGATCCTAAATGAAAGCGTGTTAAATCATGCAACATATTTGCAATTGAAGGTCCACCATCAGGCCCATGTAGTTGCATTATGTCCCCAATGCCATGATAATCATTTTGCGGATCTCGCATACGTGCCAACGCCGCTATAAAAAATGATCCAAGACGTGCAGCCAACGACACATTAATCAAACGACTAAACGCCCACGTCTTACCATACGGCACTAACATCCAGCCGCTAGGAATTAACTCCCTCGCCTCTTGTGTAAGAGAAGGTGATTCTATATCTTCAAAGAGCCACTTCATGATCGTAACGCCCTACCTGCTATATGAACAAGATGGACGCATGCATCTGATTGCCCAAGTGCATTCTTAGAGTTCATCACATAATGACAAACCTCTTGTGCGCGTAATTTATCTTTACCACATTCACGAAGACGCGAACTCTTACGAGTAAGTTCATGCTCCAAATCTTTCACCTTACATTCAAGCAACTTTATACGTTTGTTCTTTACTGCAATACGAACACGTGCTTTTGTAAGTGTAACTGCAATATGATCACGCAAACGCTTCATTGCTGCGTGCGCTTCACGCAACCCTTTGATAGAATCCAGCCCATCCTTCAATGCTTTAATAACTTCAGGATGCTGCTTAAACCAATTCGACATACCTACTTCTAATAAAATCTCTTCACTTGATCTTCCTTTTTGTTTCAACATGTCAACCTCCTATCGCTTCATTTATAATTGATGCCCCTAAATTAACTGTCGCCTTTCTTCGACGTTCTCCCTCTACTTTCAAACGAGTATAAGCACGTAACGATCCCACTAAATCATCTCCTCCAATAACTTCCCCCTCTTCACGCTCTACAGCATTTATAGGATCGTCTACCTTAACATCAGGCCGTTGAAAATCAATCGCCCGTGCATCCTCACTTGCAGACACAAACTTAGGCAAGTTCTTACCAAGTTCAATAAACTCCGCACTTATTTCTTCAGTGTCAATCAACCAACACCCACGCTTACCCGAATCAATATCGGTCCAATTGTATTGTGCCCACGCCCCCACATGAACGATCAACGTATTACCTTGCATATACTGCTCCGGTTGATGGTAATGGCCGTTCACAATCATCTTCACCTTACCTACCGCCTCATCAATCCACTTAGGCTCTACCGCATGCGGTCCCATTGGTTTGTGTGCAAATTCTTCATGTGAAAAAATCACATCAGGAAAATCATCTGAACCTCCATACCCAAAAGGGGTCCACCGAATAGAACCTTCTGCTAACTTAGCATAAGGAAGTTCATTCCAACTTTGCTCAACCTGATTCCCCTCACCTCCTACTACTTCCCACGGAGCACTAAGAGCAGAGAGACTTGACTCTCCACGATACAAATCATGGTTGCCTGTCATAGCAATCCATATCTTAGTCTCATCAATGCCTATGCTTGATGCTAAATTCGTCATACGTACAAGCACACGCGACACAATGTCTATACGTGGCGATCTCTTCGCTTCAAACAAATCTCCCATAAACGTTACTGCATCTGGCTTAACTTCTTTGATCACCCTATGTAACTCATCAAACAATTCAAGAAACTGTTGCGCACCATCCCCGCCGCGTTGCTCCTCTTGCCACGGATGGAACTGCGTATCACCAAACGCTAAAATTTTCATACTTCAATCTCCTTCATTCGAGATACAAACAAATCCCAAACCTCTTGCTCCTGTTCCTCTGTTAAAATTTCCTTCAAAACTTCTCGCATAGTTTCAAACTGGACAACATCAAGAGACTCTTTCCGTCGCCGCTTTATAGCTCCGATAAGATTTTGAATTTGTTGGCTTAAATGCCCTTTTATTTTTTTAGCTGCCGTTGCATCCCGATACCATTGAGCATCTGCATACTCACCTGTAGTAACTAACGCGGTCTTAGCATCATCAAGCTGAAGGCCAATATGCATTATATCTTCATCCACCAAAATTTTAAGGTCTAAAAGTTCTTGCTCCATTGCCTCTTCTAAATCCTCACGATCCACCCTACTTGTTTCTTCATATAATTCCACAACACTACTCATCAATACACCTCCTCATATGCTTCAATCATTTCTTCTTCACATTCAAACACATTTGCATCCATATCTAATTTTGTCCTGTCATACAAACCAAGACGTTCTACAATACGCATCATTTGCGTAGGACGTTCTTCATGCTCATGTAGAATTAAAAATCCTGCACACTGTTTCGAATCCGCAGTAATTTCTCCATCGTCTTCATAGTCATCGTTACTATAATCTACAGTCTTATGACATGGAAAAGTTGAAGCACTTAATATCTCTTCAACTCTTTCAGGATGCAATTGAAAACGCTCTGCCATATTTCTACGAAACGGGCACATCGCACAAGGGGAGATCAAATCATATTTCATAATCAGCCTCACACAACGCAAACCAATTACCTAAAACAACTACAGGCATATGATCTTTTTTACCCTTATTACATTCTTCACAATTTTCAAATTCAAATATCTCTTCTAAAAATTTCTCTCCTGTTCTATCATATTGATCTACAATTTTCATCATGTCATTTCCTCATAGTTACAATCCGTTTCATTTTCTTATGACCTACGTACACACTACGAAACGCATCAACCAATCTTTGCCGCTTACCTTCATCATAAATTTCATGGAACCCTCTCGCCCCAAAAAAAATTGTAAGATGATTAGGATGTCGCGCCTCTATACCCTCACGAATAAAAACAGGCTTCCAACTACGATTGTACATAGGCACCAACTTACTTAACGCTTTAGGATGCGCTTTAACCGCATATCGCAAACTCATAAGATGGTAACTACGCAAGAGTGTTCCATCTCCCATAGAATTTTTTATCGATACTTCTCTTGCTGAAAGATCCGTCTCAGGTAGTATACGATTCAAATACGCAAGCACAGACTCTCTTGGAAACGAGGCAACATTCATCAACTTACTTGCCGTGACTTTACCTACACCCGGCACACCTATGATCGAATCACTTGAATCACCAATCAAAAATTTACGCCATAGGTACACCGTTGCAGACGGTGCAATGAATGACAATTCCTTATGACTTTCATGTAACGTGCCATCACCCTTACAAAAAAACATACGCTCCGTAATCGGATTGAATACCCGCACCGTGCCATGCCGCACTAACTGCAAAAAATCCTTATCCGTCGATACAATAATATTCTCAATTCCATCGAAAGATAACTTGAACGCTATGTATGCAATTACATCATCCGCTTCCATCGTTGGAATATGTAATTGCGGCACCCCAAGATTACGAAGTGCTGTCATCGCATCCGGGAGTTGAACATCATAGAACGCTTGCAACTCCTCTTGCTCCTCTACGGTATACCGATCCCGATCCGCACGCCGTTGCGCTTTATACGTATTATCCATCGTTCGTCGCCAAGGCATCCCCTTGCCCTCCCACGCGACAATCACCTCATCAGGCGTAAACATATCGATAAGAGAAATTAATGCGTTTGTAACGCCATACAGGACGCCTGTGCGTCGTCCTGAGTCGTCTCGCATCCTACTGTATGCATGTCTTGCTCTATGAGCTAAATTCGTACCGTCTATAATCAAACGCTTATGTCGCATAGGCTTCCTCAAGTATAGAATTCACATCACGTTGGAATATAGAATCTGATTCATACTTATCTATGAACTTTAGCTCTGTCAATTTGTTTCCCCCTAATTGATACGCATACCTACCCGGCTTCGGTATAACTTTCCAAAACTCTAACGTTAACAACGCACTTCGTGCTGCGCTGTACTGAGGTACATCTCGCCGCGTATCAAACACAAGACGGCATTGCCTACGCTTCGATCCTGTTTTCGATTTAGTTATTGTTGCTAATACTGAAAACCCATCATCTATTTTTTCTTTAGTTCTCCACACCCGCTTAGGATTATCAAGTTTGAGAATATGCGAGCTATGAAATTGAAACGCCTTGCCTCCAAGCCCCGCATCCTTTTCACGTTCCGACACAAACAACTTCCCCAATCCTCCATGCTTCAATTGATTACACATGATCAATGCAGTATTCGATATTGCAAGCGCTCCTACAATACGACGGCATCCCACCGCTAAAATCTTAGCGTGTCTTGCTATGATCTCTTCTCCAGGTTTGCGTCCCTTGTCAGATAACGAACTAGATGATGCTAACGTATCCCAAAAAATCAACCCTGGAGTATCTCCAAACTTTTCAAGTAAAAACTCAATCTGCGCACAAATATTTTCTATAGCAGGTTCCTGCGCATAAATAACACGCGAAGGATCAAGCCCCAATGAAATAATACGATCCTCACTTAAAGTTTTCTCCGTATCAAAGAACGCTGTTATGCCACCCTGCGCTTGAACTGAACGCGCAATCAAAACCCCTAACGTTGTCTTCCCTGTGCCGTAGTCTCCTGTTATGCCGCTGAACTTACCTGCACAAAATGCATTTCCAACTGTACCCGTTAATGTTATATCCAACGCCGGAATACCTGTACCATAAAATTGCTTGAAGTTACCAGCGCCTTCACTCGGAGCAACAAACGATCCCCCTCCAAATGCCTTATTTCCTTGCACCTTTATTGCTTCAACTTGCTTTGATGCCTTAATTATCTTCACACTGTTTTTAGAAAGCGCGGCCCCCGAAGGGACCGCAGACTGTGTGCTAAATGTTTTACGCTTCCGTTTAGTTTCAGTCATGCTCCTACAATTCCTCCTCATCATCATCGAATTCAAAATCAAGATCGTCAACATCAACACTAGAAGCTGATGCATCAACACCTGTATCAAAAGACGTATCTAATGAAGATGTATTAGGCACAAGTTCATCGAGGCTACTAATGCCAAGTTGCAAACAAACACGTTGCTCCATCTCAACTTCATCCGTTGCTGTTTTGAATCCTTCTAAATCCTTAACCATACGCAATTGTTCAGATGTTAACGTATGGGCCTTAGATAAAACCGTTGTAGCATAGTTTGTCGAAATGCCTGTTCCAGTACGTTCAACATGTATAAAACGTAAATTACCTGGAGAAACAATTGGAGGATCTAACACATCCCCACTGTGAGCAACCAAGCTAGGATCAATTGAACATTCAGCATCGATTGCATTTGCAATCACTTCCCAAACTGTTTTAGGAAGTTCCACAACTTTATACTCTAATGCCTGACGCTCATTCACAACAAATGCATTTGCGTAATATCGCGTGCTTGCGCGAAAATCTGTCAGATATTGTTTAGCTACAGCATCATCCCGCGCTTGCAATGCATTCAATGCTTCCATCGCAGGGCAACGAATATCCGCACCAAAACTTTTTGCAGATACCGCATTGGACTTCCGTGTTGAAGAAACTTCAGGTAACCAAAACACCACCCGCTTATCTGCCCAATATCCTTGATTGGGTTGCTGTACAATAAGCAACACATTCTTACCGGGTTGAAACCTCCATGACCCGTCTCTGCCTCCCTGTATCTCAGCACGTTGTGCCCGTAGATTAGTACGCCTTGGTACTTTCGTTTTCACTTGTCCCGTCTGCACTTGCGTTCGTCTTTGCATGTCTTTCTCCTTTTACATAACCTTCAATAATCTTACCGAACCTAATAGCAACAAGAAATTTGTTACCATCCACCATGCCTTCAGTATACATTCGTAAAACTTTCCTCCTACCTGTTCGACTCACCATGACTATAGTAACTACAGCTTCACTTTTACGCCGATCAAAATTAGGAAGCTGTAGTAAATACAAACCAATTCGTAATGCCCAATTGGATAACATTTTAGATCGTGCTACCCGTCTACGGATAAATGTTCTAACGATCCCCAACGCACCCCTGCCTCTGCATCTACCTTTACCGGTACTCCACGCATAGCTTTTCCTAACCACTTCAACGGCTCCTCAATCATCAAGTTCACTAATTTAGGCACCTCTTCATTTACTAAACGTGTACGAATCAAAAAATATCCTGAATCATGTATGGTATTAACCAATCGCACACCTACAAATTCACCTGCATGTTTACGCCGATGGAACTCAGCTAACGATAACAACATAAAATCCGCTGCTGTCATTTGTACAGGCGTGTTCACTGCCATCCGCATCGCATTACCTAACGTTTTACGATTCGCTTGCGTATCTTTAATCGTTGCCGATTGTATACTGCGCCTGCGTCCGAACATAGATATTACTTTTCCTGTACGCCTCACTTGTCTACGTGTCAACTCTTGCCAACGGCGCACACCATCAAAGCGATCAAAGTACGTATCTATAAAACGCTGCGCGTCGTCTTCAGTAATATCTATATCCCGTGCGAGTCCATACGCGCTCTCACCATACACAACACCAAAATTTACAGCCTTTGCTGCACGCCGTTCATTTGCGCTTAACTCTTCTCCTTTTAATTTGCCAAACACCCATCGACCTGTTTGATCATGAATGTCCCCACCATCCTTGAAAATCTTTATCATCGCCTCATCATTAGCTAACGCCGCCAACACTCGTAATTCTATTTGTGAATAATCCAATCCAACAAGCGCATGCCCACGATCCGTTATATACATATCACGAAACATTGAACCAGCACGTACAGGTATATTTTGAAAGTTAGGGGATGAGCAAGACAATCTTCCAGTTCGTGCCCGACCTATATTAAATTGTGGATGCACTCTATTCTTTGACGTAATAAATTGCCCAAGGCCCACAACAAACGTACTTTGTAATGTCGAAAACTCATTATACTTAATAACTCTTTCACAAAATTTATACACTGGTAAATTAACTGCACGCTCACCTCCAGTGTTAACACACATTTGCTGTACACGTTCAAGCCATTCCTTACCAACAGAGATCGCACCAGCAGGAGTTTTTTGCCCTACTTCAGGTGAAAGACTAAATGAATTCACATTACCATACAACATCTCAGAAACTTGCTTAGGTGAACTTGGTTTGAACCACGTACCCTCACGCCGCCTTAGCATAACCGCTGAAGTAGACACCCTTTTACCTGCTTGCTTTTTCTTTACTTGTTCATTCACCAATACCTTCCACTTCGCTTTCTGATATCTATCAATTACAAGCATGTTGCGGATTTCTTTTAATAACGCATCAATCTCAACTTGAAGATCCTTTTGCAATTCCTCCCGGTACTTTATGTCTACCTGCAACCCACACACCTCAGCTTCGTACAATGCCCACATAGCAGGGATTGTTATACTGTTGTATAATTTAAGAGGCGCTCCCTTCCTTTCATCTTTCATATTCTGAATTAAAATTTTATGATTCATGCGAGTGTAATGTGTATCATGTCCACAATAATTTGCAAGTGCATCATACGGACAACGTTCCCATCGCTCTCCATCCTTACCATCCCCCACATACGGTTCAATCATATGCTTATACTTCGGCACTCCTAAAAGATCAGAAGTAACCGTATCAAGATCATGCCCTCCCTCTATTGGAAAAACAATACTATGTGCAATCATAGAATCTCCAACAAAGTTTTCAGGTACAACATTAAACCCCACATGATTCAGTACATGCATGTCATACTTAACATGATGCCCAATAAATTTACACCGATCTAAAATAGCCTGTAAAAATTTCCTATTTTGTCTAATGGACATCTTACGCTCAAAAGTTATTTCAGAATCAGCAGCATCGAACCAAAGTACAATAGTCTTCGTACTATTTGTTAGTCCCACACACAACATCTTAAAATCATCCCCCTTTGCATAGGGAGTTAATGAATTAGTCTCCGCATCAATTACAATATGATCATCCTTCACCGCTCTCTTCATAAACGCAACACAATCTTTATGTGAAGGATTTATATTCACCTTCACTGAATGTGTTACTATCTTTGCCCCTGTAACAGTATCAAAACAAAATCGAAGATCATCCTGAAAACGTTTTGCTTCATTCGGTTCACGATGAATATACCCATGATTGAATGTTACAAACGTAGGTATCCCCTCATACTTTAACAAAGTCATACGCCTCGATTGCATGCCCTGCTTCTTAAACAAAGATTGAAACGCAGATGCCCCCACAGTAAGAATTCCATCAGGTTTCAATTCATCAATCTCACTTTTCAAAAACCCACGACATGCATTTATAATTCGCGCTATAGGGCGCTTACCTTGACTACATTTTACTCCATACGTTACATACACATTGTGCTTAAAGTATCCTGCATCTTCTAAAGCATTGCGAAAAAACCATCCAGAATCTCCATATAAAGTAGAGGCATTTGTGTCATCTTCAAATGTAGGATAATCCACAATGATTAAAAATGTTTTTGCGCCATCTTTGAGAGACGGATTAATCCAACCCCCTTGCATAAAAGGATTGTTCGCAAGATTACATCCCTTACACTCTTTGCATATAGAATGATCTCGCCCACATAAAACTTTTGGTACCACCAACGCATCCATGTACATCTTCTCCCTTTGTTTTATAATAGCGGAGGGAGGCAGGGGGACCGCCTCAACCTCCGCTATCTATGAAGCGTTGCAATGGGGGAAAGGCTGCAACCACCTCAATGCATTATACTACGCAGATACCCCAAACTTTTTCTCTGCCCTTTTCTTTGTTTGTAAACGTATGTACTTTACAATCGCCATCGCATACGCCTTTGCACTTGCTCCTTGAGCAACAGAAATATTTTTCTGTTTGCAGTACGCTCTACGCGATCCAATCGTTTCCAACTTACCACCCTTGCCAAGTTCCTTTCTAGCTTTCGCTACGGCCTTCTCTATAGACTCATCAACAAGCGCTTGTGCATCTGGTTCGCTTTCTTCTTCCTCCTCTTCAGATTCTCCATTGTCTGAAACCGCGCCACCAGACAATGAAGAAATCTCTGTTAAAACCTTCATCGCAAACTCTTCTGCTAATGCTGCAACTACTCCCTTATGCTGCATCAACTTACTTGCAATATCCCCTTCAAGGGATGTAACTTTAGAATCTACAACAGCAGCGGATTCTTCTTCCTCTTCTTCGCCTTCACTTTCACCTGGACCAAAATCCCAATCTTCAGGGTCTTCTACATCCGATTCATCTGTGCCCTCTTCAGACACATCCTCCTCTGTTACTTCTTC
>SDBT01017605.1_pt1 | contig 11276 bp, 8 predicted proteins | sample 2277101 | NCBI WGS metagenome assembly SDBT01 (sample SAMN10404973, study PRJNA504765) | marine sediment metagenome | isolation source: marine sediment core GS10_PC15, 103 cmbsf | place: Arctic Ocean: Southern Knipovich Ridge | collected 2010 | reverse complement strand
TTTTTGTAAGGTTAACCTACTGTAATCTTCGGTGTTCTTATTGTGATACCGAATATGCCTTTTATGAAGGAAAAGAAATGTCGCTATCTGAAATTATTGAAAAGGTAAAAAGTTACAAATGTCAGCTAGTTGAAATCACCGGCGGAGAACCGCTTATACAAAAAAATGTCTTGCCTCTGATGCGGGAACTCTGTGATGCCGGTTATGAAGTACTTTTAGAAACAGCGGGTCATATAGACATCAACAAAACAGATCCAAGGGTAAAAAGAATCATGGATATTAAGTGTCCGTCGAGTGGAGAATCCGGAAAGACTCTCTGGGAAAATATTGATTTGCTGAAAAATGATGACGAAATCAAGTTTGTGGTTGGTACGCGGGAAGATCTGGATTACGCGAAGGAAATTATTGAGAAATATGAACTGTGCAATCGTTGTCCGGTCATTATCTCTCCGGTATTCGATAAAATCAACAATCAGGAAATTGCTGAGTGGGTCCTTCAAACCCACCTGCCGGTCAGGATGCAAATTCAGTTACATAAAGTGATCTGGGCGCCAACTGCAAGGGGTGTGTAACATAAACTGATGAAGTTCATTTCATGGATTCCTGCTTTCGCAGGAATGACAAAAGAAAGGGATATCCAAACATGTCGGAGATAGAGGTTTTTGATAACAACTACCCTGATCGGGACTATTATATTACCCATGTAAATGAGGAATATACTTCAGTATGTCCTAAAACCGGTTTGCCGGACTTCGGGATAATTACCATAAATTATATTCCGGATAAGCTTTGTTTGGAATTAAAAGCGCTTAAATACTATTTTCTTGAATTCCGCGATATGGGAATATTTTATGAATCGGTGGTAAATCAGATCCTGGATGAACTTGTTCAAAAATGTCATCCCCGCTATATGGAAATAATTGGTGAATTCACCACCCGTGGAGGAATTAAGTCAACCGTAAAAGCTATTCATGATCCTCAGAAAAGAGGTGGTTTTAAATGAGGAGAGAGATAGCTGTTGTTCTTGTCTCCGGTGGAATGGACAGCTGTCTGACAGCGGCAATCGCAAATCATACCTGTAATCCTGCTTTTTTACATTTAAATTATGGTCAAATAACTGAACAAAGAGAAAAAAAAGCATTCAGGGATATTGCAGAATACTATAAGGTCAAAAAAAGGCTTGAAGTAGATATGAGGTATTTCTCCGCAATTGGAGGATCAAGTCTTACCGATGAAGGTATACCGGTCGCTGAGGTTAACCTTAAAAATAAGGATATTCCTCAAAGCTATGTTCCCTTTCGTAATGCAAACATTCTGGCGATTGCCACTAGTTGGGCAGAAGTTATCGGGGCAACAAAAATATATATTGGCGCGGTGGAAGAGGACTCCTCCGGGTACCCGGATTGCCGGGAATCATTTTTCAAATCGTTTAATCTGGTGATTAAAGAAGGCACAAAGCCGGAGACTGATATAAGGATAATCACACCTCTTATTCATATGTCCAAAAAGCAGATTGTCGAGAAATCATATGAGCTAAATGCTCCGGTCCATCTTACCTGGTCATGTTATCAGAATGAGAAGAAGGCGTGTGGAATCTGCGACAGTTGTGCTTTAAGATTGCGGGGATTTCAGCAAGCCGGCATTAAAGATCCTATCCCGTATGAGACGGAACCCTCATATATATGAAATCACAATTATCAAATTACAAATCTCAAATAATTTCTAATAGATACCGGATACTGGATGCTGGATACTAGATGGCAGAAATCTGTTCCCCCTTATCAAAGAGCCTGTCCCGCAACTGCGGGAGGGTTAGGGGGTTGTTTCGTAGTGATATTGGATTTTGGTAATTAAAATTTGGGATTTATTTGATATTTGATATTTGTGATTTGTTATTTGATACTACATCTCCTACCAAGGCATCAATAGTTGGGTAAACTTTGCAGCTATTTTTACCGGCAACTTTTATAATTTTTTCGATTCGGGAATGCCAACTGAGCAGTTTTTTCTTTATCTCCGTCTTATTAGTATTTTTCTGCAAAGAAATATTGAGTATAGCGGAAGCATAGAAAGCAGCCAGTAATTCTATTAAACTTTCGTAATGAAAATATAAAATCTCCTGGTATTGATTTACCATCAGATATTTTTGTACTTCCTGATATTGAAATAAGGACTGTATTGCTGATCCCGGGTTATTGTCATACTCCTCTAGCCAGTCAGGCAGAAGGGTAAGAGTTTTTATCAGAAGAATATTACGGCCGGAGGAGAATTCATCATATCCCTCTTGCTGCAAGGTTTGTTCAATGAGTTTGCCTAAAAGAAATTCGTCTAACCAGGAAAGACTGATAATGCGTGCATAATTTTCGTCCTGCAATTTTCCAATATCTGCCACGGATAACCAGATGGACAATAATGAGGGGGAGGGAGAATTGTTTTTTAGAAAATCAAGTGCGGCCCGAATTGTAGAAGAGGTTTTTATTTCGAAAAAAGAATCCAGATCTCTTAATTGGATGAGATAACAGAATTTTTTCATTATGTTGTCAGTAATTTGTAAAATATCAGCGTTGGTCGAAGCATAGTTTTGAACACGGTTCATAAATTCTGACAAATACATTTGATACTTTTCATATTTTTCATTTATTAAGCTGGTCGATTTATCCTTAGAAAAGGTAAGGTCGGTGATATTCTGTAAAAATTTCGGATCAATTAACTGCATAAAGGGTTCGTGCACAGGAGACAAGAATGTTTCTTTTAAGGCTTCATCAATGCTGGGTACACCACGACCCCCTAAATATTTGGTCAGTTGTCCATAATGTCCGTATTCATTATCCTGGATCTCGCGAAAATCAAGAAACACATGGTACTTAAAGCCATCCAATTCTACATATAGGCCATGATGTATCAGGTCATCATTATTGCGGATGTACTCAAGGTTGGATATTTGATCTCTGAAGATCGTATACCTGTCATTTCCGGTATTGAGCGATAATCCTTCTGACAATGAAAATTGCCTAAAACCACTATCCGATTTCTGAGCTGAGGCGGATGAATATTTAATCCATCCACTCGATCGCTCGTAACGATTGTTATATAAAACAAGTGCTTTTTCACTCCCAGCCTGGTTGGTAAAGGCATATACATCTTCGTTGACATAACCTTCTGGTCCGATTAGATCAAAAAGAATAAAATTCTTTACTTCACTGAAAAGATAACGTCGTTTTAATAAGGGGAAAATCTCTCTTTCGTGTCTCTCTATAAGATAGTGATCTTCGATTTCATCCCAATATGCATTTTTATATTCCATCCCATATTTTTCACTAAATCCCTCTATCTGACCATGACCAAACATAGGTAATCCGGGTAGGGTTGCCATCAGTGTACAAACACCAAAATATTTATCGTCCTTTCCAAATTGTGCGATTGCTGTTTCTTCATCCGGATTATTCATAAAATTGACATATCGTTTCATTATTTCCGGATTAAAATCCATTACATTTTTGATTGCCTGACGATAATTCTGGTTGTCTTCATTTTTGAGCATATTCATAAAAGCGCTATTGTAAACCCGGTGCATGCCGAGCGTTCTTACAAAATATCCTTCCATCATCCAGAATGCTTCGGCTAACAGAAGTGTATCAGGAACCTCCTGTGCTACACGATCAACGACTTCTCGCCAGAATTCCACAGGAAATACTTTTTCAAATTGTTCCTTCGTCATGGCAAATCCGGCTCTGGAGGGGATATCACCGCCACTCCCTGGATGAGGAAACCAGAGTCTCTGAAAATGTTTTTTTGCCAGAGTCATGGCAGCATCCAGCCGGATGATAGGAAATTTACGGGCAACATGGAGGATAGTCTGAATAACTGCTTCCCGGACTTCCGGAATAAGATAATTGAGTTGTGCTGTATCATTCCAGGGCATGCTTGTGCCGTCATTTCCATGGAAAATAAAAGTTGTACTTCCTGTATGATTATCAACTCGCTTAAAAAGAACTGCGGCGTCGGATCGGTTCCAGTATCCATCTTCGATAAAAATGGAAACACGATCATCTTCCGAAAGATCTGGACCAGTGAAATTGTAACCGGGGAAGACAGGATTATCTGCTTGTATATACCAATGCGGATGTTCAATTACCCATTTAGAATAAATCCCGGTATGATTAGGAACCATATCGCTGGCCAGTCTGATACCTTTGGACCAGGCCCGCTTCTGTAAATTTTTATACTCTTCATCCCCTCCAAGATCCTGAGCGATTGTATAGTCGTAAAGTGAATAGGCAGAGCTGACCGCTTCAGGATTTCCACAAATCTGTTTGATTTTTTGTGAGGCGGCGCTCCGTTCCCAAAGACCTATTAACCATAATGCATTAAATCCCCGTCGGGCAAGCAAATCGAGTTCTTCATCGGGAATTTGCGCCAGGGTCTTTATGGACCGGGAATATTTTTTAGAAAGTTGATCGAGCCATACATAGGTGCTCTTGGCTATCATAACGACTTTTGGCATCCAGTCCAGATCGGCACTAAACCTCTCTGGTTCGTCTTCGCCTGCTAATCGGTCAAAATCAAGTACATAGGCCGGTCCAGACCCATCAAAAAGTGGTTTTTCCTCTTCCTTTATTAAGTCCAAACCACTAAAAAGCCGGTAAATGTATTTTGAGAGGAGAAAACCCCAGTGTGTTCTTATATATTCTAGTTGAGCGGAGAGAGAATTTGGAAATTTGAGTGCCGGCGCCCGCAGCATCTTCACTAAATTCTGATTTTCTGGTCCAAAGGAAGGCTGCCCGGCTAAAAAGTTGTCAATTGAAGATGTAACTTGTCGATACACTGTCTCTTTGCCAAGACTGTCATCATCAAATAATTCTTTAAAAGGGTTGAATGCCGGATTTTCGTTTGCCAGATGAAATAATAATATTTCTTCCAGTACTAACTGGCTGTTTTCGACACCGGCAGTTGTTTGTTTCAAATATTGAGCTGTGTCGATTTCATTTCGATAAACGGAAAGAGGTGGAAATTTTTCGATAAAGTTCTCCAGAAGGTTGTTGTATTTCTGGATTCCGACGGTTTTAATCAGAAATTTTTCTGCTTTGGCAAAAATGTTTTTTTCTATTTGTTCTTTATAAAGTCCAACCACATAATGCAGTATCTCGTCAATCAATCCCATTGCATTCAATGAACCGGCTTTGATCGCCATCTCGGGTGATGAAACAAGATCGCGTTTTCTGTTCATTTTATCAGCAAAGATACGAACCCGATAGAAATCAATAAATATTACATTTCCGGTCTGGGCAAAAAGTGTTTCATCAAATTTGTATAAGTTCCGGGTTTCACGGGAAATATGAAATTCAAATATCATTCGCCGAGTAACTCCTCCATGCGTTTATTATCTTCCACGCCATTTTCGTCGACCTTATTATAAGTACTGCCATAGCCTTTATCCTGGCGTAATTGATTTAGTTTATTTTTCTTCGCGTAGAGATCGGATAATTTTTCTACGTCCAGGCCGGCAATCTGACATTTACTCACCCAGAAATGGAGTTCATCTATGAGCTCAATTCCGATATTTTGCCAGTCAATATCCGATTTATCTTTCCACCATTTCCAGGGTAAGGAATCCTCCAGTTCAATTGATTCGTGTATCTGTGCACGGCTATAATTGAGAATCCACTCGACACGCGATTTTTCCAGTTTTGCATTCTGTTTACTGTGATCACATAATTCATCATAATCCTGATCATGTCTTTCTTTCAGGATCCGTTTATTTAATTCATATTGTTTTTCGAAAATGGTTTTCAATATATCCATGAAAAATAATCCTTTCTCACCAATAATATTAAATGTAGAGACGTAATTACGACTTTTCTACCTCGATTTATAAAAATTGTAGTCCATCTCCAAGATAGCCTACAACTCGCTATCATCAAACATTGTCTTTATAAAGACAAATCTTGTTTTACCCTGCCTTTTTAAGAATACCTGAATGTATTCCATTTCGGATTCTTTTAGATCTTTTGTAGAGTCAGCAAAGTCTTCCAGGTTTTTTATTTCTTCATCATTTATACTGAGAATAAGGTCATTTATATCAATACCACCAAGACTGGCCGCGCCAGCGTCTTCTATTCGGGATACCCAGACACCTTCCGTATCAAACTCCAGTTCATTATTAATGATATAATCCTGGGTCAATTCCTTTACTCCAAGTCCAAGAAATTCATCGGAATATTCTTCAGCTAAAAATCTGCTTTTAGGGGCACTTTCCAGATATATAGATAATTCCATGGGTTTTTTATCCCGTAGAATCCGGGCGGGTATATTTCCCTCCGGCAGATTTCTTACATAATCTCGAAGAATCTCCAGGTTTTTTTTGTCATAAGAACTGATTTGAAGATTACCCAAAGAAAGTATTATGTCACCAGGATTTAATCCCGCCTTATAAGCCGGTGAGCCCGGTAAAACTTTGTTGATAATAATTCCATTTTTCTCTTTAAGATCCCAATAAGCGGCCATATCCTTAGTAAGAATCTGCATTTGAATTCCTAACCAGCTTTTGCCGCTGCCTTCTTTTTGCGTCACCAGTCTCGGTGGATTTTCAAAAAGTGGAAGAAACTGCCCGGCCGGAACTATTTGAAATAAAGACTGACCCATCGAGGGATCGTCGAATGCGTATTCATAATGTGAATAATAGCTCTCACTTCTGTAGACAACACCTATGGCTGCACCTTTTCCATTAACTGCTAATCCACCAGCTGATATCGGCGCAACTTTTGAGGTTGTTAAAAGTCTTCTTTTCGGTTTTTCAATTATTGAATTAATATTATGGGCGGTTACGATTTTTTCAAAATCAAAGCGACCATTCAAATGTTGAATTAAATAAAGGGGATCTCCAACTTCAAAGTTGTTTTCATCTTTGAATAAAACCGGATTGGGCAAGCTGTCAGATTCTATAATTTCGATAAAAGCAATTCGTAATTCCTGGTCCTTGCCAATAAAATGGGCCTTTAGTTTTTGATCCCGCTTAAATGATATTGTTATATCCTCGGGCATTGGTTGTGTGGAAATATAAATCATACTGCTTGCAACGATATCAAGATTTGCCGGATAAATAATGTCGGATGTAATCACTAATCCCTCTGCGTTGACCAGAATACCGGTGATTTTTTTCTTTATACGACTTTTGTCCTTGATTTCACCCATTTCAAATTGTGGTTGAAAATACTCAACCAGACAAATACCGGTCTGTAAAGCACTTATGTTTTCAGGCCATATTGAGGTGACCTGACCATTCAAGAAGGAAGGCATGAGATACAGGATAACAAGAATTTTAAGATAATTAATCAACATATTATTCCTCCTTGATAAGGGCAAAAATTAAAGCGTCTTTATAAGTTAGCTGAACCATCCGGCCCTTTTCGGGAAGTTTTTTTAATTTATTATAGATTTCTTTAAACTGATCGAGATCTTCAATTTTTACACCGTCAACATCCCGTATAACATATCCCCGGAAGATATCCCCTTCATCAGCCGGACTGCCGGCTATAACACCACTGACCAAAACACCTTTTTCATCTTTAATTTTTAAGTTTTTAATAATGCGGGGAGTTAGTTCTTTGACTGAAAGTCCCCAGGTATCACACTCAAACTCTTTCCCTTCAAATTTTCCCTTTTTTTTAGTAATCAATCGCGTATCGTACTTATTGCCGTCACGCAGATACTTAAAGGAGATATTGGATTTTACAGGAATTTCAGAGATAAACTTACGTATTTTGGGCAATTCCTCTTTATATACGGCATTAACCGGTTTATCATTTATTTCATAGGCCAGATCCCCGGGCTTCAAACCCGCCTTTTCCCCGGGTGACCCTTTTTCAATATCTGAAATTAAAACACCCTCCAATTCGAGAGTGTTTTTATATTTACGATAATCCTTAATTTCCTGCCAATCGATACCTGTATCCGATCGTTCGACCATTTTATATTTGAGGATGCGATCTATAACCAGTTTAGCCGTATTGATCGGAATAGCAAAACCCAGATTCTCACCAAAAAATATTGCCCGGGCATTAATCCCCACAACTTCTCCATTAATATTTATCAAGGGGCCACCACTGTTACCGGGATTTATTGCCGCATCGGTTTGAATCCATAAATTATAGGGTGAGACCATTTCACCGATGTCTTCGAAGTATCTGTCAATAGAGGATATTACCCCAAGAGAGAGCGATCTGCTTAATCCTAACGGCGAACCTAAGGCCATGACAATTTCACCCACTTCAAGGCTGTCGCTATTACCAAACTTGGCATAGGGTACGGTTTTATATTCCTTCTCGCTCAAATCAAGTTTTAAAACCGCCAAATCGGTCAAAGCATCCAATCCGACAACTTCTGCCCGTACTTCGTCACGATTAGCAAGGGTACAAAAAACATAACGTGCTTTTTCTGCGACATGATTATTGGTCAGAATATAACCATCCTCACTAAAGATTATCCCGGATCCGGTTACCTGTACCTTTATACGTTTACCATCAGAAAATATTTCCTTGACCGGTTCAATATGGACCAGCGCCGGCAAAACCCTGTTTTTTGCTGTCAGTATTTGTGTTTGAAGATTTTCTGATGCAATACCAGATAAATAAAATATTAAAACAGTAAGTAATACCGTTGTCGTATATCTCATAAGTGAATATCCTTGTTAAAATTGAATGTCAACCGGAATTCCACAAATTTATCGTAAATTGAAGTTTAATCAAAATCAATTACAAAACAATTTTAATGACCCACCTCCTGTATCACCGGACTTCCGGTCTATATAATTGGAGTAATGGAGTAATGGAGTAATGGAGTGATGGAGAAATGGGAAGATTTGATTCTGAATATCCCTTAAAGGTCCAACACTCCAACACCCCAGTACTCCAATATTCCATTTAGAGGAGAGGGGAACTAGTGGAGGATTATATCGTATTTATTCTTACAATTGAAGTAATACCAAGTTTGCATTGACTGCTAAAAGAACTGTAAATTCCATTAATTATTAGTATTATATGAAACATTATATTTACTGAGGTTAAGATGCGAAGAGTGTTGATATCGATTTTTATAATTTTTATTTCAATTGGTTTGTTACATGCAGGACCCGGTAATCAGCTCACTGGTGAGCAGGAGGAGATCGTTAGGGCAAGGTTAATTGTACCAACAGAAGAACTGATCAAACAGGAAAGTTCCTCCATTCTTGTCGAGATAAATATACTGGAAGGCTGGCATATCAATTCTGATCAACCTTTGGAAGACTTTTTAATACCCACTAAAATTCGTTTTGAAGAAAGTGATGGTGTTACCTTCGGACGGATTCAATACATGGAACCGGAGCTGCGGGAATTTTCATTTTCTGATACTAAAATGTCGGTATATGAAGGTAAAGTATACGCCCTTACAACAATTACCATTTCACCTGATTTTGAAGAATCCGAGTTGAAACTGGGCGGGAGTATCTATTATCAAGCCTGTAATGATGAGAGTTGCCTGGCGCCAACTGAATACAATTTTGCCGCTTTGTATCCCGTCGTAAGCACTGAGGAAGCGCTAACTGAAGTAAATAATGAAATTTTTGACAGAGTATTCCCTCAATTCCAGGCTGAGGATAGTAAAGATGACGAAGGGGAATTCTCACAAATTATTAAAGCAAGCGGTTTTTTCTACACATTTCTTTTTATATTTCTTGGTGGCCTGGCATTGAATCTCACTCCCTGTGTTTATCCTTTAATTCCTATCACCATTAGTTATTTTGGCGGCCAGAGCGAAGGAAATAAAAAATCTCTGATTCTGCGTGCGGTGATTTATGTTCTCGGTATGGCCATCACCTATTCAATGCTTGGCGTACTGGCATCTTTAACCGGCAGCTTGTTAGGTAGCGCTCTTCAGAATCCACTGGTATTAATATTTGTTGCTTTAGTTCTGATTGGATTGGCCCTGAGCATGTTTGGACTTTATGAAATTCGCATCCCTCAATCTTTAGCAATGTTGGGAAGCAAAAACCGGGCTGGATACCTCGGAACACTCTTTATGGGCTTAACAGTCGGATTGATTGCTGCTCCCTGTATTGGACCATTTGTCCTGGGACTGCTCACCTATGTAAGCGAACTGGGTGATCCTATACTTGGCTTCTGGATGTTTTTTGTGCTGGCACTTGGCCTGGGTACGCCTTTCCTTATATTAGGGGTATTTTCCGGTTCGGCTGTACACTTGCCCCGTTCAGGAGCCTGGATGATTTGGGTGCGAAATATTTTCGGCTTTGTCTTGATTGGAATGGCAATCTATTTTCTGGAACCTCTCTTTCCTGAAAAAACATATTACTATTATTCTTTGGCAATTGTCGCCATCATCGCCGGAATTTACCTGGGATGGTTGGATAAAAATACCGGTAAAACGGCCTTCAAAGTAACGAGAAATGTTGTGGGAGTGATTTTTATACTAATAGGTGTATTTTTTATCTTGCCGTCTGATTCGGAAGCCGGTGAAAATATCAGCTGGCAGCCTTATTCACCTCAACTTTTACAGCAAGCGAAAGATGGGAGAAAGCCGGTTATCCTGGATTTTTATGCCGATTGGTGTATCCCCTGCAAAGAACTGGATAAGTTTACTTTCAGCGATGAGGGGGTACTTGGGCAGTCTGAAAATTTTATGATGCTCAAAGCTGATTTGACACATTTTCAATCTGAACAAACCAACACTTTACGGAATAAATTCAAAATCAAAGGTGTACCAACGATTGTATTTATTAACAAGGAAGGGATTGAAATTGGTGACTTGAGATTGATAGGTTTTGAGGAGGCCGATCAATTTTTGAAAAGAATGATAAAAGTTCTGGAATCAAAATGAGTCCACGAATTATACGAATTAATGGGCGAAGGATACTTTTAATTGTATATATTTACCCGTTTCATGAATTTTTTCAAGGGTAGCCTTATACGTTTTAAGAACATTATCAATTTCTGAACTCACCGCTGGTAATTCGATTTTATCGGTATACACCATAAAACTCAGCAAGTGATCATTGGTTCGCAAATCAAGTGAAATTTCCAGAGCCTTATCTGAAATTTGTTTAAGATAATTTATGATATAATTAAATACTTTTACCAGTGGTTTGGGATCTTCCGTCATTAAAATACAACCCTCATCAAGAATTAAATTTGCCTCAAAGTTTTTATTATCTTTTATAAGCATTATTAATTGCTTTAGATCAACTCTATTTTCTGACATAAAATACTCCTGCCTTCGATATTATT
>SDBT01017604.1_pt1 | contig 11276 bp, 8 predicted proteins | sample 2277101 | NCBI WGS metagenome assembly SDBT01 (sample SAMN10404973, study PRJNA504765) | marine sediment metagenome | isolation source: marine sediment core GS10_PC15, 103 cmbsf | place: Arctic Ocean: Southern Knipovich Ridge | collected 2010 | reverse complement strand
GAACCTTTCAGGGCTGCTCAAGCTCATCCGGGAGGGCGGCCCCCTGTGCGCCGGCGGGTGACTACTGCCCTGTCTGCTCCCAATCGTCGGTGCGGAACGGGACGGCGGGCAGCCCTTCGGCATTGAACAGGTTGCAGACCGGGTGCCTGGCCCACGCGTAGCGCACTGCGACCGGCTCGGCGATCTCGTCGCTCCAGATGAGCACGGTGTCGTCCTCGATCTGCGCGTCGGCCCAGACGAAGCGCCGGTCCTTGCCGGCGACGCTGAAGCCCTTCAGCCGCCCCTCGGGCATGGTGACCAGCCCGCCGTGGACGTGCTCAAAGCGCAGGCGCAGGCGGCTTCCCTCCGACTCCACCGACGTGAAGACAGGCCCCGAGTAGACGAGGTCCCGGCCGTAGACCTTGGCCAGGGCGATCAGCGCGAGCCGGCGTCCGACGTCCTGCTTGTTCTTCGGATGGGCGTCGTTGGCGTCGCCGATGTCTGTCGTCACGGCCAGGCCGCTTTGGGGATCGTCCCGGGCGGTCAGCCACTGTGCCTCGACAAGCCGCGCCCAGCCGCTGTCGGTGGGGTGGTCGTAGACGGGTCGGTAGGGCGCAAGGGCGACGATGAGGAAGGCGAAGTCTCCTTGCCCCCATTCCTTGCGCCAGGAACGGATCAGCGCGGGGAGCAGCGTGCCGTACTCGCTTCCGCGCGGGGCGTTGGTCTCGCCCTGATACCAGAGGACGCCTCGGATGCCGTAGGGCACGAGCGGCGCGATGGTGCCGTTCCAGAGCGTGGCCGGCTGGTGCACGGTGGACCGCCCGATGAAGTAGGGCCAGACGGGCTTACGCGGAGGGTCCTCGCCGGCGGCCTTGGCCTTCTCGGCGGCCGGCTCCCAGACGGCCATCTCGGCGTCGTAATTCTCCTTTGCCTTCCGTTCGTACTCCACTTCGGCCTGCCAGACCGCTATGGGGTCTTCGATGTCGGCTGCCTTCAGCGCCTCCATCTCCACCCACGCCTCGGCCGCGGAGGAGCCCTGCGCGCCGCAGATCAGGCCGATGGGCACTCCGAGGTCTTTGTGAACGCGGCGTCCGAAGAAGTAGCCGGCCGCCGAGAAGCTGCCGACGGTCTTCGGACTGCAGACCTTCCAGCGGGCCTTGACGTCTCGCTGGGGCTCCTCAACGATACGCGCCGGCACGCGGCACAGGCGGATGTTCGGATAGTTGGCCGCCGCGATCTCCTGCTCGGCGTTCAGCGCATCAGCGACCTCGAAGTTCATGTTTGACTGGCCCGAACAGAGCCAGACCTCCCCGACCATGACATTGCCCACCTTGACGGTGTTCTTGCCGGCGATGGTCATCTCATGCGGGCCGCCGGGCTCCATGGCGCTGAGCCTGACCATCCACGAGCCGGCCGCGTTGGCGGTAGCCGCTGCGGTCTGGCCGGCGATGGAGACAGTGATCTTCTCGCCCGGGTCGGCGCTCCCCCAGACCGGAGCGCTGATCCCTTGCTGGAGGACCATGTTGTCGCTGATCAGGGCATGGGGTCTGATGTCGGCGTTCATTTGTCCCGCACTAAAGGCGCTGAGAGCCAAGGCGGCGATGAGCGTCCTGCTCGTTGTCATGCGTTCCCCCACCGGGAAGGGCTGTGCCGGCATGCCACTGGTTCGGGGTGTGGCTGGCTGCGATTATGAGCAGGGCAGCGGCACGTTGTCAAGCTGCGCTTGAGAACGCCATAGCCTGCCCTGACCCGCGCGGAGATGTCTCACTCCGCCGCCGGTTCTGGCGGCGCGGGGGGCGGGCCGCCGCGCTCCTCGTCTATTCGGCGTCGGTTGTGCGCGACCCAGGCGCGGAGCGTCATCATGTCCTCGGCCTCCAGGAATCGGCCGATGGGCATCCCGGGGTCGCTGGACGTCATCAGGCAGGAGCCCTCCACTTCGTGCCATGCCCACTCGATGGTGTCGCCGTACTTCTCCTTCAGCTCAGCGCCGCGTGACCAGAGGTACGTCGAGGGCACGACGCGGTAGTCCAGGTCGACGCGGGCGACGGCCACATCTCTGTTCTGCACGGACTGGGCGATGATGCGCCCCTGAGGGTTGACGATGACCGAAGGCGGGCGCATGATCGATCCGACGACGTAGTAGTAGTTCCGGCAGGCATGCCCGGCGAACAGGGGCACTGAGGGCGCCGCCGATGGGAAGAGCACGAGTTCGGCCTCCTGGGCCGCCAGGGACTGCCAGCCGTCGTCGAAGACGATGTCCCAGCATATCTGTATGCCCACGCGGCCGAACTCCAGGTCCCACACGGGGAACTCGCGCCCGGGCGTTATCCCGCGCTCCACGGAGCCGTCGGGCAACACGACAGGGAACACCTTGTGGTAGACGCCGATCGGCTCGCCCCCGCGGTCGAGCAGGACGGCCGAGTTGTAGACGGCGTCACCTTCGCGCACGTACATCGGCACCACGACGTATGTGCCGTGGGCGCGGGCCCTCTCGGCGACGGCGCTGACGGTGCGCCCGTCCAGCTCCTCGCCGGTTTCGAAGGGATTGCTTTCGGGCGGCACGGCGAAGTGTTCCGGCAAGACGACGATGTCCAGGCTCCAGTCGTTCTGCTCAGCGGCGCGGGCCATCTTGTCGATCATCGCCAGCCCGTTGGCCAGAAGGGCGTCGGCGTCCCCAGCGTCACGAAGCGACAGCGTGCACGTCCCGATCACGGCAGGACGCGGCCCATCCTTGCGTATACCCATTGCTGTTCTTCCATTCGGAAAGTGAAGCAAGCGTGTGCTCCGTCCTGATCCAAGGACCCAATGGTAAGCCCTGGCAGGCCGGCCGGCAAGTTCGGATCCACGCTGTCCGGAGCGTACGGCCGCTCCACTGCGCTGCCGTTCCCAGAACGGGCGAAGCCGGTGGCAGGCGACCAGGGGCAGAGCCGAGAGAGGGGAGGGACTGGCGGCCTCGGGAGTTGGCACCGGGGAATGCAGGCTATACCATGCGCCTTCCTGCCGTTGAGGGTCACGACTAAGTCGCAGGAGCACATCTCCTCGTACTTCGAGCCGTTCGGGGCGGGGTCCCCGCTGGCCGGTGTCTCGCCGGCCGAGGTCCACAACCGGGCCCCCCGGGCACTGCCCCTTGTCTCCGGCGGCGCCAGGTCCGTCGGCAACGGCGTCCTGGCGGCGGCCGAGGGAGGCAAGGTCGCCTTCTGCCAGTTCACGCCGCAGGGAGTCAACCCGGCCCTCGGGACGCCGACGGCGTTCAGCGCAGTGAAGGACGAGTCCGGCAGGCCCGGCGCGCTGATGACGCTCGGCCCCATCACGCCGCAGGTGGACTTCCCGCACATCTGATAGCGTGGCTGATGGCCGCTCCGGGTGCAGACCTGGCTGAGGTGAGCGGTCTGATCGCGCCGTCCGCTCGGCCCCGATCAATCCCGCGTTGACGCCGTACGGCGTGCGAGGTATGGTGGCGATGCCGACCGGGATCGCACGGGGCGATGGGCATCTCAAGGAGGAAGATGATGAACTGGATCATGGCGATGGTGGTGGCCGGGCTGTTGGCGACTGTGGGCCTCGGAATGGGGCAGGCGGAGGGGGCCGACGGGCTGGCGCCCTGGGCCTCGAATACCCATCCCTCGGACACGCCGAAGAGCCACGTCGAGGAGGCCTCCTCGGCGAGGCACGAATACGTCGTCACACAGGGCGGCACGATGGACGGCGAGAACTGCCGTCTGCCCTACGGCGTCTTCGAGGGCGCGGAGCTGGACTGGGAGTCCAACCGGGCCGTGCGGATAGAGAACGTCGGCGAGACGGACGTCGTGAACCCCTGGCTGTCGAACGGCCGCAACAACTTCCGCTACCTCCAAGAGATCGCGGAGGCTCCCATCGAGCCGGGCATGAGCGACAAGGAGAAAGCCCTCGCACTGTGGTACCAGCAGGTCAACAACCGCTATCACTGGCAGGGCGACAACAAGGAACTCGGCGATCCGGTCCGAGTCTACAACGTCTACGGCCATAACACTTGCGGGAACGACAGCATCTGCATGGCGGGGCTCTGGGCCGCTGTGGGCCTGAAGGTCAGCCCGGCCAGGCCGCTGACGCACTGCATCTCGCAGGTCTTCTACGACGGCCGCTGGCACATGCTCGATGGCGACATGCAGGGCCTTTACCTGCTGCGGGACAACGAGACCATCGCCAGCGAACAGGATCTGGTGCTCGATCACGACCTGGTCAAGCGCTCACACACGCACGGTATCCTCCACCCCAACTCCCGGCGGCACGACGAGAAGCAGGCGTCCATCTTCGTCTATGAGGGCGAGGCCAAGGGCAGCCGCAACAGTCGCACCGACACCACTATGGACATGACGCTCCGGCCCGGCGAGGCGCTCGTCTACCGCTGGGGCCACGCGGAGCCGATCAAGTACCACGGCACGAACGAGCCGAAGTTCCCCAACGCGATCTGCAACGGGCTGTGGGAGTACCGACCCGACCTCTCGGGGGACCTGTGGCGCCGGGGTGCCGAGACGGTCGAGAACGTCCGGACAACGCCCGAGGGTCTGGCGGCCGAGCCGGGGACGGTTGGCACGATTGTCTGGAAGATGAGCGCCCCGTACCCGTTCGTCGGCGGCCGCCACGAAACGCAGGGCGAGGGAGCGAAGATCGCCCTCTCCATAGACGGCCATGAGTGGCGGGACATGACGAGCGGGATACTGGACTACCAGTTCCCGTCCGAGTGGGGGCCGTTCCACGAGTACTTCCTGCGCTGCCAGTTGGAGGGCGACGCGCGTCTGAAGACCTTTGCCGTCGTCAACGACGTGCAGATGGGTCTGCCCGGCATGCCGGGGATGGTTGTCGGCGAGAATGGGTTCGCCTACACCGATGAGTCGCCGGCAGAACGGCAGGTACGCATCACGCACCGGTGGGTCGAGCGGTCGGCGAGCCGGCCGCCGCAGGCCCCCTCCGCATCCGAGTTCCCCCCGGACGGCGGCGAGGTGGACGGCACGGACATCACGTTCCGGTGGCAGGCGCCCGAGGATCCCGACGGTGATGGGATTGCCGACTACCACTGGCAGCTCTCCGATCGGGCGGACATGCGGTGGCCGCTCTCACCGAACTTCCGGAAGCTCATCTCGCGTACCGCCGACAGGGGCAAGTCGCAATACACGCTTCCCTACGTCGGCCTGCTCGCCCCCAACCGTCCGTACTACTGGCGCGTGCGGGCCAGGGACGACAAGGGCGTGTGGGGTCCGTGGAGCCAGGCCTGGAGCTTCACGGCCCATGCCCCCACGCCGCCCCTGGACGTGAGGCTGGACTTCGACCCCGCATCGGGCGTCGGCACGCTCACGTGGAAGCCGAATCCGGTGGGCCGGGCGCCGGCGAAGTACCACGTCTATGGCAGCGACGAGAAGGGCCTCTCGGTCAGCGACGAAACGTATCGCGTGAACCAGGGGAGCGAGAAGAACAGCCAGCTTCCCGACCCGTTCCCCGCCAACTTCGCGGCCGAGACAGGCGAGACGAAGATGGTCGTCGTCGGTCAGGGCCTGGATCTGCCCAACGCGAACAAAGCCTTCTACCGCGTGGTGGCTGTCGACGTGAACGGCAAGCGAAGCTGGTCCTCCGCCTATGCTGTGGCGCCTCGCCCGTTCATCCACACCAAGCCCGTGACGGGCGGCCAGGTGGGCAAGCCATACAGCTACCAGGCGGCCGCCATGCGCTCGCTGGGCGACGCGAGATACCGCGGCGGTTCCGGCATGGGTTTCTGGGACGTCGAGCAGCCCACGTTCGCCCTTGAGCTCGGGCCCCAGTGGCTCGAGATCGACGAAGCCACCGGGCTGCTGACCGGCACGCCGGACGTCGCCGGCCAGGTGCAGGTGGTTGTGCGTGCCGTTATCGAGCGGGAAGTGCCGGAACTCGACGAGGTCGGGCTGAGTTGGGGCACCTACAAGGTCACCGGCACGCCCACGCGGCACGTCGGCAGCACGACGCAGGAGTTCACTGTCGAGGTAGTCCCGTAAACACCAAGGGCCTGTCACGCCCTGACGACCATTGCCGGAACGGGCGCCGATCCCGGCGTCCCCCGAGCGTCGTTCGGCTCTCGGTCCTCGCTGCTGGACGCCATGTTCTGAGTTGCCGTCCCCCCAGAACCACCATCGTCTGCACCGCAATCACTGCCTTGCTTAGCCGGGAGACTTGAAAACACAGCCACTGCCCCTTACCGTGTTGGCGCGCCGTCTTCCGTCATATGCCAGGGGTCCCCATTCGACATGCTGTTCGCCGGTTCACCAGCGCCAGCTTCGGACTCGCCCGATGCCGCTTCCCCGAGACCCCTTCTGGTGGTGCACGGCGACCGGCTCGGCCGGGCCGATCCGGCTGCGGTCGTTCGTCCGCTGAAGCTCATCATCCAGATTCCTTGCTACAACGAGGAGCGTACGCTGGCGCAGGCCCTGGGCGACCTGCCCGATCAGATAGACGGCATCGACTCCATCGAGACCCTGATCATCAATGACGGCAGCGAGGATCGGACCATCGCGGTGGCCCGCCGCTGCGGCGTCGACCACGTGGTGGACCTGGGGGGCAACCGCGGGCTGGCCGTGGCCTGGGCGGCAGGCATGGAGGCCGCCCTGGCGCAGGGGGCGGACGTGATCGTCAACACGGACGGCGACAACCAATATGTCGGTCCGGACGTGGCGAAGCTGGTCGAACCGATCCTACGCGGCGAGGCCCAGATGGTCATCGGGGCCCGCTCCTTCGAGCGCATCGAGCATTTCTCGTGGCTCAAGAAGCGCCTACAGCGGCTCGGCTCGTGGGTGGTGACCAAGTTCGCCGGCGTCCGGGTGCCGGACGCCACGAGCGGCTTCCGCGCCTACACGCGCGACGCGGCCCTGTGGCTGACGCTGACCAGCGACTTCACCCACACGATCGAGACCATCATCCGCGCCGCCCGCCGCGGGCTGTCCATCCGCAGCGTGCCGATCGAGGTGAACGCGAAGCTCCGCGAGTCGCGCCTGATCCGCAGCACGCCCCGCTACGTGCTGCGGCAGGGCGTGGAGATACTGCGCGTCTTCACGATGGTACGCCCGCTGAAGGTCTTCACGCTGGCGGCGCTTGTGCCGCTGCTGTTGGGGTCTGGGGGCTGCGTACGGTTCCTCTGGTACTACCTCGATGGCCAGGGCGGGGGCCACGTGCAATCGGTCGTGCTCTCGGCGATGCTGATCATCGTGGGCTTCGTGGTCGGCATGATCGGGCTTTCGGCGGATATGATCGCGGCCAACCGCCGGCTCCTCGAAGACAGCCTGTACCGGCTTCGCAAGCTCGAACACGACGGCCTCTCGGCCCGGCCGGGCGATCAACCGGTGCAGAGCCGAGCGGACCGATGAGGCGGCCGTGCTGAAGCGAACGCTCAAGTGGGTCCTGCCCGTTGCGCTGGTGGGGGCGGCGGCGTGGTACGTTTGGGCCCGTCGCGACCAGCTTGCCTCTCTGCGGGACGCCGACCCGCTCCTGCTCGCCCTGGCGATCCCACTAGGGCTGGTGGCGCAGTTGCTGCATGGGCTCCAGTTCCGCACGTCGGCGGCCGTCCTCGGCGTGCGGGTGGGCTTCCACGACTGGTTCGGCCTGACGGTCGCTAACGCCATGCTCAACCAGCTCTCCCCCCTGCGAGCCGGCGTCGGCGCCCGCGCCGTCTACATGAAGCGCCGCCACGGGCTCTCCTACGCGCGGTTCGCCGCTCTGCTGATGGGCACGAACATCCTCGCGCTCGGCACGGCCGCTCTGGTCGGCCTGGCCGCGAGCGCGGTTGGCTGGCGGCTCTACGGCGGGGGATGGGCTTACTGCGTCGTCATCTTCCTCGGGCTGACCATCGTCATGGGCGCCGGCACGGCCGTACTGGCCGCTTCGGCCCGGGTGACGGGCCTCGCCCCGACGCAGTGGCTGCGCGACCGCCTGGCGAGCGCGGCGGACGGGCTCCGGCTCTTCCCCAGGCAGGGCCGGCTCGTGGCCCTTCACGTGGGCCTGTGCGTGCTGCACCAAGCCACGGCGGCGTCCGTCCTCTGGGTATGCTGCCGCGGCACCGGCCTCGACGCCGATCCGCTTCGCGTCCTGGTTCTCCAGTGCGGGGGGGCGTTCTCGATGGCGCTCCCGTTGAGCCCCGGCGGCATCGGCGTTCGCGAGTGGATCATGCGGTTGCTGGGCAGCCTGCTGGATCTGTCCCCTCCACGCGTCATGCTTGCGGCCCTGACGCGGCGCGCTCTGGGGATGGTTACGACGCTGCTGGTGGGGCTCCCCTACAGCCACCGCCTCCTGGGTGACATTATGGACGGGACTGCCGGGCCCGGCTCCGACATGCCCGGCGACGGAGATGCCTGTTGCGCGTCCTGATCGACATCAAGCACTGCGCGGAGGTGCACTTCTTCCGCCCCATCATGGAGCGCATGAGGGCGCGGGGCGACACCACGCTGGTCACGGCCCACTACAAGCCCGGCGTGCGGGACCTGCTGGAGGACATGGACATCGAGCACACGCACATCAGCAACCCGTACCCCACCGCGGCCGGCATCCTGCTGGCGACGGCCCTGCGCACCGGCCGGATGTTTGCCGTGGCGCGCAGGTTCCGTCCGGACGTGTTGGTGGGCCGCACGGGCGTTGCCGTTGGCGCGGTGGGCAGGATGCTGGGCGTCCCCTCGGTCTCGTTCGACGAGAACGATCACTACCGGGCGCAAATGCTGCTGTCCGGGTCGCTTGTCAGTGTCATCTGCACCAGCAGCGGCTTTGAGCGCGACCTCGGGCCCCAGCACGTGAAGCTCAACGCGCTGCTGCAGCTTGCCTACACGCACCCCGCCAGGTTCACGCCCGACCCCGACATCCTCGCCACGCATGGTCTTGACCCTGAGCAGCCATACGCCTTTCTGCGTCTCAGCGCGTGGCAGGCCATGCACGACCTCGGCCACAAGGGGCTGAAGGCGGCCGGCGTGCTCTCTCTGATCGAGTCGCTCCGGCCGCACGCCCGGGCCGTGGTCAGCACCGAGGGCCCCATGCCGGAGGCGCTGGCCCCCTACGCCAACCCCGTGCCCGTCGGCCACGTGCTGCACGTGCTTGCCTTCGCGGGCGTCTACGTCGGCGAAGGAGGATCGATGGCCGCCGAGGCGGCTTGCGTGGGCACGCCGGCCGTGTGGGTCAGCCCCCTGCGGTGCGGCTTCTTGAACATGCTCCGCGTGCGCTACGGTCTGATCGTGCAGACGACCGACCTGGGCGAAGCCACCGGCGCCGCTGTCGAGTTCCTGGGCAGCGGCGAGCGCCGCGCTTCCGTGCGCAACGCCCACGCGCAGATGCTCGCGGACATGGGCGACCCGCTGGACCAGATGCTGGAGACCATAGATGAGTCCGTGCGGACACGCCGAGCGCGCTGAGCAGGACGCCCCGTCCCTCCTGGGCCGGGTCGCCGCTCCCGAGGCCCAGGAGATGCCGCCGCTGGCTCCGGCATTCTGTCAGAAGCGCCAGCGGGTCTTTGCCGCCGTCACGGCCGTCATTGTCGTCGGTTCGTACCTGCTCATGGTCAATGGCCGCTGGCATTTCTCGCCCGACTCGGCGATCTATCTATCGCTGGGGCGCAGCCTGCTGCAGGGGGAGGGCTATGTCTTCAACGGCGCCCCACACGTCAAGTACCCGCCCGGTGCGCCGCTGCTGCTCGCGGCCGCCATGCGCGTCTCCACGGGCTTCGCCTGGCTGAACCTCGTCAACTGCGCCGTGATGCTGGCGGGGCTGGCGCTCCTCTACCTTGCGCTGCGCCACATGGTCGACCGCCCGACGGCGGTGCTCCTGGTCTTGCTGACGGGCACGCTGTTCTGGGTCCACGAGTACGCAATGACGCTGAAGTCCGAGCCGCCGTTCTTCTTCCTGTCGATGCTGGCCGTGCTGCTGCTCCTGAAGATCACGCAATCGCCGCCCGGCAGGCGACGCGCGTTGCTGTTGGGCGCCCTCTGCGCCACTTGGGCGCTGGCGTTCCTATGCAGGATCCCGGCGCCCTTCTGGCTGCCGCCGTTCGCGGCAGCACTTCTGCTGACGAACCGCCGCACTTTGCCGCTCAGGCACAGGCTGACTGCAGCGGTCGTCCTCTGCGCTGTAGGCGCCCTCGCGCTTCTGGTCTTCCTGAAGTGGCATGCGCTGGCGCCCGAACTCGGTCAGGCCGAGAGCACGCGCAACCGCATCAGTGTCGAGGCGTGGCGCATTGTCGACCGGGGCGGCGCCTGGCCGCCGCGGTGGGTCCTGCGGGTCCTGTTCCCATTCTACGAGCAGGTGGCGGCTGCGCGCATGCCCGTGCTGCTGGACCACGGCGTCAACTGGCTCTTCACGCTCATCGTCCTGCTGGGCGTCTGGCAGGCGGCCCGGTGTGGCCAGGTGTTCCTGGCTTCCTCGGTCCTCTACCTGGTGCCGTTCATGATCCTGGGTCGAGGGAACAGGGCGGAGCTGGGTCGGTACGCGTCGGCTGCGGCGCCCTTTGTCGTCGCGCTCTTCCTGTACGGACTGGGGGCTGCCGGTGACCTGCTGCAGCGGAAGTTCGTTCGCATGCCGGGCCGTCGCGCCATTGTGGCCCTCGGCGTCGTCGGCATCCTGCTGCCGCACTCGGTCCTGCTGGTCGGCGACATCTGCGTCCAGCGCAGCTCCCGGTACTACAGGCACTACCGTGCCGGCGCCTACTCGGAGCTGTTCAGCATCTGGCGCCGGCTCAACGAGCGCGGCATTGCCGAGCCGATCGGCACGAGCGGCCCCGCCGCCCGCAGCGGTACGCCGTGCATGACGCGATGCCGCGCTGTCAATCTGCCGCGCAGGTTCGGGCCGCACTCGCCGGACTTTGAGGCCACCATGGCTGACTTCGCGCGCGAGCACGGCCTGCGCTATCTGATCACCCTGGACCGCTCGCAGCCGTGGCCGTTCTGGCACCTGCCGCAGCACAGGCTCGGCGGGCCCACGCCCACCGGTCCGTACTGGCAGCTCTGGGAGTATGATCTCAAGGAGCACGACGTGCGCGCCGTACCCGTGGAGCCGGAGTACGACTGGCCGAGCGCGGTGCCCATGGACATCGACGGCGAATGGTCCTGGCGGGGAGGGAGGTGACAAGGGTGCCCGCGAACGTGCTGATGGTCGTGGTCGACTGCCTGCGGTCCGACGCCCTCTTCGGGCGGGCCGGGGGCGCCGTGACGCCCGTCATCGACGGGCTGTGCGCCCGCGGGGTCTCGCTGCCGAACACTATCACGGCCGCCACCTACACTACGCCGAGCTTCGCCAGCCTGCTGACCGGCCTCTATCCGTCTGCCCAC
>SDBT01017603.1_pt1 | contig 11276 bp, 10 predicted proteins | sample 2277101 | NCBI WGS metagenome assembly SDBT01 (sample SAMN10404973, study PRJNA504765) | marine sediment metagenome | isolation source: marine sediment core GS10_PC15, 103 cmbsf | place: Arctic Ocean: Southern Knipovich Ridge | collected 2010 | reverse complement strand
CACGCCGCGATCAAATTGTCCGAACGCCCCGAGAACACGGGAAAGGTGATCGTCTGCATCTTTGCCGACACAGGTCAACGCTATTTAAGTGTAGAGGGCCTGTTTATGTAATTGTCCTTTGGATATGTAAATGAAATCTTTAAAATTTATATTTACTACTGTTCTTCTGATTTTTCTATTAGCGGCAGGATTTTTCCTGTTCGACTCATTACATAAAACAGGAATTAAATATGGGATACAAACAGGATCGGGAGAAATGCGTCCGGTTTTTATTGCGCACAGGATGGGAGCCGGGCTCGGTCCGGAAAACACTCTCGCAGCAGCAATTCAATCCAGTGCTTACACTCCCGACATGCACGAGGTGGATATCTGGTTTTCCTCGGATAATGTGCCGGTGGTAATTCATGACAAAACTCTTGATGAAACATCAAATTTAACAGGATTAGTCTCAGATTCTACCTGGGAACAAATCCGGGAAGCCGACGCAGGTTCGTGGTTTGCTGATAATTATTCCGATGTCGGTATACCCAGTTTCGAACAGGTTTTGGAATACCTTGCACCGGTTCCGATAGTAATAGAATTGAAGGATAAGGACCTGACCTCAGACCAGTGCGAATTAATTGTAAATCTTCTTGTTGAATATGATGACACGGAATCAATAGTAACAAGTTTCGATGAATCAACACTCGAGTTATACAGGTCTGTAGATCCGGAAAGAACCACAGCTTACGTCACATATACTATGAACCATTATGCTTACGAGGGGGATCATGATATCGTACTTCTTTTTGCTCCGCTTTGTCTGAGGGGTACGGTGAAAAAGTTACATGATTCCGGGAAGGGAATATATGTCTGGACGGTGAATGTAAATTTCGACAAATACACCAGGATGGGAGTGGACGGAATCATTACTGATTACCCGGACAGACTGAGAGAGTTTCTCGATAGTGAATTTTAAAGGGTCACAGCATAATAAAAAATTACGGGTATCACCCATGTGTCAAATATACCCTTAGAATGTGTCAGTAATTTATACTCCCGGACTGTAATTCTCACCCATGCCTTCAAGACCGTTCGACGGGGGTTCATACATCGCGAAATGACCGAATTTTCCCTGCGCCACCATTGTCGACTCCCAGTTATTTTCCATGTCGAGCACCAGGATACTGGTAGGTCCCCCGGCACTCGGGCTTTCCTTGATTATCCCGGCCCACCGTTGCCCGATATTCACGTACGTAACCGATGTTTCCGAGTGCAGGACCTCATCCGTCTCGCTGTCAATGAAAACCATGATCCCGGTGCTCGTTGAACTCGATGGTGGCGGGTAAAATGGTCACCAGCTGAGGGAAATCAGGGAGTTTTCCCGGATCCACCAGAAAACCCTTCGACATACCGGCCGAAGGGTCTGATTCTTCAAAGTGGTCGACGACAATAACACGAACCGCTCCTTCACTGCCTTTTCTTACTTCTTAATATTATGGTAACATACACATGAGCACATCCTGGTGAGTGTTAATTTATTTTTTAGTAAATATGTCTGGAAATCGAGTAATACGGGAAATAGTCCAATGTACGGATATTTTGCTAAAAAAGAACATTTCAAAAAATTGAAGTTACCAGAAAAGAAACTAATGGACTGTACACGTCGACATTTTCTGAAGATCGCGGGTGTTTGTGGAGCAGCCACGTTACTGGATGACACCCCGTTATTCGCAGAACCCTCAGCTCTGTCGAATCACAGCAAACCTCAGTATGGTCTGCTCAACGATGGCACCAAGTGCATTGGATGTCACAGTTGCGAGAACGCCTGCAGGGAATATAATAGCCTTCCCCCTTTAGAAACTGAAGCTGACGGAAATATTATTTACCCGACACAACTGGATGCCGACACTTTCACGAGAATTGAAAGCAGGACGATCGCCGCTGGTGATTCAGGAACAGGTGAGACACAGACATTCAGGCGTTTCCAGTGTAACCACTGCCTTCACCCGTCCTGTGCTTCGGCGTGTCCCGTGGGGGCGTTGGTGAAATCACCGGAAGGACCCGTGTATTACAAACCGGAAAGGTGTATAGGTTGCAGGTATTGTATCAGTGCGTGCCCGTTTTCTATCCCAAAGTACCAGTGGGCTTCAACAATACCTTTCGTCCGTAAGTGTACGATGTGTTACGAGAAAGTAAGTCGGGGTGAACCGACATCCTGCGCGTCGGTATGTCCAACGGGAGCGATAAAATTCGGTTCCAGGGACCTGTTACTTGCAGAGGCCCGTCAGAGTATTTCACTGGAACCGGACCGATATCACAATCATATCTATGGTGAGCAAGAGGTCGGGGGAACAAATATCTTGTACATTTCGTCGAGTGCCGTTGCGCTGGAGGATTTCGGTTTCCTGATGGGTCTGGGCAACGAAAGCTACCCGAGTCTGACCTGGGCGGCGCTTTCGAGAGTCCCGGGAATCGCAATTTACGTTGTCGCATGGGTAACTTTCGTTTATTTCATCACCCAGCACAGGATTCCCGAGGAACTTCGGAACAAGGAATCTCGCTGAGTAACCGACTGAAACAGGAGTGACACCGGTTATACTGACTAAACTTTTCAAGCCCACCTTCTGGAATTTCACAGGTCTGGCGATCGTATTCGCCGGCATGGTAGTCGGTGTGCTCCGATTCGCCTACGGGCTTGGAGATGCAACAAATCTCAGTGACACATACCCGTGGGGAATCTGGATAGCTTTCGACGTCATGTCCGGAGTCGCACTTGCCGCTGGTGGTTTCTTAATTGCCGGCACCGTGCATATTTTTAACCTCAAGGAGTACCAGCCAATAGTCAAACCCGCGGTGTTGACTGCTTTCCTCGGGTATTTCCTTGTCATCCTCGGGCTGATGGTTGATCTGGGTCTCCCATGGCGAATATATCATCCCCTGATATTCCCCCAGGTCCACTCTGCAATGCTTGAAGTGGCAATGTGTGTCATGTTCTATTTCACCGTACTTTTCTTTGAATTCCTCCCGAACATTTTTCAGCGCCTGAAGTGGAGGATCGCCACCAGATGGCTACACATGTTCACAATTCCGCTTGTAACTGCCGGGATTGTGCTTTCATGCCTTCACCAATCGTCCCTCGGATCGTTGCTACTCCTGAACAAGGAACAGCTAAGCAGGTTATGGTATACACCCAGCCTGCCGTTTAATTTCTTCCTTCAGGCAGTGTCGATCGGGCTTGCGATGGTGATATTCGAATCGCACATGAGCTCACGGGTATTCGGTCATCCTGTGGAAAACAAGATCCTGACCAGTATCGCAAAAGGACTTCGTAACATCCTGCTGGTCTACCTGGCCTGGAGGGTGATTGATTTTACTTACCATGATAATTGGCAGGTATTAAGCCATTCGAGATTTGAAACTTTCTGGTTTGGTGTGGAATGGGCGGTCGGGATTGTGCTTCCAATGCTCCTTCTTTCATCTAATCTACGTAAAATTCCTCTTGCACGCTTCTGGATCGCAACTTGTGTAATCTTCGGAGTAGTCCTCGGAAGGATCAATGCTTCACTTACAGGGATGTCATCATACTTCAACCAGGTTTATATTCCTTCATGGCAGGAAGTTACCATTTCAGCAGCAATTATAAGTGCGGGTCTCCTGATTTTTCAGGCGATCGTCCGTAATCTGCCGATACTGGAAGACCACGAAGTGAAAGCTGACTCACCGAGTCAGTCACCGAGATGACCTGAAAGACCTGTTAATATCTCCGTATGGTACAAGCAGCAGTTTTTTACTTCATTCGCCGGTGCTTATCCAGTCACGCACCGCTGCAAGGTCATCCTCTGAAAGCAAAGCTGGATGATTTCCCGATTCCATTAACTTCACCAATGGGCTGCCCGCAGGATCACCCAAGATTATCATGCCCGACGCCATGGTTGAATCATAACTGGTGAGATCGACACCGCCAATCGCATTGGTTCCGTGGCATGTGGTACAGTTGCCGCTGAATATCTGACTGATACTCTCATCCCATAATTCAACCATACCTGGTGTTTCGCCTTCCGGTACAACAAGTCCGGATCCCTCGACATCAACATCTTCCCGGACTGTTGGGATGGCAGTCTCCAGCGCACCATCCGAAATCCATCCCACCACAGAGTCCAGGTCTTCGGTGGAAAGCAGCGCAGGATGACTGCCTGATCGCATTAGCAATATAAGTGAACTGCTGTCCGGATCATACGGAATAATGGAATCCGACATCATCACTGCTTCATAACTGGTGAGATCCAGACCACCCATCGCATTCGAGCCGTGACATGTCGTACAGTTTGCTGAAAATATTCCAGAAATTCCATCTTCCCATGTCATGATAGTAACGGAGTGTTCCTCAACCGGGGATATTTCAGGCTCCTCTTCAATTGGAGTTACTTCGTCCCGGCCAGGTATGAAGCCTGTAAAGGCGATTTCACGATATTCCAATGCGGCTTCCACAGAGGTCATCCCGGATGGAGCGCCGTTATTGATCCATTCATGTAATTTCAGCAGTTCATCAGGTGAAAATTGGTCCGGATGACCTCCCGCTCCGATTGTAATAAGTATCGTGCTTTCATCAGGAGATCCAAGCTCGATAGATCCCGAATCCATCGTGGAATAGTATGATCGGAAATCGATATCATGGAACGCTTCCGAGCCGTGACACTCAATGCAATTTGACGACATGATTTGCCGTATATCAGCATCCCATGTGAGATTTACATACAGTTCCTCAAGTTCCGGGGTGATGTTTACTTCCGGAGCGCCTGATGTGATCCAGTCGTACAGGATATTGAGCAGCCTGGTTGAATATCGGTCCGTATGACGTTCGTCAGACAGCTCCAACAGAAGCCTGCTCTCAGAAGGCAATCCCGGTTTAACAAGTCCGGAATTAATTATGGCACTGTAATCACGAAGGTCGATTCCACTTATATTTTCGGTCTCGTGGCAGTTTACACAGTTTATCAGAAGCAGATTACTGATACATGATTTCCATGAATGGACCGTGTCTATTGACAGAGGTTGTTGCGGCATATCAGGCGGAGGGAGAGAATCACCGTGGCCTGGCTCTGCACCTTGAATCTCCTCGCCCGGTGCGTATATACGGACACTCTCCGGATCGATAGTCGTCTGAATAGATGTGGTTTCGAAATTTACGAAATAGAAGGCACCGAGAAGCAGAGCTCCGCAGGCAAGGAGATAAACCGGAAGATGGTACCGCCAGTATGTTTCAATCGTTTTCACATCGACCTTTGTTACAATCCTGCCGTCGTACATGTCGACTAACTCAATCGGGTGATCGATAATGTACCTTGTTTTAATTTCAGGATGCAGCCTGGTTATCATCCGGTCCAGATACTTCATCAGAAAAAAGTAAGAGTGCCATATTATCAGTACAATTACCACGAGTACTGCCTCGAAACCGTGGGCAATTTTAGCCATTGGTACAACGATACCAGGAAGTATGGTTGTTACTGCGACAGGATTGAGGAGAATAAATCCTGTCAACACGATCATGATGGAACCCCAGATCAATGCCCATAAAATTGACTGCTTGGTGAGCACGACACGTCCCAGGGGGGGCTTCACATCTAATATGTTCAGGTTATACCTGTAAGCAAGAAGGACGCCCATAACGTACTCAAATGTAGGTGCAATGGTAATTGGTATCTTCCTGATGAAAGCGCTGTAAGACATTGAGCTTGTCAGGTACAGGTTGTGTACGAAGAATAAAAAGCCGCTGTAATGATGCACCAATCTTACATTTTCAATGCCGTTGAATATGTTGAAAATCCATAAGGTCAGAGGATTCATCGGGAACATCTGGCTGAAACCGGTCACGATAAGAAGGAGGACAATAAGTGCATAAACCCAGTGGCCGATTCTGTCTGACAGGGAGAACCTGACGAATAAAATGGATCTATACATCTCTCATCTCCCTCCTTATTCTTACCCACAGTCGAATGAAATCGGATATCACATACAGAAATCCTGCGGCTGCGATTAAGGGGATCAGACTCCAATAAATAAGTTTTACATAGAATACGGGACGGTGCTGGTTCGGACCTGGATTGTAATGGCTTAGCCAGGAGTCAGGGAAATTGGCGCTTGCATTCGGGTGACATCTGCGACAGGTCGCCAGCAGGTTTTCCTTCATTACAGAGCTGTTCGCGTCGTCTGCCGGGAGTATTGTATGGACCCCGTGGCAATCAACACAAACAGGTTTATTGGTTTCCTGATTCGCAGCTATGGTTTCGAAGATAATTACCGTCTTCCCGTGAAAATCCGATACGTATGAGTCCATTACGTTGGGATTAAGACCATATCGCTCCATAAGTTCCCGATCACCATGGCAGTCACCGCAGATTTGGGGTGAGAACAGGTGGAATGGGTAGTTCGAGGGTCCTGTTATCTCGTGGTAACCGTGGCAGTCCGTGCATGATGGCACGTCCGGATTGCCGTCGCCAATCAGCGCGGCGCCATGGACGCTGTTTTCATATAACTCGTTAATCTCTCCATGACATTTACCACAGGTCCTGTTCATCAGGCTCAAAGCTTCGGACACGCCTTGTATATCGTGAGTGCCGTGACAATCGGTGCACACTGCAGCATCTGGATTCCCTGCGGCAAGGGCTACCATGTGCACGTTGCCCTGTATCTCAGTTATCTGGTCAGTGTGACAATCAGCGCAAACGGAATACAGGTCCAGAGTGTAGCTGCGATAATCAGGTTCTGTGTGAGCCTGATGCGGGTAACCGATTTTATCAGTATGGCATTCTGAACATGAGAATCCCTGTCTGCCGTGAACGGACGATTCATATTCATCCCGGCTGACGAAGACACTAATGGCCTCACCGGCCGGGAACACCATTTCAAGGTTGGAATCGGAGTGACAAAACAAGCACGTATCGTTGCCTGTAAGGTCTTCACATCTGGCAGGACGCATTAACCCATGTAACGTCAAGAATGAAGTTGCCAGGCACAGACAGACCAGGATCAGGATATCTTTCTGAAGAGCCGTTTTCAATTCACACCCCCAGACGAAAAGCAGCTATGATTATAAAAGCCAATTGATAAAGTATACTTCAAACTGGAATACCGTGTCATATATACGAATTGAATATAAGGAGATTATTTAAGACATCCGGGAGAGTTAGTCATATCCTGCCGGTCGATCCGCTGACCGAAGGGCTTTCATACATTTCTGGCGGGGTGGTCGGGGAGGAGAGATTTGAACTGGCCTCCTGCCCCCAAAGCAGGCGCCTGGATTTCATGCAATCCTTGATTTCATGCATCATGCAGATGGATGTTACTGAACTTCACATGGGTTTAAATGCCCTCGGAATTCCACGTCCCAGGTACCCCCGAAAGGTTGGTTAGAACACCGCGATGGATGACTGCGATATTGGCAATAGTACACACATAAAACCAATATCAAAACAGTAAAACTTGATTCAAAATCGTTTTTCGGTTATGGTAAGAATTAATCTATAACTAGGTTGCAGATCATAATTATGATCGTAACGGCTCTAAAAGTCCGGTTTCCATCCACTATCTAAGTTAATTATGTTTGATAGCGTTTCGGTGAACACTACCGGTATTTTATGTCCGTTTGAGCAAATCAGTTTAAATTTGGAGAGTAGAAGTGACGAACTTAACAAAGGTCGAGGACAAAATTGCTGATTTCCAGGAAGAGGTTGCTGAGGAGGTTCATGATGCATATACAAAGAAAAACTGGAACGACTGGAAGTGGCACCTTAAACATTCAATTCGTAATCTGTCAACGGTCGAGCATTTACTTGGTTTTGAATATGAACCGAAGCTTCGTGAGGAAATAGTTAAAACTATCGATAGATTTCCGATCTCGATTACGCCTTACTTCTTTTCCCTGATTAACAGGGACGATCACGAAAACTGTCCGATATACAAACAGTCAATTCCGGACCCCAGGGAACTCGATATATTACAGAGTGACTTTTCCGATCCACTTGCAGAGGATAAAGACTGCCCTGCGCCTGGAATTACTCACCGGTATCCTGATCGTGTACTTTTTCATGTTTCTAATGTCTGCTCGATGTACTGCCGTCACTGCACAAGGAAACGCAAGGTTGGTGACATTGATTTTATTCCCTCTAAGGACTCACTTCGACAGGGGATTAAATATATCGCTGAAACTCCAGTCGTTAGGGACGTTCTGTTGTCCGGTGGCGACCCTTTCCTGCTGAGCGATGAGAATATCGACTGGCTGCTTGGTGAAATTAGAAGTATTCCACATGTTGAAATAATCCGCATCGGGACCAGGACCCCAGTAGTACTGCCAGGACGAATAACCCCTGACCTTGTTAATATTCTGAAGAAATACCATCCATTATGGATCAATACACATTTCAATCACCCCAGGGAAGTTACTGCATCGGCAAAACAATCTCTGACCATGTTAGCGGACGCAGGTATCCCATTGGGAAACCAATCTGTACTGCTTGCCGGAGTCAATGATTGTCCACGAATTATGAAAGGGTTGCTCCATCAATTATTAAAAGCAAGGGTCAGACCGTACTACCTTTACCAGTGCGATATGTCAGAAGGACTATCACATTTCAGGACACCGGTCGGTAAAGGCATTGAGATACTCGAAAACCTTATTGGACATACAACGGGACTTGCTGTGCCGACATACGTAATCGATTCTCCTGGTGGTAGCGGAAAAATCCCGGTAATGCCGAATTACATCCTTTCATGGTCAACAAATAAAGTAGTTCTACGTAACTACGAGGGTGTAATCTCAACCTATTACGAACCAGAGAATTTCGAATCCCATTACTGCGACCGGGATTGCAAGAATTGTAATCTTGTTTTACCCATTGAAGAGGCTGATGAGTCGGGATACGGGGGTGTAGCCAGTCTGCTTGCCGATCATGATGACTCTGTATCCTTGATTCCCGAAGATACCGAACGTTTTGAACGTCGTGATGAGTCAAATGGCAAAAATCAATAAAGATTTGATCTGAGAGCATATGAATACAATACGTGAGTACATAACTGACCAACTTGGTCCAGAGTGTTTCGAAAGTCGTGAAGTATTCAATTTGGACTTAACCTTCCAGGATCAAACATTCGACGCTGTATTCGATCCATATAATGAAAGATTAAAACTCTTCGGTATTTCCGGGAAAGATTTAAGACGAAGTGGCCTCGCGCCATTAATAACTGGCCCCAAATGTGTTTCCGGAGCTTACACCAAGTTGACGGTTTACGCTTATCCTGGCGATAAAAATATATGGTATTCCCTCTGTTTTGCTCTTGAGGGAAGCATTTCTGGGTTTTTTGACGATTCATCCAATGCTGTGATTTGGGCTGCGTACCAGGACGACGAGCGTGAAAAACGTCCACTTCAAGTCGAACACAGTAAAATAATGGAGAATGCAAGATCTAAACCCTTGATAAGACCTTCTTTAACGAAAGGATACTCGTGTGAACTGGTTACGGATAGGGACTCAACAGAGATCTCCAACCTTCTCAGGCAAACGTTCGAAGATTATCCTACACCAATTTCATCCAGGCGCATCAAGGAATTGATAAGGTCGGAACAAAGCCTTTTCAGGTGTATCCGCGCCAGAGATGGAAAAATGGTGGCAGTAGCGTCTGCGGAGATCGATCACGGTCGTCAGAATGCTGAGTTAACTGATTGTGCTACACTTCCAAAGGAACAGCGTAAAGGTCATATGGTGTATATTTTAAGTATGCTTGAAACGGATATGAAAGAGTTATACGGGATTACCAGCGTGTATTCATTAACTCGTGCCGGGGAAACGGGAATTAATTACACTTTCGCAAAACTGGGATACTTGTACACCGGAAGGTTATTCAACAATTGCCGTATGCCGGATGGCTGGGAATCGATGAATATCTGGTGCAGCCAACGGCAAAATAACGATTTTGGAGAAATCGATGGGATTCAAACAGAATTATAAAACAGCTACGATTATATGTCTTGTACTAGTGATCTTAGCTTTTATCTTAACAGGATGTCCGTCAAGAGAACCTGCTCCCGAATCTGGAAAAGACGTTTTAAAACTGGCAATGTCGGGGGCCTACCGTCCGCTATCCATGACCGATGCCAATGGAAACCTTGTAGGTTTCGATGCTGACATAGCTACCGCGCTGGCGGAGCGAATGGGTTATGATCCGGAACTCGTACAGACAGAATGGGCCGGGATCCAGGCCGGGCTCCAGACAAACAAGTTCGACCTGATTTGTGGTTCAATGGCGATCACACCGGAAAGGCTTGAGGCAATGTATTTCTCTCTCCCATATTATATAAGCGGTGCTCAGGTTTATGTAAAAGAGGGGACGACGAGTCTGAATGGCATACGAATCGGTGTTACCGAAAGCACTACTTATGAAGATTACATCGAATCACATCCCGATGAATTTCCAAACTGCGAAGTGCTGCGTTATGACAGCGAAGCGCAGATTGTCACTGCAATGAACACAGATAAAATCGACGGTTTTGTTTCCGACCGTATAGTCGGTGGATTCTATATCAAAGAAGGTGGGGCCGGGGATATCGTCCCTTTTGGAGAACTGCTCTATTTCGAATATCTCGGGATCGCGGCACGTAAAGATTCACCCGAGCTTATCCTGAATGTTAACGCCGCTCTGGAAGAAATTGTCGAGGACGGCACATATGCGGAAATATACAATCGATGGGTGGGACTTGATGCCGATACCGACCTTCTTACGGAATCCTGGGTCGAGTACGCAGAGCATATTCCGGAGCAATAGAATATTGGTCATTTTGCGATGGTATTTTACAGGTTCATACTGGCAATTATTGCGATCTCTGCGTTTGGATTAATTGCTGAACCATCCTACGCTCAGTCTACCGAACCACAATTCATCTCAAATATCATGGACATGGTGAAGCTCCTGGGTAAAGGCGCAGGGTTGACATTAAGTTTGTCCCTGATAACAGGGATCGTTGCATTAATAACCGGAGCTTTTATAGGAGTCGGAACATTGTCACGGAATACGATTACCAGGATGTTATCTGACATCTTTATATGGCTGATCCGTGGAACTCCTCTGCTTGTCCAGTTGTTCATATCCTATTTTGCTTTCGCAACTATCGTGAACAAGATGTTTGGCGGGGAAGTTATTAACGCATTCAGTTCTGCCCTTATTGCTCTGATAATTAACACAACTGCGTATAACGCTGAAACTATTCGTGGTGGTATTAACTCCGTGGAGAAGGGTCAGTGGGA
>SDBT01017601.1_pt1 | contig 11278 bp, 8 predicted proteins | sample 2277101 | NCBI WGS metagenome assembly SDBT01 (sample SAMN10404973, study PRJNA504765) | marine sediment metagenome | isolation source: marine sediment core GS10_PC15, 103 cmbsf | place: Arctic Ocean: Southern Knipovich Ridge | collected 2010 | reverse complement strand
CCACAAAAAAAGTTCGTGCAATGTATGGTAATCCTTCTCATTGGGAAGTATTACATGGTTCAATTTTAGAGAAAGACTTTATATCTGCATTGGAGCCTGCAGATATTGTATATTCTTGGGGAGTTCTTCATCATACCGGAGATTTGTGGCAGGCGGTTAGAAATGCCTCTTCTTTTTTAAAAGATGGGAGTATTTTCTACGTCGCAATTTATGAGAAAAACAATGATTCTGATTATTGGATAGAGGTAAAGAAAAAATATAATAATTCTTCACAATTAGGAAAGAAAAGGATGGAGGTAGCATATGTATGGAACTCCTTTTTTAAATCAAGATCTTTTCGTACCATTGTAGAATCATTTAAGTATGTAAAAAATTATAGAAAAAGTAGAGGAATGGCATTTTGGACAGATGTTAAAGACTGGCTTGGTGGCTGGCCATATGAGCCTGCAACACTGGAGGAGATATGTTATTTTTGCAAAAACGAATTGGGACTGGAGCAGATAAAAGCAAAAACTGGGGAAGCAAATATTGAATACTTGTTTAAAATGAAAGGGCAGCAACAGGAATTTACCGTAAAAGATTATATCTCTAGATAAGTCAAGATTTGCTTCTTTAAACCCCTTAATATATATTTCCTGATGGATAGTAATCATGTTTTTGTCTTGGATGAAAATGAAATGGATACTGATTGTTCTGATGGCAGGTGGAGTTGGATTGATAATGATTTTGCAATCCTGGGACGAGGAGGATAATCCAGGTACAAAGGTATTCTACGAAGGTGATCCCCTTGGACAACTCGGCAAATCTTGGAACCCTGAACAAATACGGCAAATCGCTACCAAAGGGAGATCGTTTTTTAAAATAAACAAACACATATCCCACACAATTCGAATGGATGATTTCACGGATGTTGATATGATTTCACCTGGAGAAATGGGACAAGTTGGGGGTAGGACACTTGATATTTTACAGGGCAGCATGGAATATCCATCTGATAGTTCACCCTTGTGTGAAAAAAGTCAATGCCTTGTGTGGCGTTTTCAAGGGTTGGATTTGGCCAAGGATCTTGATTTTGGCGGAATTGAAGTGCACGTCAATGATCGAAGGAGGGAGGAACATAAATTTCATGTTTCATTTCTATCCAGAACAGCAACTATCCCCCTAGTGCCGCAACAAAGCATGAAATACATAATATTACCGGATATGACTGCACGTCTGGACAATGCTGGACATTTAGACACTAACTCGCTGGTTTTGGTGTTTCCTGATCTAAAACGTCAGGATGACTTGGATCTTGTCTCGGTTAAAATTGTGAGCAAGATCGCTGCATACAGAGATGCTCCTTTAGGGAACACATATGAGATCCTCGACCAGGAAACCAGACCGGTAGTTTATCAATGGACCGATGGAGAAGTTGCCTGGAATGTGGATGTGCCAGGCAATAATTCGGTACTCAAGTTTGGCATTGGATTGCTTTCCAATAGCCTGCCTATTACATTTTCGGTAACGGTGGAAAGCAAGGGAGAAAAGAAAGAAGTATTCAAGAGAAAGATTCGCAAAACTAACATATGGACTGATAACTTCATCAATCTTTCTGCTTGGGGGAAAAGCAGCGTACGCATTATTTTCAAAGCAGAATCTAAATCTTCAGCCGTGGCTTTGTGGTCCAGCCCCAGGATTGTGGAAGCAAACCGAAGGGGGAGAATTTTTTGTATTTACCTGGTGGACGCTTTGAGACCGGATTTTTGTGAAGGTTTTTCAACTTTTAGGGGGAGAAAAAATTCAACGCCAGCCATTAGAAACCTGGCTGAAAGCGTAGTAAGATTTAATAACATGCTGGCAAATGCTCCTTTAACAAAATATTCCATGCCCACACTGTTTTCCGGCCTTTATCCCTCACACACTGGTATAATTACTTATCAAAGGGTGCCGGACAGTATTTTGACATTGGCCGAGGCTTTTCGACATAATGGTTTTATGACTGCTTCTTTTCTTTTCAACGGCAATGCCGGAAGATTAAGGGGTCTTCATCAGGGTTTTGATTATCTATTTTCTATGAATAGGCTTGCTCGGGAAGCAAGGCGTTTAGCAGAAAAAAAACCAGACGGTAGTATATATGTGGAAAATCCGGCGTTAACTTCGGGTGGCATGATTAACGATTTTCTTTTTGACTTCATAAGGACATATCAAGAAGAAGACATTTTCTTATACATTCATCTTATGGATACCCATACTCCCTATTTTCCTGATGAAGAGTTCCTTGATGGGTTTCAGCACCTGATATCTCAAAAAGGATTAGAAGTACCAGTTAACCGCACAACACTTCTTAAAAAGTTGAAGGCGTGGAATCGTTTATTGCCCAAAGATCGTATGCCAGAAGATGCCCTTCTGGAGCTCTATCGAGAAGCGGCTGAAACAGCTGATAAATACCTTCAAAGGTTCATGGATTTTCTCCAGGCTGAAGATATGGAGGAACGGACAACTATTGTGTTCACGTCGGACCATGGCGAACACTTAAACGAACATCCAGATACCTGTCTTTTTAGCCATACATATCCCATGTTACTTGAGGTTTTGCGGGTTCCTCTCATTGTTCATTTACCGGGAATTGTTCCCAGTGGAAGAATTGTTTCAGAACCGGCTCAATTGGCAGATGTGATGCCCACACTTCTCGATCTGGCCGGCATAACCTACGATCCTTCACAATTCGACGGTGTTTCACTTTTGTTACTTATGGCTGGTCAACAGCATGAATTCTTTGAAGCAAGGCCCATAGTCTCCCAATACGGTCCCTTTTGGTCGCTTTTCCTTAATAATATCCATTCCCCGGATATTACCAGGAATAACAATGTCTTGCTATATAATGTCGATAGAGACACGATAGAGCATATACCCTTGTTGGGAGAGGATGCCGAAAAGAATTTAGGCTTTATGGCCAAATCCCTGTCGATGTTGCCTATACGAGAGGTTACCAAGGTTGAGACTATCATTAATGAGGAGGAAACTTTGGAACAATTAAGGCAACTCGGATACATACAGTAATAATACTTAGTGCCTGAACGAAAAGTAATATTCAGGCCAAATCCGAATTTTTGACTGGGAAAACAGGGGATTCGGTCAATCACTAATTAATGGTTAGCAGCATTATGTGTGGAATCTATGGTTTCATCTATAAGGACCCAGAAAAAAGGGTTGATCCTAAAATACTTAAGCAAATGGGTTGCGTCCTCAATCACCGTGGTCCGGACAATATGGGAATCTGGAACCAAGGTAATGTCGGATTGGGACATACCCGTCTTTCTATTATAGACTTACGTCCGCTTGGCAACCAACCCATGTCGAATGAGAATGGCACGGTCTGGATCACCTTTAATGGCGAAATATATAATTTCACTGACATTAGAACATATCTAGTAAAGAAGGGACACCGGTTTAGGTCAGATACTGATACAGAAGTTATTGTTCATCTCTGGGAAGAAGAAGGAGTGCGCTGCGTTGAAAGGCTGCGCGGAATGTTTGCATTCGCACTCTGGGATGATAACCATAAAACCCTTTTTCTTGCCCGTGACCGAGTGGGCCAAAAACCATTATTTTATACTATTCTTCCTGACCGACTTTTATTTGCCTCTGAGATTAAGGCTATTCTTCAAGATCCGGAATTCAAAAGAGAACCAGATATTGAAGCAATACACCACTACCTCTCCTATCAATCAGTTCCCTCACCCTTTTCGGCTTTTAAGGGTATAAAGAAGCTTCCTCCTGCGCATTATGTATTAATCAAAGACTTTTATGAAAAGCCGGTGCGTTACTGGAAGCTTTCTTACCAGGATAAATTAGAGGTTAAAAGTGAGAAATCGTTTGTAAGTATTCAAGAGGAAATTATTGAAAGGCTCCGTGAGGCTGTTAAGATCAGACTCATGAGTGATGTTCCGCTGGGTGCATTTCTTTCAGGGGGAATAGACTCTTCGATTGTTACAGCCCTTATGGCTGGTCTGATAGACCAGCCGGTCAAGACCTTTTCCATTGGTTTTGAGCATGATGAATATGACGAACTGCCCTTTGCCAGAATGGTGGCCGACCGTTATCAAACAAACCATTACGAGTTTACTGTAAAACCTGATGCCAAGAGCATCTTTCCGGAACTCGTCTGGTATTATAACGAGCCCTTTGCTGATCCTTCAGCAATACCTACCTATTATGTCTCCAAACTTGCAAAAGAGCATGTTACGGTTATTCTCAACGGAGATGGTGGCGATGAGAATTTTGCTGGCTATCCTCGCTATACCAATGAGGGTGAATTTGCTTTAAGAAAAGATTTTCCATCATTCTTTTGGCGATGGATACGGCGAAAAAGCAATTGGCCTGCTTTTATCTCTTTTGCCAATGGGTTCTGGAAAAACTATGACCGTCTAAAGTCTCTAACACAGCAGCGTTTGTTATATTACTATCGTATTACACATTTTCACGAACTCTATAAAAGACAGCTTTATTCCCAGGAGATGAAAAAATATAACGCCGATAGCTTCTCCGTTGACATTATGTTGGATAAATATCATCTGGCAGACACAAAGGACTATCTTGATGCAACCCTGTCACTTGATTTTGGACTTTATTTGCCTGATACCTTGATGACAAAAGTGGACATAGCGTCAATGGCTCATTCCCTGGAGGCCCGCTCACCTTTTCTGGATCATCAGTTCATGGAGTTTGTGGCTAGGATACCATCTAACCTAAAGCTCAAAGATGGTTGGGAAGGCAAATATATTTTAAAGAAGTCCGTTGAACCTTACTTGCCAAATGAGGTTATTTATCGTAAGAAAATGGGCTTCGGAGTTCCCATTGATCACTGGTTCCGCAGTGAATTGAAAGAAATGGTTTACGATATATTGCTAAGCCGCAAGGCAATTGAGCGTGGCTATTTCAGAAAAGATTACATTGAAAACATGCTTAACCGCCATCAGCAGGGAGAGTGCTGGCAGTACCTTATCTGGAATCTCCTCATGTTGGAATTATGGCATCTGATGTTTATTGATGGGTCATTATCACCACCTATATGTGAAGAGAGTCGTGCAGATGCTTCCAAGAATTTTGATGGTAATCCACCAGTTCCGACCAGTAGCGAGTGGTGCTGAGCTTCAAGCAGAAAGATTGGCTGGTAAGCTTGTTGAACGTTGGCATGAAGTTGATGTTTTAACCCAGAGGAGGGATGAACGGTCCTTATCTCATGAAGTAATAAACGGGGTCACTGTTCATAGAGTTGATTTCCCACTGTCATACTGGACTTATAGAGATATAGGAAAACAGCTCAGGTTTTTGGTGAAAAAGCGACACACCTACGACATCATTCACTCCCATCAATGTTTTAATCATGCAGTGATTGCGACAGTTGTTTCCCAGTGTTTTGGTAAGAGGAGCATTTTGAAAATAGCCTGCGCCAGTGAAATAGGTGACTTGCAGGTGTTTTCACGATTCAGGGGATTCAAGTGGGTACTAAAAGTCATCCAGCAAACTGACGCAGTCATAGCTATTAGCAGAGAAGTGGAAAAAGAACTGCATGCGTACGGTTTTCCCGCAGACCATATATGCAGAATTCCAAACGGTGTTGATGTAAAACAATTTGAACGCAAAAGACCCTTCCCTGAACGTTCCAAAATTACCTTTATCCTCATAGGACGGAGAACTCCCCAAAAGGGGATTGATATAACATTTAGGGCGCTCAAGTTGCTCTTGCAAAGGGGGGTCGAAGAGGAAAAAATCGAGCTCAAGTTATATGGTATGGATTACCCCGAATATGATTACCAAAGTATGGCTGCAGAACTTGGGGTTTTGCCCATAGTTCAGTTCCTTTCACATACTGATGAGATGAAAGAGGTTTATCATAACGCACATTGCCTTATTTTACCGAGCAGGGCTGAAGGCCTGTCAAATGTGCTGCTTGAAACCATGGCATTTGAAATGCCTGTTATAGCAACACGTATAAGCGGCACAGTTGATGTGATAGATCATGAAAAAGACGGGATTCTTATTCCACCTGAAGATCCGGAAGCATTGGCTAATGCTATGGAGTTTGTCATAAAAAATCCTGAAAAGTCCTATCAGTTGGGAAAAAGTGCAAGGCGGAAAGTGGTAGAAGAATTTTCACTCGATGAGATAGCTAATCGATACGCGGAACTTTATAATAAGCTAAAATATCATGCTTAAAAAGTATTTTGAACGGCTGGAATCACTACATGACCGTCTTAAAAGGGAAGCATCGGGGATAAATATAAAATACTGTATCCTGCTCGGAATCCGTATATTGTATGCTTTATTAGGAAAAGGTATAGTTTATAAGTGTTTCAATGTTATCAGGTACTTTATAAAAGAAGATCTTCTCATCTGGTATCTATTCTACTGGGTTTTGTTTAGTGGAGTTCAATTGAAGACATGGTTTTCAAGAATTATATTGCTAAAAAATCGGTTTTCTCAGTAGTTAGAAGAAGATTGATACAGAACGTAAGCTTCGCTTAAGTACATTGGTGAGAATAGTGTTTTGGTTAACCCCGAGGATGTCAAAGGTTTAGCAAAGGCCTTATTAAGGATTTTAAGAGATGTGGAATTATCAAAACGGCTGGGGAAAAGGGCGAGAAAGACTGTTGAAGAAAATTATTCTCAGGAAAAGATTATAAACGAGTATACAAATCTTTATTGTAGTTTATCTTAAGTGTATTCTGTTTTGCTGTTCTTATTTCATTAAAGGACCGCAACTGTGATTGAGGTGTTTAGCTTTTCTAATGGCAAAGAATAATCCAAGAGTATTGATGATTATATCCCAATTCTATCCGTTGTTAGGTGGAGCAGAGGTACAGGCCCAGTTGTTAGCAAGTAGTTTGATAAAGAGGGGGATGAAGGTTTTTGTTTTGACAAGAAAACTTAAGGGATTGCCAAAACATGAAATAATAGAAGGAATTCCTGTATGCCGAGAGATAAAAACCATAGAATGGGGTTTTCTATGGGGAATCTATTATATTGTGTCAGTATTTATTTTTTTATGCAAGAGAAGGAAAGATTACGATATTATTCACTGCCATATCGTTCAGGAATTCCAAACTATTGTAGCAGTATTGATCAAATATCTTTTTAATAAAAAGGTAATTGTTAAAATGACCTCGTCTGGAGAAACGAGTGACTTTAAAGTTTTAAAAGAGGTTAAGTTCGTGAGACTCTTTCTCCGATGGATAAGAAATGTTTATGCCATCATTTCTGTTTGCAAAAAATCTTCTGAGGAAATATTAGAAAACGGTTTTTTAAAGGAGACTTTGGTAGAAATACCAAATGGTATTGATACTAGTAAATTCTCGGGAGATACTTTTAGAGGCAGGAAAAACCTAGGAAATATTACTTATGTTGGAAGATTAGATAGCTACAAGGGAGTGAACTATCTGCTTGCCGGATTTAAGGAGTTATCGTCGAAGATAAGTAATGTTAAGCTAACCATTGTTGGCAGTGGCCCTGACGAGACAGTTTTAAAGTATATGGCTAGAGATTTGAACATTATAGATGGTGTGGCTTTTAAGGGAAGACAGGAAGATGTATTAAGTGAATTGTATAGTACAGATATTTTTGTTCTGCCTTCATTGTCAGAAGGTATGTCCAATGTCCTTTTAGAGGCTATGGCTTGTGGATTACCTGTGGTAGCTACATGCGTTGGTGGAAACGGAGATTTGATCAAGGATAGACACAATGGTTTATTGATACCACCAAAGGATTCTATTAGCTTGAGTGAAGCATTATTAGAACTGCTTGAAGATGATGAATTAGTACAGAGATTGGGGAAGGAGGCAAGAAAAACAGTTGAAGAAAACTATTCGATGGGTCACATTGTTGATAAATATGTAGAACTCTATAGCCTACTTCTAGCATAGGTTTTTTGAAGGAAGAATGTTACTTGCGTTTGAGTTTGCGAAGGTTGAAGAAATAGGCAGAATGGGAAAAAATATTTTTATAAACCGTCAGGCAAAATATATCGTACTAATTGTTGTTTGTATTCTTCTTGAAATCTCACTGATTCAATTTGTTCCTATACTTGAGTCCTATAAGCATCCTTTATTGAGCAGCTTAACTTGTATAGAAACAGAAGATATTAGAGATCTTTATTGGAATATTAACCAGATTGAGTTATCCGGCAGTATCAGTGAAACAGATGGCAGTGTGAAGATTACATTAAGTAACAATGTGCCAAATTTTAATGTCTATCTTTTTAGAACCAACGATAATGAAAAATGGAAAAGGGAAACGAATGGAGTATTAAATCTAAAGCTTGGAGATGGTGAGAATATAGTTGAAATAAAAGCCATAAATGAGTTTGGTGGAGAAACGACCGAGATAAAATATAATATTACTAAGAGAGATGGTGATTTTAAGATAATTCCCGAAACTAGAAAAATCATCAGAGGGAAGTATGCTTTTCGATTTGAAAATTATGGATCTCCAAAGATTGAATGGCTGAGACAACATATCTTAACTGTAGTAGCAGATTCTGACAATCAATGGGGAAAATATATTGCAATAGGGAGATGGATTAGGGAGCAAATACCTTTTAAAAACCCTGTAATGAAATCTCGTTGGGATGCACAAAGAATTTTGCAGGCTGTCTGGAAGGATTCAACGATCGGATTTATGTGTGATGCCTATGCAGCAACTTATGTAAGCGCCTGTATAAGTGTAGGTCTTAATGCAAGGATGATGCACTTGGAAAGTCTTGAAGGTGGCGGGCATTATGCTACTGAAATATGGTCTGATGATTACAGCAAATGGGTTTTTATGGATCCTCTGTATGGCTGTTGTTTCATAATGGCTGGGATACCGTTATCTACTGTAGAATTACATAATCTGTGGAAGGATAAGAGGTTGGAGGATGTGGGAAAGAGATATTATGACGAAAATGAAAGGGTTTCCTTTGATACATCTAAAAAAGAATATTTTAATCTATTTCATGATATCCAGTTAGTCAATTCTAATGATTTTTTGAGTAACCCTTTAGATAGCGCATTTGACTTAATTACCTTGAAAGTGAGGTATATACGATGGATTGATGAGTCAAATCCCAAGTACAATAGAGTCGTCTTGGCAGCGAAAATAATTTTATTTTATTACTTTCCTAAAATATCTAAGAAGTTTATTATTCCACTTCTAATTCCCTTCTTACTGCTATTGTTTAGTATACTATTAGTAAAAGAGATTTGTAAGCAATCAAGCTATGGAAGAGGTTAACGATTCACATTATAGGCAGTTAACTCAGAAGAAAGTAATTTGGATATTATTTTTAATTTTACTGTTTGCTTTCTTCCTGAGAATCTGGGGTATCTCTTTTGGTCTTCCAGGTACAGATCACGGTGATGAAACTGAGGTAGTCAACCATGCCGTTAGATTTGGTAGTGGAGATTTAAACCCTCACAGGTTTCAGTACGGTTCTTTCTTTCAATATATACTGTTTGTTTTTTATAGTGCCTACTTTCTTATCGGATATTTACTTGGCACGTTTTCTTCTGTGCACCAGTTTGCTGTCCATTTCATTAAGGATCCTACAGTTTTTTATCTGATAGCCAGAGGGCTCTCTGTTTTTTTTGGAACAGCTACACTGGGAATAACCTATCTCATAGGGAAAAGAGTTAAAAACGAAATAGTTGGACTCGTTGCTTCTCTGTTTTTAGCATTCTGCTATGAGTCTGTTGTCAAATCACACTATTGTACAGTAGATACAGCTTTAACCTTTTTTTTCACTTTAGCAGTTTATCAGTGTCTTCTTCTATTCCGCAAAGATAATCTTGGTAGATATATCTTAGCAGGTTTTTTGATAGGCATTACCATAGCAGTTAAGTTTAATGGAATTATTGCTACAGTTGCTTTTGTTGCTGTGCATTTTCTAAAGGAAGGAAATTTAAATCTTTTAAAGAGGGTCTTTAGCAAAAAATTGTGGCTGGGAATTACTTCGATCTTTCTAGGGCATTTTATTGCTTGCCCATATTTCTATATCGATCTTGATGTTGCCTTATCTGAGATCGAACAACTTAGAGCTCTTCATTCGTTCTCTGGTTTTAACTTATGGATTTATATAAGAGAATTGGTTAAGAATTACTGGGGTGTTCCACTGGGAGCTCTTTGTGCCCTGGGATTTATACGATCGATAATACCGACAAACAGGAAGATACTGGTTGTTTTTTTAACGGCATCGGTTATTCTTTGCTTTGCATCTATTCACAAATACGTAGAAGCAAAATATATATTATATTCTTTTCCGTTATTTGCTGTGCTCGGATCGAATTTATTTGTGGAATGTTTTGGTAGGATGAAAGAAAAGTATGTTTCTTTAATTGTTCTTGTAATATTGGTGCAACCATTATATCTGATTGTAAATTGGGATTATGAACATGCAAGGAAGAGTATAACTCTGGAGGCCAGAGAATGGATTGAAGAACATATAAGTGTTGATTCCAAGATACTCTTGGATAATGTAGGAAATGCGGGTCCAAAGCTGAAAAACTCTCCAGATAATCTGAGACATCAATACCAAAGAGCACTAAAGCATAATTTGCTAAAAGCCGATTATCTAAAACTGAAATTAGAAAACCCCACTAAAATCTATTACGATATCACTCAGATTGATTGCTCTGCTGGATTCAGGGAAGATGATTACAAGCGCTATCGTTTATGGCAGGATGTTGAAGAAATAGGACATCTACCAGAGTACTATCGAAAAAAGGGGTTTGAGCATATCATTGTGACTGACAGATATTTTTCTCAAATGGGAAAAGAATTCAATCTCGTAAAGGAATTTAAAGGAAGACACAAAGGTATCAGGATCTATAAAGTGGATTAAGAAACATAGTGTCCTTGGCGTCTTTGTGGTCAAATCTTTTTTAACAACAATTCTTGTAGAGAGGTAAGGTTTTGTGTGGCATTTGCGGTAAGATATATCACGCACTAGATAAAAAAGCTGATAAAGCTCTTATAAAAAAGATGTCTTCGGTACTCACCCATAGAGGACCGGATGATGAAGGAGTTTATATAAAGGATAATGTGGGACTGGCTCACAAGAGACTGAGTATCATTGATCTTACCTCTGCTGGGCATCAACCTATGTCTAATGAAGATGGATCCATCTGGATTGTTTTTAACGGAGAAATATACAATTTTTTGGATTTGAGAGATAAACTGATTAAGAAAGGGCATTGCTTCACTTCTAAAACTGATACGGAAACCATAATTCATCTTTAAGAAGAAAAGCTAGAAAACAATA
>SDBT01017600.1_pt1 | contig 11278 bp, 13 predicted proteins | sample 2277101 | NCBI WGS metagenome assembly SDBT01 (sample SAMN10404973, study PRJNA504765) | marine sediment metagenome | isolation source: marine sediment core GS10_PC15, 103 cmbsf | place: Arctic Ocean: Southern Knipovich Ridge | collected 2010 | reverse complement strand
GGGGCTAATAATTCGATCGCATCAGGTAAAACAGAAATTAAATTATTTAATTCATCATTAACTGCGATCCGCAATGCCTGAAAGGTCCTGGTAGCAAAATGCGTTCGGCCGTGTCTATATTTAGAAGGTACTGATTTTCTTACTATTTTAACTAATTGTTTAGTGTTCTCAATCTTTTGTTCTTTGCGTGCCAGACAAATATTTTTAGCAATTCTCTTAGCAAATCTTTCCTCGCCATATTCTTTTAAAATCGCCTCAATTTTGTCCTCTGACCAATTATTTAAAATTTTCTCAGCTGTCAGACCTGTCTGTTCGCTCCCCCCAAATCTCATATCTAAAGGGGCTTCTATTTGATAAGATAATCCTTTATCGATATCTCTGAGCTGAGCCAATGATAAACCAAGGTCAAGTAATACACCATCAATTTTATCAATCCGATTTTCATAGACTATTTGCTTAAGATTTTTATAACTATCTTGAACAAGTATTAAACAGCTTTTATATTTTTTCAATCTTTCTTTACTGGCTTCTATCGCTTTAGGATCTAAATCTATACCTAATAATTTTCCCTTTGGTCTTATTATTTTTAAAATCTCTTCTGCATGCCCCCCGCCCCCTACAGTGCAATCAATAAAATTCTGATTTGGCTGAGGATTTAGATATTCAATTATTTCTTTGACTAAAACTGGTTCGTGATAATATTGCATTGAACTAATAGATTAGTGAAGATCAGCTTTTATATCAATCTGTTACTTTTTTAAATTAAAAAATCCTCCGACCTTAGACTCCTAATTCACCCAAAGCTTCTGCTATATCACCGGAGGTTTTTTCTGTTCCTTGTTTATATTTCTGCCAAGTTTCCTCATTCCAGATTTCTAAACGATTATACAGACCTGCTACAACTGTTTTCTTTTTTAGGCCTGCAAATTTACGTAAATATTCTGGTAATACTACTCTGCCCTGTCTATCAATCTCTACATCCATAGCACCAGCTAACATTAAACGGGAAAAGGCTCGGGTATTTGCTTTGCTAATTGGCAGTTGAGCTAACTTATCAGCTAATTTTTGCCATTCCTCTTTAGTATATAAAAACAAACAATTATCTAATCCTTTAGTAACTACTGCCCCTTTAGCTAAATCACCACGAAATTTAACTGGTATAGCCAGTCTCCCCTTTTCATCTAAATTGTGTTGATATTCACCAATAAACATATTTATCTTTTACCTAGGCAAAGTTGAATGGCGCAGGAAAAAATTGATCCAACCTTGAGTAGGAATTAATTATTTCTTCTAAGTCTTCAAAATAGAGGTAAGTTATCCACAGTTCTTTATACTTATCCCCACTTCTATCCACTTTCTTACCCTCTACTACCAGTATACACCACTTTCATGTTTTTTTCAACCACTTGTCAATAATTAAGTTTTTCCCTTAACTTAGCGCTAAAATCTAATTTTACTTGTCAAATAATAAAAAATATGTGGATAACTAATTCCCCACTGTGCCTCGTCCCAATAAAACCATGGCGGGCAAAATTCTAAATCCCAGACCCCAAACCCAAAAATTTAATCTAAAAATATTGACAATTTTACTAAAATATGATAAGGTAATATCTAACCTAAAATAGCTCATTAAAATTGGAAATTAAGGTGGTGTGGTGCTTTTTGTTCTCACTTCTTCATGAAACGGAGGGAAAAATCATGAAGGTGAAACTCGCAATCCTTTTCGCAATCCTTTTCGCATTCGGCTGCGCCGAAACCAAGACCCAGAAGAAACCGTACCCCAAACTCTCCCCCGAACAGAGGGTAAAGGCTGAGGCCGAGTATCCTGACGATTTGCCTCAGGCAAAGCCGGACAAGTTGACGCTGGAGGCAGCCAAGGAACTGACCACTACTGTTCAGGCCATCGTCGAGGAACTCGAGGAAAGTGAAGGGACACTCGACAGGATTGTAGAAAGCCTTGAGACAGCTTCCGGAAACGAGAACCCCAAGAAGGTCTGGACGGGACTGTTCATCATCAACTTCAATCATGGCGACACCCCCGATGTGGTGATACTCTTTCCAACCCGTAACAATATCTGGGTCCTACTGGAGAGCGGCATCAAGTTAAATACTCCCAAGGAAACGATGTCAAACAACGGCCTAGAATGGACTTTCTTAATCCAAGACCAAGATAAGAAGGTAACCGGCAAAAAAATCTTGGTACGGAACGGGAGGGCCTACGTCGTTTTGAGAATCAACAATTGCGAAATCACAGTACACACAGTTCCACAAGAATTCCATTTCGATTTCGCACCATGTGTAAAAGGGGTCTGTGGAAACTTCTACAGCACCTCTCTCAAACGTGTCGCTAATATCAACGGCGACTGCAAAGGAATTGCGGAGCCAGTGTACTAACTCAGATTGACCAGGATGGCGATGCAGCAACATGATTCACAATATAAGCACCACCATCCACCTTAGTTTCCAATTCAAAAAATACCCCTCACCTTTTTCTAAAAGGTGAGGGGTATTTTTTATATGTAAAAAATAAAATTTATTTTTTGGGTTTGCCTATATTTGGCTCTTTGTCATAAAAGGGTAAAACTATTTTACCAGGCTTTGCTTCCTTCAACTTTTTTCTCCCCTTTTTAATCAAATCTTCTAAATTTTTAAACTCAGATAATTTAAATCCAATAATTGGAATATTTAAAGCCCAAGCCATTGTATTTCCAACTACTACTCCAGCCCGGACTGAACTGAATCCGCCTGGACCCTTGACCGCAATTATGCCTTTTAATTTTTTAAAACCTATTTTTTTACTCTTTAATAAACTATCAATTGCTGGTAACAACTTTTCTGTTTGATGAAATTCTCGGCTAATCTCTTTTTTAGCAAATAAAACATCGCCTTTGGCTAAGGCGACTAGAATTTTATTTGACTCAACTGTGTTGATAATTAAAATCATGATGATTTTTCTAATTCATTAACCACCACGATTTTTTTATTTTCTAAAATATTATACAAAAATCTATCAGTCACATCTTTGCGATATTTAAATTCTGGCTTACTTAAAACTGTATAATTAATCTCATGGCTTAATTCCTTTTCAAATCTTTTGATCAAACGATTTAACCCTTTTTTGTTTACTTTACCAACAATTAAAATATCTGTTGAAGCTTGAGGTATATCAGTAAAAATTCCTGTCAAAACTAGATAATTAATTTTTCCTATCCTCTTTACTTCACTAATAAAATTTCTTTCCAGCATCAACTTGGCTTTTAAAAGTAATGCCTTGAGCTCAGGGAAAAAGATAAATTCTGTATTTACTCTATAATATTTCTTTCCTCTTTTGTTCCTTTTCTTTTTAGCTTTAGCCTCACTTGGAACTACAAAAATAATACCCAAACTCTCTAAGTTTTTAAGCTCTCTTCGCACTGAATTAATCTGAACCTCCAACTCCCTAGTAATTTCTCTAACATAAAAAACTTCCTCTGGATTATTCAAAAAAAGCTTTAAAAGATTAATTCTCGTCTTTGAACCAAAAAGTTGTTCAAGCATGGTATTGACTCTTTAATTTATTCTATATATATAGTATAATATAAAAAATAACGATAAGCAAGAATTGAGGTAAAAATTACATAGTCCAAATGGAAAAAACACTTCAAATCAATCATCTATTGCTTAGCGATCCCCAGGGGGGTAAGGCAAATTGTCAAATTTTTGTTGCTCAACCTACCCCTAGACAATTAGAAAGGCTGGGGCGTATTTTTGCTATTCTGGAATTAGATTATTATGATCCACAAAACAACGAAATATTAAACTTTATTATAAGAGAGCTTGAAGAAAATTATTATAAATCAGCTGCCAAAATTAAAGGTCAAGATATAGAAGGAATCTTTGAAGATACTTTACAAAAACTAAATCAAACGCTATCAGAGTTAATACAAAATAATGAAATATACCTTGCTTTAGATAAGTTTAATGCACTGGTAGGAGTATTAAAAGATGAACAAGTAGTTACCTCTCAAATTGGAAACATGCAGGCTTTTGTGATACATCGGGACAAACAGAAAAAATACAAAATGATAAATATTTTAGGAACGCCAGAGGAAAAACAAAAAATAAATCCCAGTAAAATATTTTCTAACATTATTAGCGGACATATTAATATTAATGATACTCTACTATTTTGTAATAGAAGCCTATCTCATTATGTTTCCAATGAAAAACTTAAAGAAATAATTAGTACTTATTCTCCTTTTGGTGTAACTTCTCATCTTAAAAATCTATTACAAGAAGTAAGCAGCAATATGGTATTTGCTGCTTTAGTTATAAAACTTACACCTAAAGAAATAAAGGGAAAAAAGCTAAAAGAAAAAGATATTCATTTGCCACAGCGTTCCCTTGAAGAACTAATAGCTACTGAGGAGAGTACGGAAAAATTTCTTACACCATCTTTAGGGCCAAAACTTAAAGAATCATTAGTAGCTTCTTCAGATTACATAAAAAAACAGTTAAAAAAAATATATAAAAAAAAGGGAGATAAAACAAAACGACCTGTCAGATTTAAACAAAGGCCATTATATCAAAAATTTCTACTCTTTATCTTAGCCTTAATAAAACAATTATTTTTGTTAATAAAATGGATAATTATAACCGCTTATGAATTATGTAAAAAATTATACTATTATCTTAGCAAAAAGAAAAAAGAAATAATTGATCAAGGAATAGAAAAAGAAACAATACCTCCTAAGCCAGACAGAGAAGAATCCAAAATAGTTTCCCAGATTAATCAAAAAACAGATTTAATAATTAAAAAATTCAATAAACTACCAAGGTCAAGTAAGATTTTATTAATAACTTCTATAATTTTGGCCTTTTTGTTTATTCAAAGTATAGTCTGGCTTGGACAAAAACAAGATCAAGAAACGGAAGTAAAGGCATATAACCAACTAATTGTAGAAATACAAAATAAAATAAACGAATCTGAAGCAAGTGTTATTTATAAGGAGGAAGAAAAAGCCAGAAATCTTTTGCTGGAAGCTCAAAACTTATTAAAACAAATCCCCCAAGATTCAAAAAAACATAAAGAAGGTTACGAAGTCCTAGCCGGTGATCTGCAATCACGTTTAGAAGAACTAAGACATATAACCAATATTTCAGAACCAATTGTAATTGCTGATTTTGCCTCTTTTTCGCCAGACAACCCTAATTTTAATAACAGAGAAATAATTAAAATAAATAACAAAATATTTTCTTATAACTCCAATGATAATTCCATTTATGAAATAAATTTAGATAATAGTTCTATAACCCTAAGTGAAATTGGACTTTCAAATAGCGAATTACTTTACGGCATAATTATAGAAGAAAATGAAAAAGAATATATTTTATTTTATCGAGACCAAGACCTAGTCAAATTTGATCCTCAAAATAAAAGTTTAAAATTTGTTGACGCATCTTTCTCTGAAAATGCTGATATTAAATCATTAAAAATTTACAATCGACGACTTTATGTTTTAGATATAAATAACAAACAGATTTTTAAGCATTCTAAAACCTCTACTGGTTTTACTCACGGTGTACCTTGGCTTACTGATGGAAATGTTGACCTATCTAATGCTATCTCTATGGCTATTGACGGGGATATTTATGTATTAAAATCTGATGGTAATTTATTAAAACTATTTAACGGACGCAGTCAGACCTTTGAAATTAAAAATATCGACCCTGCCCTTTCTAGTCCCACAAAAATTTATGCAGATGTCGAATCTGACTATCTTTATATTTTAGAACCTTTAACTAAAAGATTAATAGTTTTGGATAAAGAAGGTAAACTAAAAGTTCAATATTATTCTGAACAATTTGATGATTTAAAAGACTTTTTTGTCAGTGAAAGTGAAAAGAAAATATACCTTTTAAACGGCACAAAAATATTTGGGATTATGGCTGTTCATTTATAATTTTGAAACGTTCTCTCAGATAAAAAAACTAGCTTCCAACTGGAAGCTAGTTTTTTAAAACTTCAACTATTACTTTAAAGTAACTTTGCCGCCAGCTTCTTCTAACTTTTTCTTCATTTCTTCAGCTTCTTCTTTTTTAACACCCTCTTTAATTACTTTAGGGGCACCATCAACTAGGTCTTTAGCATCTTTTAAACCAATCTGGGTTATTTCACGGACAGCTTTAATAGCACCGATCTTATTAGGACCAGCCTCAGTTAGTTCAACGTCAAAAGAATCTTTTTCTTCAACGTCAGCTTCAGCGGCCCCGGCTCCTGGGGCAGCAGCTACAGCAACTGGAGCAGCTGCTGAAACACCAAATTTGTCTTCTAAGACTTTTACTAACTCAGCTAAGTCTAAAACAGACATTTTTTCAACTTCTTCAACTAAAGATTTGAATTTTTTAGGGACCTCGACTTCCTTCTTTTCTTCCTTAGGTTCTTCAACCGGTTTTTTTTCTTCAGCTGGTTTTTCTTCTTTAGGTTCTTCAACCGGTTTTTTCTCTTCAGCTGGTTTTTCTTCTTTCTTTTCTTCTTGGGGTTTATTTTCTTCGGCCATAGTTTTATTCTCCTTATTAATAATTATATTAATTAAGCTTTAGTTTCTTTAATAGCACTTAATACTCCAACTAGATTTTTTAAATTACCGGCTAAAACATTTACAAAACCTGATATTGGTGAATTTAAACTGCCAACAAACCTAGCTAATAATTCATCTTTAGTTGGCAGTTGGGCTAGATTTTTAACCTCATTAATGTCAATGAAATGACTTTCCAAAACACCGCCCAAAATCTCTAATTCCTCATGTTCTTTAGAAAAATCATTTAAAACTTTAGCTGCACTTACCTCATCACTATAGCCAAAAGCCACTGCCAAATTACCCTCCAATTGGCTAGGATCAATATCTGTTATACCAGCTTTTTCTAAAGCTAGTTTTAAAAGTGTTTTTTTAGCTACAAAATATTCTACATCTTTTTCTCTACATAAGTTCCTTAATTCCGAAACATCTTTAACGTTCAGACCCTTATAATCACAAAAAACTAAAGCAGACGACTTTGATAAATTATCTGTCAAATTATCTAAAATTTCCTTTTTTTCTTGTTTGGTTTTAGCCATATAATTAAAATGATTAATTTAAAAAACTGCGGCTTTACCGCAGACTAAATACAAAGAAAAATCTTTCAAGTATATTCCCTCGGTAAGGAAGCTTTTAGCTAAATTAAGGCAAATTTCCCCTTACTGTCTGTGGTAAATTTAATTGTTATTCACAGTATAACAAACCTAAAAAATATGTCAAGAATGAAAGTAAATATAATTTATTTATAAATAACCAAAGTAAACGCTCCGGCTAAATACCAAGCTTGCAATAATTTATCTCTTTCAATTTTATACTGGTCTTTAGCATTAGTAGATGGATCATTTACAATATAATAATTACCTTCTTTACCTATTACAACAACAAAATGATTTGATTTTCTATCTGGGTCAGACCTTAAAGCTCTGTTATTAAGACATACTATAACGGGAAATCTCTTTTTTAGATGTTTATTAATTAAATCTAAATTCGGTAATTTTGTAGAATATTTTCCGCCAGCTTCTATAAATTCTGTATCTTTTTTAATTTGTAAAATTCTACGAAAGGGCTTTTTAGATTCTTTCAACTTTTTTAAATATCTATTTAACTTTCTAATATCTTTTTCAGTTAAATTCTCTGTAGTTTTATCTAATACCTCTGATTTGTTATAAACAACTAAAGTATTATAACTATATTTCATTGCTAATATACCAAGGTCTGTTGTATATATTCCCTTGCCTTTATAAACTTTTAATTGCTTTACTAAATCATTATAAGAAATTTTATCACCAAAAAATTCCATAACCATCTGCAAACAAGCCACACCGCAATGAAGACTATTTTTCTTTTGTTTTCTAGTTGGAACCTTAAGTATCATCTAAAATAAATAACAAGAAGCCATAAGCCATTAACTAATAACCGTGCCTTTAAACTTTTCACCCTTTAAATATTTTTTAAAATTCTTCAACTTTGTACCTTTTAAAACCACAACTTCTAAACCCAACTTCTTGCCTAACCGGCTAGCCATAGGATCAAAAGGTAAATTAGATCCAGGGCCCCATTTAGTGCCCATTAGGTTTATAAAAGTGTTCCAATCAACTTCCTTTAATGGCTTGGCATCTTTAAACTTTTTAGGATCTTTATCATAAACATAATCAATATTAGAAAGATTAATCACTCTTTTGGCGCCATAGGCTTTGGCTAAAAGTGCTGCGTCATAATCGGTTGACCAACCTGGCTTCCATCCAGCAGCTACCAAAATTGACTCTTTAAACGGTTCTGTTTCCTCAGGATTGGTATTTATTTTAGAATGAGATTCTTTACGGAATATTGTCCTTACCAAATGAGCATTAAGTCGACTTGCGTGGATACCTATCCAATCTAGGTCTTCTAAATTCAAAACCCCAACTTCTCTGGCAGCTCCCTGATAATTCCTGCACGTCTTCCCTCCTCCAGTCACAATAACAAATTTATAACCTTCATTTATAAATTTTAGGATCAACTCCTTAAACTTTTTTAAAAATTTAAAATCAATTTTGTCAGGCACAATTATTGATCCACCAAGTGATATAATTATTATCTCTTTTTTGTTTTTTGTCATATTTTTTATTTATGATATTTAGTACCCTTTAAAATTTCAAAAGATCTATAAATCTGTTCAAGTAAAACTAATCGAAACAGCTGATGTGCAAAAGTCATTTTTGAAAAAGATAAAACTAAATCAGCTTGTTTTAAAACTTCTTCCGACAGACCAAAAGCTCCACCTATAATAAAAGTCAATTTACCATCTTTAAAATCTCTGACCTCTTTAATCATCTCAGAAAATTCTTCAGAAGTAAATTGTTTTCCTAAACCATCTAAAACTATTTTATAAGAATCTTTATCCAACTTTTTTAAAATATTTTTACCTTCCAAATCTTTAATTTTTTCTTCTTCCATCTTTTCAGTTGATTGCTCTTTCATCTCAATAATTTCTAAATCACAAACCTTGGCAAGCCTTTTGGAATAATCTTCTATCCCCTCATCCAGATAATTAAATTTAATTTTCCCAACAGCTAAAATTTTAATCTTCATATTATCTAATTTCTTCAATTGAATCTACTCCTACTCTATCTGGCGTTTCTGGTTCTACGTCTGAATAACCAACGGGAACCATACAAACTGCTTTTAAATTATCAGGTAAATTTAAAATTTCACTCATCCTTTCTGAATCACCACTTCCCACCCAACATGTCCCTAAACCAAGTTCTTTAGCTAAAAGCATCATATTCTCAATACTTGCTGCTACATCCATAAACATATAACGTTTTATACCAGCTTCACTATATGTTTTCTCAATATTATAATCAACACAAGCTACAACAACTAAAGGCGCTTGACTAATTTGTTTTTGACCGGAAGTTGCTTCAAACAATTTATCCTTGACTTCTTGATTAAAGACAAAATAAAATTTACGGCTTTGTAAATTGCCAGCGCTTGGCGCCCAAATTAAGGCTTCTTTCAGCTTATCTATAATATCCTGCGGAATTTCTTTATTTTTAAATGCCCTAATTGAGCGACGATTTTTAATTATTTCTAAAATAGACATAAATTATTCATTATTTTTCAAGGGGGAGGAGTAAAGCTCTACATTTTCTAAAAATCTAATCCTTTTAGTAAATCTTTGATCTGTACCATCTAATTTCTCGAGTTCGGAAAAAGCGATACTTGCTCTAGTTGATAACATATCTAAATAATGTAACACAATCGCTTCAGGTGTCATTGGCGCTACTGGACTCCCCCACTCCTGTTTGCCGTGGTGGCTAATAATCATATGCAACAACTCAACTCTTAACTCAGCTGGAAAATCTTTTATTTCTTTAATTAAATTTTCAGCCATTAATAATCCCTGAACAATATGGCCAAAAAGTTTGCCCTCAACTGTATGAACAATTGTTTTGTTCACCTCAAGCTCTTTCATTTTTCCAATGTCATGTAAAAGTACCCCCGTTATTAAAAGATCAAAATTAAGCTTAGGAAACTTTTTTATCAAGGGTTCAACAAAAGACAACATTTCATCAAGGTGAACCATTAAACCGCCTAAATATGCGTGGTGAACAAATTCAGCTCCTGGCGCTTCTTTAAATTTTTCTACAAATATTTCTGTCTCTAATAAGCGGTCCAAAATCTTTTTTAAATTTTCATCTTTTACTTTTTTAACCGCTTTAATCATATCTTCATACAACGCCTCAATATCAACGTCAGCTACGGGCAAAAAATCATATTTGTCATAATCTTGCGCAATCTTAATATTTGCGATTTTTAGCTGATTGTTACCACCATACTCTTCTACAAATGCACTGACAGAAATAATATCACCTTCGTCTGGCTGCTCTGAGATAGAAATATTATCTTGCCAGACTTTTGCTGGTATTTCCCCGGTTTTATCAGATAACTTTAAATCCCAATAATTTTTACCATTTTTAGTCTTAGCTTGCTTAAATGATTTAACTACAAAATATTCATCTTCTAGTTCAAGCCCTTGATTAAAATCTTTTATAAATACTTTTTTCATATTTTTTATTTAATTTCTTTTTCAGAAAATACCTCTACGTTATATTTTAAAAATTCTACATCCTCAGAAATCCAACAATCGGCAGTAAGACCAGCTTTTTGGCACAGACTTCCTAAAAATACTTCTTTATCAGGCACTTCTTCCCAAACTTGCGGCAAATAGGTTGATTTATGTATTCCCTTTTTTAGAACAACCCCGTCTCCTTCTTTAATATCTTCTAAACTAACTTTTTCTGGAACAGTCAAAACAGAAATTTCAATTTCCAAATCACTTAACTCATTTTCTGTGACTGAAGAAAAGCGCTCATCGTGTACGGCTGCTGAAATAGCATTATTTATTACAGCAGTAATTAACTTTTCTACCGGTTCAATATAACCAATACAACCACGCAACTGATCATTTTTGTATAAAGTAACAAAAACACCGCGCTTTTCTAAAAATTTTTCATTATCAATCTTAAACTTCAATTCTTTACCTGTCTTAAAATACTCTTCTAAAGTTCTGCGGGCTGTTTGTAATAAAAACTTTTTTTCTTCTTTTGTAAAATTCACAATCTAAATTCATTAATTTTATAAACTGCTATGCCCAAAGCCACAGCAACATTTAAAGATTCTTTCTCACCACTCATGGGTAAATGAATAATTTTATCACATCTCTTTAAAATATTTTT
>SDBT01017599.1_pt1 | contig 11279 bp, 10 predicted proteins | sample 2277101 | NCBI WGS metagenome assembly SDBT01 (sample SAMN10404973, study PRJNA504765) | marine sediment metagenome | isolation source: marine sediment core GS10_PC15, 103 cmbsf | place: Arctic Ocean: Southern Knipovich Ridge | collected 2010 | reverse complement strand
GCCGGCTACGAGCAAACCGAGAACAAGAAGAACTGCGTCGAGGCGGATGCCTGCGCCGGGGTGGACTGCTGCGGCCACGGCACGTGTGTCCAGGAGGACCTCGAAACGAAATGCGAGTGCGAGGACGGCTACAGGCCAGACGCCGACGACTCGTTCTGCTGCGTCGAAGCAGGAGAAGAGGTGGAGTGGGTGTCGATCCCGGGCGGATCTTTCATGATGGGATCGGACTCCGGAAACTCGTACGAGCAGCCGGTGCACCAGGTCAACGTCCAGGCATTCGAGATGAACCCCACCGAGGTCACCGTCACGCAGTATTTTTTGTGCGTTTTGGACGGCGCATGCTCCAGACCGACCATCGGAGGAGATTCTTGCAACTGGGACAAGGCCGACCACTGGGACCACCCGGTCAACTGCGTGAACTGGCAACAGGCGAATGACTTCTGCGAGTTTGCCGGAGGGCGCTTGCCTTCGGAGGCGGAGTGGGAGTACGCTGCACGCAGAGGCGGGCAGGATATCACCTACCCGTGGGGCGACGAGAGCCCGTCGTGCACTTACGCGGTGATGAATGACGGAGGACCTGGATGTGGAGAGGGTCGGACCTGGGCGGTGTGCAGCAAGACTGCCGGCAACACGGCACAGGGGCTTTGCGACATGTCCGGCAACGTGTCGGAGTGGGTGCAGGACTGTTACCACTTGGACTACAACGGGGCGCCATCGGACGGCAGCGCATGGGAGAGCCCCAGCGACGCCCACCGCGTCGTACGGGGCGGCAGCTTCGTCTCCGACGTCTTCGGCCTGCGCGCGTCCCATCGCTACGGCGACGACCCGTCGTACCGCTACGACTTCGTCGGCTTCCGCTGCCGCGCCAGGTGAATTTTGTTCACCTGAAAACCTGTTCTCCTGTTCCCCTGTCGCGCCGTGGCAGCGGAGAAAATGTTTCTGGGGTGAGGCGGGCAGGGCGGGGAGAGGCTCCATGAGCGAGCGGTTCTCAGCGAGCAGGGGGCCTCTCCCCGCCACGCCAGCCGGTGTTCTTGGGAAAGCTTCGAAATTTTTGGGGGGTTGGTATGCGTGAGATCCGGTTTTTTTCGGTGATGCTGGATCCGGGCACGGGGTTGTTCGAAGACGGAAAAAAGGGGTCACTAATTAGAAGGCGCTTGTCAAGAGGTCGCCCGGGTCCCTCGTAGATTTTCTTTTTTCCACACATCTTCGTCAAGCACTGCCTAGCGGCAGCCGCGCCGAGAACGGCGAGGGACGAAGGGTGAACTCGACATCAATCGGGGTCGCGGGCGCAGCGGAAGCCGATCCCCTCGTCCTTCACCGTCGGATCGAAACGGTTGCGCTCGGTGGTGCGCAGGTCCGCCGGGTTGCCCATCACGCACGACCCTCCGCGGACGACCCGCTCCGTCGTCACCGGTTGCTCCCAGCTACCCCCGAATTCGGGCGCGCCGTCGTAGGTGTCGTGGTACCAGTCCTGGATCCACTCGGCCGCGTTGCCGGCCATGTCGCACAGGACCTGCCCGGTGTGCCCCAGGGGGATGCTGCAAACCGCCCAGGTGCACGATTCGCCGCCGCATTCCGACCCTACGGCAAATGAGCAGTCACCGTACGGCGGGTTGTCCCCCCAGGGATATGTGCGGTCCTGGCCGCCGCTGCGGGCGGCGTATTCCCATTCGGACTCGCACGGCAGGCGCCCTCCCACCCACTCGCAGAAGATGCGGGCCTGGAACCAGCCCACGCAGTTGATCGGGTGGTCGTAGCGAGCACTCAGCTCCCAGTTGCAGCCGGGCCCCGGTTCGGTGCACGCCCCCTGGCCGTAGCACGCCCGGTACTGCTCCAGGGTGACCTCGCTGACCAGCATCTCGAAAGCGTCCATTGTGACCTGGTGCTGGGGATGCTCGTCCGCCTCGCCGGTGCCCGCCGGGCTGCCCATCTGGAAGGTCCCGGCCGGCAGCGCGGCCCACTGGAGACCGATGTTCTCCGGCGTGGCCGTGATGCACTTCTCCTCGGTCGCGTCGCAGATCAGACCGGCCTCGCAGCGCTTGCCGTCCAGGCAGGGCTCGCCCTCGGCGCCCTCGCCGGGCAGGAGCACGTCGCAGCCGCATGCCGCCAGAGCCGACAGAATACCCAGGACAGAGGTTCCAATCGCGGATCGCATCTCACCACCTCCCGCCGAGCGAGAACACCACGCCCTTGCCGTCCAGGGTTGGCCCGGCCGCCGCGGCCGGCGTCGTCTTCACCAGCGCGGCGTCCCAGTCCGGCTCGAGCGCCCACAGCACCGCGCCGGCCGCCATGAGCGCCACTCCGGCTCCGAACCCGGCGTACATCAGGCCGGTCCAGGTGCGGGCCGTGTCCTTGGACGCCGGGTCCAGCTCGTCGCGGTACTCGTCAGCGGCCAGCCAGCCCTGGCTCAAGGCCACCCCGCCGAAGGCGGTGAAGGCCAGGCCGCTCCAGAAGGCCACGTGCCCGGTGATGTTCAGGATGTGGGCCGACCTGGGCTCCAGCTTGACTCCCAGCTCGGTCTCCTGCCCGTCGGTGACCATCGCCTCCCGCTCCACCGTCTCGTAGCCCTCCAGGCGCAGCACCACCCGGATCTTGCCCGTCCGGCCATGGTGTGTCGTGGGGGTGATGCCCTTGGGCTCGTCGTCGATGAACACGTCGGCCCCGGCCGGCTCGGTCCGGATGGTCAGCTTGCCGGGCCGGACCTCCTCGAGCTGGAGCGCGATGTCCACCGTCTTGCCGGGAAGCAGCTTGGCCACCCGGCGCAGCTCCTGGTAGCCGTCCAGGACGGCGACGATCTCGTAGGAGCCAGGCTTCATCTGCTTGATCACCGGCGCCGTGCCGGCCGGTTTGCCCTCTATTTGGATCGCCGCGCCCGGGGGCGCCGTCCTGATCTGCAGGGTGGCGAAGCGCAGTTCATCGAGCAGCCGCCCGGCATCCGCCTCGAAGGGGTTGTTTCCCTTGAACTCGAATATGAACGACTCCAGCGCCTGGACCCGGAGGTCGCGCAGTACCTTGTCGTCCCTGGCCTGCCGGGAGGCCTCCAGCCAGGCATTCTTGACGCGCTGGCGGCGGGCGGACTTCTGCTGCTCGGCCAGCGGCTCGCACAGCCTGGCGGCCAGCTTTCGAACCGCGCCCAGCAGCTCTTTTTCCCCGCAACCCGACTGCTCGGTGGCCGCGCTCTCGGCGGTTGCCCTCCTCAGGTCGTACATGACCGCGGTTAGCTGGCAACGGCCACCGATGCGGAGGATCTTGGTCGAGAGTGTTTTCTCAGCGGCCAGCTCGCGGCCCAGCTCGATCTGGCAGCTCTGGTCGTAGCACTCCTTGTAGCTCTCGATCTTCTCGGTCCGGAGCCGCTCCCGGATCTGGCCGGGCGGCAACACCTGGTATCCGCCGGCCACCAGCTGGGCGGACAGGTAGTCCATCAGGTTGCCCAGCACCCCGGGAGCCATCCGCGCCCCCTTGTCCTCGATCGCGAAGATGGCCACGATCGGCCCCTGCTCCGCCCCGGCGGCCGGCGCGGCTAGGACACCGACGAGCAAGGGCGCCATGATGGCTGGAATCAACCTCGATTTCATATTTCCGCAACCTCCTTGGACCGAATCTCCTTGTTGTATATCAAGCCATGAATCTTCTTTCAGTAAAATTCCTCGAGCGCCGCGGTCAGGCGGGTCCGGTTGGGAGGCAGGAGCGCCATGGCGAAGGCGGCCAGGGCGAAGAACAGGCCGGTCTCCAAAGCGCCGGCGCCCATCATGCGGGCCACCAGCCCGTACAGGCCCACGGCAGAGCACAGGCCCCAGGTGATCACGCAGCCGGCGGTGTAGCGGGTCAGGTACAGGGCCTGGCGGCAGATGCGCAGGTCGATACCTTCGGGCAGGCCTGCCGCCTGCAGGTCCTCGGCAGAGGCTTTCTGCAGGCGTTCGGTGCCCATGAATCTCCGGCGCGTAAGCGGCATCACCAGGCCCAGCAGCAGCACGCTCAGCCCGGCCAGCAGGGCCTCGATCCACCACAGGCCGGCAGACCCGCCGGAGTCGAACGGGGTGCCGAGGATTATCGTGGTCACCAGGATGGCCAGCAGCAGGCCTGCCAGCACGAGGTAGATCCCCTTCAAGGTCGAAAACTGGCGGTCCGCGACCTCGACCACCAGGGGGTGCAGCGAAGCGGGAGCAGCGCCCGGCGCGCTCATCCCATCTCCCGCCGGCCGCGGAGCGCCAGGCCGATGGTGGAGCGGTCCACGTACTCCAGCTCTCCGCCAACCGGGATGCCCGAGGCGATCCGGGTGACCTTGATCCCCTTCTTCTCGATCAGCCGCTTGAGATACAGGGCGGTGGCCTCGCCCTCGACGCTCGACGAGGTAGCCAGGATCACCTCGCGCACCTGGCCCGGCAGCCTTTCCATCAGCCCGGCCACCCGGATCTGCTCCGGGCCGGTCCCGCCGAGCGGGTCGAGCACGCCGCCCAGCACGTGGAACAGCCCGCGGTACTCGTCCGAGGAGTTGATGGCCATCAGATCGGGCACCTTCTCCACCACGCAGATGAGAGCGGTGTCCCGCCTGGGATCCGCGCAGATGGAGCAGGTCCGGCTCTCGGTCAGATCGGTCAGATTGCCGCAGACCTCGCAGGGAAGCACCCGCTCGACCACATCGGCGATGGCGTCCGACAGCGCCCGGCCGTACTCGGCCGGCGACGACAGGATGGCGAACACCAGCCTGGTGGCGGTCTTCTCACCGATGCCCGGCAGCTGGCGCATCAGCGCGATCAGGCGTCGCATGGCGTCGGCCATTGGTCGCTCCCAACCTCTACAAGTCCATTCCACCCAGCAGGTTCTCGAGCCCGGGAATGGACATGCCTCCGGTCAGGGCCCTGGTCTGCTCGGCGACCATCTCGCGGGCCGCTGAAAGCGCCTGGTTCACGGCCGCCACCACCAGGTCCTGGAGCATCTCCACGTCCTGTGGATCCACCACGCCCGGCTCGATCTCGACCCGGAGTAACTGCCCCGTGCCGTTGACCGTGGCGGTCACCATGCCGCCGCCGGCGGTGCCCTTGATCGTGCGGCCGGCCAGCTCCTGCTTGAGCTGTGCCATGCGACGGGACATCTGCTGCGCCTGGCGCATTATTTCTTCGAATCCGGGAAACATCTTCACCCGTCCCTGCCGGGGTTGGTCTTGATGTGATCCACCTCGGCCCCGAAAACCCGGATGGCCTCCTGCACCATGGGGTGCTCGCGCGCCTGGCGCCGCTTCTCTTCTTCGGACTCCTGGTCCGCCTTGTCTCGCGTCTGGGCCAGGCTGGGAACGTCGTTGTCGGCCAGGTCCTCGATCCTCACCTTGGTGGGCTGCCCGAAGAAGCCTGAGCAGAAAGATTCCAAATCCCTCATGGTGCGCTTTGCGCTGATCTGCTCCGCAAAGAACGTGCCCGACTTGAACGCGATGGTCACCTGGCCGGGCTCCACCTTGTGCGGCCGGCCGTGGAGCAGGCAGGATCCCAGCAGTGGCTTCTTAGTGTTGATCCAGGCGACGAGCTCCTCCCAGGCCGCATCGCCGGACAGGCCCTTGCCCGGGGCGGGGTCGGTCGGGCGTTGCGATGGCGTCGCCTGCCCGGCGCTCGAAGGCTGAGAGTCGGGTCCGGGCGGCGGCGGGGCTGTCTCCGCGGGCGCAGGATCTCGCGGCCTGGCGGGCGGCGGACGGAAGCCCCCGGACGCCTGCCGCGGCTCCGGGCGGCCGGTGTCCGCCACCTGGCGGGCCAGGTGCTCCACCCGGGCCAGCAGGTCGTCGACCGCCACCACCGGCTCGATGACCGACAGGCGCAGCAGGGCGGTCTCCAGCACCAGCCGCGGGTAAGGATTGCGGGCCAGTTCGGCGGCGGTCCTGGCCAGCACGTCGAACACCTGGTGCCAGCGCAAAGGATCGGCAGCAGCGGCCTGCTTCCGCATGCGCTCGCGCTCCTCGGGCAGCAGATCGACCAGGTCGCCGGGGTCGTCGAGCGTGCGGAACAGAATCAGGTGGTGGACGTGCCAGAGCAGACCCTCTACGAAGCGCCTCAGGTCGTGACCCTCGTCGAACAGCCGTTGGACCAGGCTCATCAACTCGCCGGGGCGCTGCTCGCACAGGGCCGCCACCACCTGCTCGTATACCGCGGTGCCGGTCAGCCCCAGGGCCTCGCGCACCTGCTCGGAAGAGATCTGTTCGCCGCCGAAGGCCAGTATCTGATCGGCCAGGCTCAGCGCGTCGCGAATGGAGCCGTCCGCCTGGCGGGCGATCACCCGCAGGCCGTCCGTGTCGATCCGCATACCCTCGGCGTCGAGCACGCGCTCGAGGTGTCCCAGGATGGTGTCGGACGGGATCCGCTTGAAGTCGAAGCGCTGGCAGCGGGACAGCACGGTCAGGGGAATCTTGTGGGGTTCGGTGGTTGCGAAGATGAACTTGACGTGGGCCGGAGGCTCCTCCAGGGTCTTGAGCAGCGCGTTGAAGGCGCTGGTGGACAGCATGTGGACTTCGTCGATGATGTAGATCTTGAACCGGCTGCGGGACGGCATGTACTGGCTGTTGTCGCGCAACTGGCGCACGTCGTCGACGCCGGTGTTCGAAGCCCCGTCGATCTCGAATACGTCCGGAGAGGCGCCACGGGCGATCTCCCGGCAGATGGAGCAATCGTCATCCGGGTCGGCGGTGGGCCCCTTCTCGCAGTTCAGCGCCTTGGCCAAAAGGCGGGCCACCGTGGTCTTGCCCACCCCGCGCGCCCCGCAGAACAGGTAGGCGTGCGCCACCCGGTCCATCTCGATGGCGTTCCTGAGCGTCTGCACCACGCCGTCCTGCCCGACTACCTGCTCGAACGCGGCCGGTCGATACTTACGGGCCAGAACCAGATACGACATGCCACCCTCGTGAAATTGCTAACCGCCAGCAGAAAAAAAAGGGACGGCCAGGCGACCCTGCATCACACGGACGATGTTACGACCGCTGCTCCCTTCCGGGCCTGACGGGATTAGTAACCCGCCGTTGCGCAAGACCCAGCCGTCCCAACTCCAAAAAAAGCAAAAAAACGGAGAGAGAGGGATTCGAACCCTCGGTCGGCGAACCGACACACGATTTCCAATCGTGCCCCTTCGGCCGCTCGGGCATCTCTCCAGGTCGTTACCACCGCTCGACCCTCCGGCCGTCGCCCGCGAAGGTGGGCTATGGCCCGCGAAGGCCGGCAAACGGAGAGAGAGGGATTCGAACCCCCGGTACCCAGAGGGTACACTTGCTTTCGAGGCAAGCGCCTTCAACCACTCGGCCATCTCTCCACGGGCGCCAGCAAGGGAGAACGTGGTCTCGTCACGACCCTTACCCACCTATAAAATCATGTCAAAAAGTCAAAGAGCTTCTCGTGCGCTTCTGGCGGAAGAAGGACCGCAGCATCCCGGCCGCCTCCTCCTCACGAACTCCGCCCTGAACCCGGATGCGGTGATTCAGGCGGGGGTCGTCGGCCATCTGATAGAGCGTCCCGGCCGCACCGGCCTTGGGGTCGGAGCAGCCGAACACCAGCCGGTCGATCCGGGCCGAGACCATGGCGCCCACGCACATGGGGCAAGGCTCCAGGGTGACGTACAGGCTGCACCCGCCGAGCCGCCAGCGCCCGAGTCCGGCGGCCGCCCGGCGCAGGGCCAGGATCTCGGCGTGGGCCGTCGGGTCCAGGCTGCCCTCCTTGGCGTTGGCGCCCTCGCCCACCACCCTTCCGTCGCAGACGACCACTGCGCCGACCGGGACCTCGTCCGTCTCGAGTGCGAGTCGCGCCTGTTCGAGGGCGAGGCCCATGAGATGTCGATCCGTCTCGTCCATTCGCGAGGGCTCCAAAAAGCACGCCCAAGAGGATTCGAACCTCTGACCTTCGGATTCGTAGTCCGACGCTCTATCCAGCTGAGCTATGGGCGTACATCGACGGAGAGAGGGGGATTCGAACCCCCGGTACCTTGCGGTACACTGGTTTAGCAAACCAGCGCCTTAGGCCTCTCGGCCATCTCTCCACAGCCTCTCGATAAGCTTTTCAATGACCGTCCACACCCTGGCCGCAACGAGCGACAACATCTAGCATCCGCCTCCGGGGATGTCAAGCACCCACGGCCAAGGCCAGGAAAAAGGACAAAAAATGGGCCTCCAGGGTTCCCAGGTGTCGGGGGGGATGGGGACGCACCCAGGTACGCAAGAAGGCCCTAATCGATGTCCAAACCCGACTATCAACCCCGCCCGCGATGCCGTGAAGGCCCGGCAGACCGCCTAGCCGGTCTAACATCCAGACGGCAGCATTAATTAGTATTATGCGCCCACGCCCGCATCGATGTCAACCCCATATCTCATTTTACACACATACAGGATCTTTCACACACCTGGCTGTTACCCGCCCGATGGCTGGACAAGCAGCCGAACATGGAACAAGATGTCCGCGTGTGGAGGGATGGCCGAGCGGCTTAAGGCGGCGGTCTTGAAAACCGCAGAGGGTAACACCTCCGGGGGTTCGAATCCCTCTCCCTCCGTTTCCCAGTACCCTCAAAGCCTTGCCCCGCTAAACGGAGTGGCCTTCGATGTGCTGCGCGAAGCGGCCTCATGCCGGGCCGAGGGTTGCGAGCTGGTGTTTCCCGGCCGGTGGGGTGGGCCGCGGCGCTCGATCCTCGGACAGTTCCGTAAGGCGCTCGACGCAGCCGGGCTGGACCCGGGGATCACGGTCCACGATCTGCGACACGTGGCGGCCAGCGCGACGGCATCGCAAGGCGTGCCGCTCCAGGTGATCGGCGAGTTGCTTGGCCACCGGACGCCGGCCATGACCGCGCGCTACAGCCACTTGCTGCCTTCCGCGGTGAAGGCAGGGGTCGCGGAAATCGGCGCCTTCCTGACCGGCGAGGACCGCCCGAAGGGGGGCGCCAAAGTGGTCCGGCTGGCTCAAGCGGCGGGTGGAGAGACCGACGTGTTCGGGGGGGAGGCGTTGACCCGGTAAAGCCGCCTGCGGGAGGCGGTTGAGTTTGCGGCTCTCACCCTCTTCCTCAAGAGCCACCCGCAGACGGGAGGCTTGTCAGGCTCGAACACAGGGCTAACTGCCCGTGAAATCTGCTCTTTGGGTGCCTCATTCCGTGGTCTTGCAATTGCCGAGTGAATCAGGTAATCAGAAAACAATGACTGGCTGGCCCGTGCCGTGGTTTCTTAAGGTTGTTTTTAACCCAACATTGTGGTTAGAATTAGAATCTTGGTAGGGAGCGGTTTGCATGGGCTCGCGGAAGGGGACCAAAATGGACGAGAAGAAGGACAGCCAGGCTTGCGAGGCGACGCCAGACAAAGCGATCAGCTTCCACTACCTGAAGGGCAACCACTTTCGGGTGATCCATGTTGATGGCGCCAATGGCGGAGTAGCACCAAGTGGTTTCATCCAAATGGGGCTGTTCAGCGAACGAGTGGCGATTCCGCGCCTTATGGTTTATCGGATACGTGAGGATGGAAAGCTGGGCGAGGAGATTCAAGATCAGCGGGAATCTCGAGAGGGTATTGTTCGCGAGGTGGAAGTGCTAGCGGTGATAGATCCACCAACAGCACGGTCCATTGCTCTCTGGTTGAACAATCATGCTGACATCGCAGAGTCGTTGAATTTGCGTGCGGCAAAAGGGGGGGGAGCATGAGTCCTGAATGCCTTGTTCCAGAATACGTGAGTGCTACCCATGTTGGCTACTATCCAGATGCTCGTCTAGAAAAAGAGATCATGGTTGACCCCGCTTCAGTTTGGCCTCGCAGTCCCAAAGCGCCAAGCAGACCGTTATTTGCGGCAACGGTCTGTTACCAACCACTGCCAACCACTGGGCTCTGGTGGTCCAGGTTGACGAGCGTTGGCAGTTTCTACAAAATCCTCCTGGCTAGCATTTCAGCCACGGGTGGCGAACCAGACCAAACTCTTTCTCTCAGCAGTTTTGTCAGCGACCTTGGTGAAGGGCGGTTGTTGGAATGCCCACGCGACATGCTCGATCTTGCAAAACGGGCAGTGGTCGCTGCCTCAGAACGAACTGATGAGAACATCGAAGAATGGGCCGCTACAATTGCCGAGGATGTTGCAAACGCAGATGACTGAGCGTGATGGCTCCGCGAGATGCATCCAGCAGACTGCCCACAGAACTGGGAATATGAGAATCATCCCAGGGTGTCTAGTGTCCTTCCAGGACGCACGGCTTGCTCTCTGATCAGACTCAGGAAGGAGCGCGAATTCCGGGATTCGCTGCCCTTGGACTCACGCCCGCTGCATGAGTTTCTGTTCGCTCTCCTGGCTCCTGACGGTTGCTCATACTTAGCCGGGCACTATCGAGGGGAGGAGTTCCGGTGCCTGAGATACTTGGAGGTCGGCATTAAGAGCGACAGCATGGTTGGCGTGCGCACGCATCTCGTGGGTCGCCGGATGCAACACCTAGGACAAGAAATCGAAGCGGGACTCCGTGGGATCGAAGCCGCATTTGACTTGCCCAACCTCGTTGTCCCTCCTGAGCAGAAGCTCTACAACCTCGTTGTGTTCACGGCCAAGGTATTCGAAGAATTCCTGACAATCCACCCATATGCAAACGGAAACGGTCACGCAGCACGATTCATTGCCTGGGCCATTCTTGGTCTTTTTGGATATTGGCCAAAGCGATTCCCCATTGAACCTGGTCCAAAGACAAGCGACTACTACCAGGGTCTGTATCTCCACCGGCGGGGAGACCCGGTGCCCCTGGAGCAGTTCCTGTTGAAGTGCATTCTCGGGTAGATTCCGGGATCCAACCGCTGTGGACTGACACGTCACGATAGTTGAGTTAGCCAAGCGGCTCACCCTTCCGCAAGCTCCACCCTGCTATCCCCCGAGTGCTGTATGACGCCTCGACCCGCTGGCCCAGCCGGGCGAAGCCTGCCACAGTCTGTCAATCAAGGTGATCGGGAATACCAGGACCGCTTCAAGCCTTTGCATGACGCTACCCTCCTGGCCGGTCTGTTCCCGGGCGTGCATGGTAAATGCGGACACCTCACGCATTTGCGGAAGTGCACGATGCGCACACCCGGCACAAAGTCGGCACAAGGACCGGCACGGCACACCAGAAAACCAATATAATGCAATAGGTTACATGAGCACAGCGGCGGTCTTGAAAACCGCAGAGGGTAACACCTCCGGGGGTTCGAATCCCGCCGCCTCCATGCCTTTTTTACTGTAATTCCAGAGGGTTGCGATCACGCACCCCCCTTTGGGACGCGTATGGGACGCGCCCGTGCAAGTCCAACATCGCCACACACTCTCGACCTACTT
>SDBT01017598.1_pt1 | contig 11280 bp, 8 predicted proteins | sample 2277101 | NCBI WGS metagenome assembly SDBT01 (sample SAMN10404973, study PRJNA504765) | marine sediment metagenome | isolation source: marine sediment core GS10_PC15, 103 cmbsf | place: Arctic Ocean: Southern Knipovich Ridge | collected 2010 | reverse complement strand
ACGGCGAGCTCCACGCACTTCCGCGAAGCAAGAACTGGGGTGTGAGAGATTTGGTCACATACTGGAGAGCGATTCCGCCGCCCCCTTTTTCCGATGGAGGGAACCGGACGTCGCCTCTCAAACGAGTCGCTTCAGGGAAGCTTCGTCGAGCTTCGCCTCGGGCGGGGAGGCAGGGTGAGCTGCTATCGCACCCTGCTCGCGGTGACGTTGCTCGGTAGCTTGTCGGGGTTTCCCGCCGTTGCCAAATCATCGGAGATCAACGGCAGCGCCCGGGTCTTCAGCAGCTTCACCAACCAGACCAACGATGAGATCAGGCAAATCGATCAGAGATACACGTTCAACTTGCGGCAGCCGTTCACCCCGTACCTGAGCCTGACCTTCTCCTATCGCTTCAACGACCTCGACAGCCGCTCCAACGCGGTGGATTTCAAGCGTCGAAGCCAAGAGCCGCTGCTGGCGCTGATCTATCAGCGGCCCGGGTTCACCGGGCAGCTCAGCTATCAGGACCGCAAAACCCGGGGCTCGAGCCCGTCGGAAAACTTCAATCAAACCTCCCTCGCGGGCCTCTTCAGCTTACAGCCGCGGGTGGGACCGATGTACTCCCTCAGCTTCCGCGACGATACCAACTTCGCCGATGTCGCCGTCTTCGGCCGCGACGTCCGATCGAAAACGTTCGACTTCTCGACGGATTACAGCAAGAGCAACTGGCACGCCCGTTACTCCTTCCACACAGGAAGTGTCGAGAACCCGTCGGTCGGTTTCCGCCTCGACGAAGACAGCAACGACCTCAGGGCCGGCTACAATCAGAGCTTTTGGGGGGACCTCCTTGGGATCACGGCCGATACCTGGGTCAGCCGCCGGCACCAGATTGAGCAGAGCTCCGCCGACGCCGCCGGTTTGATCCCGGTCTTGCCGGTTCCGGTTCGGCAAGGACTCTTTGCCGTCGATACCTCCCCGGACATCGGGGAGCTCGTTGACTCCCCGGGCTTGGTCGATGGTGACACGCAAACGCCGGTCGAGCCCCGGATCGACATCGGCGGCGCCAGCACGTTCCGCAACCTCGGTGTGGACTTAGGGTTCACCCGCCCGGTTTCGCGGCTGGAGATCACCGTCGACACCTTGTCCGGCACGGACGTCATCTGGGAGGTTTACCACGGACCGGACAACCTGAATTGGGCCCGGGTCGACGGGGTGACGGCTGCTGAGTTCGACGGAGCTCTCTTACGCTACACCCTGCGTTTTCCCGCCACCACCGACCGCTTTTTCAAAGCCGTCAACGTGACACCCAACAGTGTTTCCGCGGTGGCGGTAACCGAGATCCGCCCGTTGGTCGAGGCGACGGAGCTGGGAAACGGGGATGGGCTCTCGACGATCTACCGCGCCGACCTCAGTGCCAGTCTAGAACCCCACGAGCGCATCACCGGTGTCGTCCGATTCAGTTTGAACAACGAAGAGGATCTTGCAGGTACCTTTTTGCGCCGAGACTTGGCGGAAATGACTTACAGCGCCCTGCTCCGGGTCGAGGCAACGTCGGATATCGACCTGCGCTTGCTTTACCGGTTCTCCAATATCGACGAAACGCAGGACCGGGTGCTCCAGCGCGACATCGTGGAATGGACGGCCACCCTGGACTACGATCCCCTGCCGACGCTCGATGCGCAGTTGTCGCTCGCGCGGCGCGACGAGCGCGACCGCGACCAGTTGATCCGTTCGATCGACACGATCCGGGCGCGTGTCCTGACCGATCTGTTGCCCAACCTCTCGCTGATTTCGGAAATCGCCTACTCGCTGGTGGAGGACCCGTTTTCGGGCTTCGCATCGTCGAGCTGGCGCTGGCGCGAGACACTGGAGAGCAGACTCACCGAACGCTTCGTGCTACAAGGGAGCTTGTCGCAGACCTATTTCGATTCGACCGGCGTCGTGGTTCTGACGCGGCGCACGCGAATCGAGCTACGAGCGCTCTGGAGCGTTACGCCTTTTCTGTCGTTCACCGGCAACTGGGCCTACGCGCAGGACGACAACCAGACGACCCTGACACCGACCCTCGCCCTATCTTGGCGGCCGGGGCCGAAGGTCAACGTGACGCTGTCGTATCAGGGTAACGATTCGCGGGGCGTCCGCCGAACCTCCAACGTTGCAGCCAGACTGAACTACTGGCTCAATCCCAAGTTTAATCCATTCGCTGTTTTTTCACGCTCGACCTCCGAGACCGTTGGGGTCGTGCCCGATAAGTCCACCACTCTGCGGGTTGGCTTTAACTTCTTTTTCTAAACGAAGGAGACGATGTACATAAAGGGACGACTGCCGACTTCGATGCTCCTTCTCACCGTAGCCCTTGGAGCGACGGCATGTACCAGCCGTTTTCCCACGACCCGGTTCCTCAATCCCAACTTCGATTTCTCTTTCGTGGAAAGAGCGGCGGTTCTGCCCCTGCAAAACCTCACCGGCGACAATCAGGCCGGCGTGAGGGCAACGCGCCTCTTGATCACCGAGCTGCTCGCGACCGGCACCATCGACGTCGTGGAGCCGGGGGAGACGCAGGCGGCGCTCGACCGCGTGGTGCGCCAACGCACCCCGACTACCGAGGAAGTCATCCAGCTAGGCCGCGCCCTCGGAGTCCAGGCCGTCATCCTTGGCACCATCACCCAATCCGAATCGCTTCGTTCGGGGACGGTATCGATCCCGGTGGTAACGCTCGACGTCCACATGCTGGAGACCGAGACCGGCACAACGGTATGGGCCGTCACCCATACCGAAAAAGGCTCTGGTTTCTCTGCCAAGCTGCTGGGTACAGGTGCGGAACCGATCTCGGAGACCACGCGGCGCTGTGTGCAGGTGATCGTTGGGACGCTGGTGCAGTGAAAAGTGTAATGGACCTACGGATGGGCGTGGGGGTCTGGACCCTGGTCTTGGTTCTGCTCTCGTCTGCGAAGCTCCAGGCTGGAGCACAATCCGATGAGCCCGCAGCCCTCTTGCCCTTACAGGACCGGGTCGGCGACCCGGTGCTCACCGGCGCCATCGAAGAGACACTGTACGAAGAGCTCGGGGCCAAGCACAGCCTGGTCGATCGGGGGCGGCTGCGGGACGCGTTACGCCGCCTGAGAATCCGTGACGCGAGTCTGGCGTCTCCTACCACCTTGCAGCGCCTAGCTGAGGAGCTTGACGTCGGCTGGTTCTTCAGCGCCACGCTCCACGACGCAACTGAGACGGAGCTGACGCGGGTGACGCAAGTCTTTACCGCGGAGGTGGCCGCGCCGGTACCGCAGGTCATCCTGTCGGCAAGGCTCCTGCGAAGAGCGCCGGCCGCTTCCAGCGCCGGAACCTATTTGGGATGGGTGGGCTTCGCTTCGGCCAGCGGTCTCGACGGCCGGAACCTACTCGGCGTGGGGGTCGTCGAGGATTCGGAGATCCTTGCCCGCCGGACGGCGCGGCGCCTCGTCGCGGCGGCGTTTGCTGAAAAACCCTCGCCGCCAGACGCGCCGCCGCCAGACCGGAGCGGCTACCTGCGCCAGGCGATGACGGTTGCGCGCCTGGGCTCGGTCGCGGTGGTTCCTTTCGAAGGCGTGAGCGAACGCGACGCGATGGTCGCTGCAGAGACGGTCACCGAGTTGGCGCTGTCGGTGCTTCACGAGAACGGCGTCCGGCTCGTGCCGAAGGGGCGTGTCAGCCAGATTCTCCGCCGTCGCGGGATCCTGCTGCGTGGCGAGGTCGATTCCGCGACCCGCGAGGTTCTCCATACCGAGGCCGGCGCCGACTGCATCCTGACCGGCACCGTAGAGACCTGGGAGATAGTCAGCCGGGGGCCGGAGCCGGAGCCACGGGTGGGTTTCGGAGCCCGCCTGATCGACGCCGGTAGTGGCCAGATCCTATGGATGAACGGCATGGAACGCGGCGGATGGGATGGCATGCGCCTTTTCGGCACCGGACGCACGCATTCCCTGGGACGGTTGGCTCAACAAATGATGAGGTCGCTCGTGGCGGGCTTCCTCGAGCCCGGAAGTCCCGAAAGCAGATAAGCACCACTATGACGCAAAACCGCTTTATTTCAAATCGAGATCGAGACAGGCTCACTTCCAAAGGCCAAGGTCCTTTTCCTCGCTTATCCGAGGCCGTTCTCGTCGGAGCTTTGGCGCTTGCGGTGCCATGTCACGGCGCGGGCGCCGCGGAGCCACAAGCGCAGACCGACGACCAGGTGGTAGCCACCGTCAATGGCGAACCCATGTTGCTCGACGATCTGGAGCGATCCCTGGGCTCTCTCCACGAATCGGCAACCACCGACCGCAGGAGGAGTTTCGACATTGACCGGATGTTGTTCAAAGCCGTCAACGACATGCTCCTCGGACAGGAAGCGCGTGCCCTCGGTATGGATCAAGAGGATCCGACCGCTGCCCAAGTTAGTAGCTTCCGCAACAGGCTGGTCGTGGGGCGGCTCGAGCGCCTGGAGATCACCGACAACGCCAAACCTGCTGAAGAAGAGATACGCCAAGCCTTCGAGACCCAGTATCGCGAGATCACTTTGCGGGTGGTCACGGCGTACGAGCGGCAGGGCGCAGATGAGATGCTGGCCGAGCTGCGCGGCGGCGCGGACATGGAGGCGCTGGCCCGCAAGCGTTCGGTGGACCCTTACAAACTGCGAGGAGGGCTCGTTAACGGTGTGCCGCGGATCGATCTCCAGACCGAGATCGCCGAGCTGGCGCTCCAGCTCGAGCCCGGCGAGCTCGGAGGACCGGTGCGTACCGATCTCGGCTGGTCGGTCATCCGTTTGGAGGAGATCCGTGAGGCCGATCCCGAGCGCTTTCCAAAGCTGGAACGGCAGCTGAGCGATCTCGTCCGTCACCGCAAGGCCGGTCGGTTACGCGCCGCTTTAGCTCAAAGCCTCAGCCAGCGCCACCCCGTTACCATCGACGAGAAGGTGGCCGGATCGGTTCGCGCCGAGCGGCTCCCCGACGCTAGACTGGTACCACGGGTCGACGACCCCGACGCGCTAGTCGCCCGTGTGGGCGACAAGCAAGTGATTGCTGCGAGCGAGTACACCAGGGCACTCCTGGCGCGCTGGACCAATATGCGCAATGAAGAGGCGGCGATTGCGGCGGCGCCGATCGTCCTCGATAGGATGATCGAGCAACGGTTGCTCCTGGCCGAGGCGCTGGCACGCGGCTACGCCGAGCGGCCTGAGATCATACGGACGATCAAGGCCTTCGAGACCGAGCTTCTGGTGCCTCGCTATCTCGAGGAGGTGGTGGCGGCCGGCGTCGAGGTGAGCCTCGAGGAGATGCGAGCCCATTACGAGGCTCACAAGACGGAGTATCGCAAACCGCCTCGCATTCATCTGGGGCAAATCACCGTCGCCACTGAGGAAGAGGCCGAGCGGATCGTTACCATGCTGCGCCAGGGAACCGATCTGGCCTGGCTGGCTCGGCAGCATTCCATTGACCGCTTCAAGGGCTCCGGCGGCGACCGGGGCTGGGTCGAGCCACGGATCGGCAGCTCCGACCGGCACCTGATCGATGCCAAAGTGGGCGAGGTCATCGATCCTCTCGGGAGCCCAGATAACTTCATTGTGCTCAAGGTGGTGGCCCGCGAAGAGCAGGGGATCTACTCCTTCAAAGAGGTGTCGGGGAACGTCAAAGCTGCCATTTATTCGCAGAAGATGCGCGGCGTGATCGGGGAGTTCATGGAGATCCTGCGCAGCCGTTCCGAGATCGAGATCAACGAGGAGATGCTCGAGAGCTTGAGCATTACGGGTGAAGAAACGAAGGATCCGCAGTTGGAGGGCGGCTCAGGTGGTCACGGAAACTAGCCCGCGCCCAAGAGGTAGTGAGATATGCGGGTGAGAGTCTGGTGGCTTTTATTTGTGTGCCTCGCCGCGATTCTCCCGCAGGCGGCGAGGGCGCAGCTCCAACGGGGTAGCCGCTTCAAGGGCACCGGGACATGCGTCAGGTGTCATGAAGAGTTCGGCCCTGCAGCCGGGCTATCCCACGCCACCCCGCGCGACGGAGATTGCACGACCTGCCACAAACCTCATGGTCTGATCGGGGTCCTGCGGTTGCAGAAAGACGAGCCCCAGCTTTGCCTCGACTGCCACGAGCTCGACACGGGAGCGACCCATGTCCATCCGGGCCTCGACAAGTGCACGACGTGCCACGACGCCCACGGCTCCGACCATCCGGCGCTGCTCAAGGCCGCCGCGAAGGATCTCTGCCAGAGCTGTCACAACACGCCCGACTTCTCCCGCGAGGTGAGTCATGCACCCGCAGCCGAGGGCTGCTCGAGCTGCCACGTCTCGCACGGCGGATCGCAGGCGGCGCTGCTCCGTCTCGACGAGGAAGCGCTTTGCATTTCCTGCCATGCCGAGGACGCGGGAGACGGCTACAGCGCCGTGCATCAGGGTGTACCGGTGGCGGGATCCTACTGCTCGTCGTGCCATCCGCCCCACTCGGCCGCGAGCCCGAACCTGATGCGCGCTTCGATCCATCCTGATACGACTTGCGATCGCTGTCACACTCCGGGGGTCGATATCGTGGCGGGAAGGGTAACAGGAAACGGTGCGGAGGGCTGCCTCGGCGAGTGCCACACGATGCCATCCTTCACCGGCGAGGGTTGGTCTTTGCACCCGCGAGTGGCGGCGGGCCGGTGCCTCGATTGTCACGATCCACATACCACCGATCAGGCTCCGCTGCTGTTGGCGGATCAAAGGACGCTATGCGGTTCTTGTCACGATGAAGTGGCCCTGGCTCTCGAACAAAGCCATCCGCACAAAGATGCCGAGAAATGTACCGCCTGCCATGGCGGACACGGCAGCGATTATCCCCAGTTGCTACTGGCGGAGTCGCGCTCACTCTGCATACGTTGCCACGATGACCCGGTCGCGGCCGGAAACGCCTTCGTCCACTCGCCGGTCAAGGAGAAGTGTACCCGTTGCCATGAACCCCACGGGGCGTCACGCCCGAAACTTCTCGTAGCGAGTCAGGGCGATCTGTGCGGTCCCGCCTGCCACGAGAACATCGGTGCGGGCTCCGGCATGCCGGTGATTCACGAGCCGGTGGTTACCGGCCAGTGCTCGAGCTGCCACGATCCCCACTCCGGCCCGCCGATGCTGTTAAATAAGGCGAGATCGGAGCTTTGCAACGATTGCCACGAGCGCACTTTCGCGGCGGCCGCCGTCTCGACCCAGCACGACCCGTTCGCGAAAGGCACCTGCGAGAGCTGTCACGCCTCGCACGCCTCGGAAGAGGCGGCGCTTCTCACCGAGCCCGAAGCGGCTCTATGTGAAAAATGTCATACCGTCGAGCTCACGACACCGGTTGGAGGCTCATCCCATCTTCCCGCCACGGAAGGCGACTGCGTCTCTTGCCATCAGCCTCATGCCAGCGACGTGGCGCCTTTATTGCAAGCGCCCCAACAAACGCTCTGCACGAGCTGTCATGAGGATCTCGGCGAGCGCCTGGCAACCCAGCCCGTCCATACTCCGGCCGCCCAGCCCGATGGCTGCGCGCTTTGCCACGGCGCCCATACGACACGCCATCCTACTTTGCTCCTGGACCCGGTCGCCACCTCATGTCTCAATTGTCACGACCGCGACGCGCCGGCGTTCGCGGAGGACCATCTCGGGCTCCCCGCCGATTCGATGGACTGCACAAGCTGCCATGACCCCCACGCTTCGGAAGAGAGCGGCTTGCTGCACCCGGAGACTCACGAGCCCTTCTTCAAGGGGGATTGCGCCGTTTGCCACGACCAGACGAAGGAAGGTGGCTCGTGAAGGCGCCGCTTCGAACCGGCTGGACGGCGGTGGGCTTTGTTTTGACGCTGGGCTTTGCCAACCTGGTCGGCGGCGCGCAGGAGATCGACCAGAAGGCGGCTTGTCTCCCTTGTCATAAAGAGATGGCGAAGGAGCTCGAAGCCACGGTCACCCACGAGCCGGCGGCGAAGGGCCAGTGCACCGCCTGCCACAGTCCCCACGTGTCTCGATTTTCGGGACTGCTGCGCGAACGTCCCGGGCCGCTTTGCATTCAATGTCACGAGCCGGTTGCGGAAGAGCTGGCGCTCGACGTGGTGCACCAACCGGTGGAAGAGGGCCGCTGCGTCGACTGCCATGCGCCTCACGGTGGCCCTCACGACAAGCTGCTGACGGCGCCGGGGACCGAGCTCTGTTCCACCTGTCACATGGAGATTGCCGACTGGCAGAGCCGACCGAACCTGCATTCGCCGTTTCGTCTCAACGAGTGTTCCACCTGTCACCAACCGCACGCTTCGTCATTTGCCAATCTCTCCAAGAGTCCCGGTAGCGGCACCTGTATGTCCGCGTCCTGTCATCCGAACAATGCCGCGTTTCAAACGGCTCACCGAGGCTATCCGGTGGTCGAGGCCGATTGCAGCCGTTGTCACGATCCTCACGCTTCGATGCAGGCCGGCTTCTTTCGTGGGCTACTTCACAAGCCCTTCGCCGAGGGTGATTGTTCCGACTGCCACGCATCGGCGGCTTCGGCGAATCCATTCCAGGTCAAGGAGACACAAGACCGTCTCTGCGGCGGGAACTGCCATATGGAACAGGTCCTCCTCTCGCGGGATGCACCCTTCTCACACGTCTCGGCGGGCGGGGTCGGCTGCACCGCCTGTCACAACCCGCACGCCGGTGACGAAACCGGACTGCTGAACGAGCGCCCGCAGGAGCTCTGCCTTTCCTGCCACGATCCGGGAGGGGCCTCTTCGGGCCAGGCGGGACGATTCACCAGCCACGGCGAAAACCTGATCTGCTCCTCTTGCCACGCCCCCCACGGCGCCGAACAACCGCTCTTGCTGATCACCGATCCGGTGAGTCTCTGCACAAAGTGCCACACCCACCGCCACGGGTCGAGCCATCCGATGGGCGTAGGGGCGCGGGATCCGCGTAACGGCCAGCTCATGGACTGTTTGTCCTGCCACGCCATGCACGACGCCCCTTACGACAAATACATGCACTTCGGGGGAGAACGTGAGCTGTGCATCTCATGTCACACCCTGCTCGAGGGAGAGTGGCAATGAGCGGAGGAACAAGGCGTTGCGTCAAGCTCGTGCTGCTGCTTACAATCGGACTTCTCCAGCCGCTGGCAGGCCAGCAGGCTCCCGCGCGCTTTCTAGCCTGGGAGGCGACCCTGCAAGGGCGGGACAACGGTGATCTACGCTGGCCGGTGGGCGTCGCGGCAGCTTCAGACGTGCAGCTCGGTGTCGCCGATGCCTTCGAGAATCGGCTGGTGGTCTTTGTGCTGACCAGCGGCTCATGGAGAGTTTTGCAGACCGTCTCCCTGCCCGGGTCGCCCCGGGCGGTGGCGCACGACGGCCAACGTTATTTACTTTCCTTGAACGGCGGCCGCCTGGTGGCGGTGGAAGGCGCCGGCTTCGAGGTGCGGCGCCTTGCCGTGCCTTCGGGTACCGTTGCAGAATGGGTTGCAGCGAGGCCCGCCGGAGGCTTCTGGGTCCACGACGCAGCCCGAGGAAAGGTACTGGCGATGGATGCCGACGGTGAAGTTCAGGGTGAAGTTTCGGTGACCGGGCGCCTCGAGGCACTGGTTGCTGCACCCGACGGAGGTTTCTATGCTGCTTTAGCCGCCACCGCCGAAGTACGCCGATATGACACCGAGGGTGAGATCCTGGAGACCTGGACCGTCCCCGGAGTGGGACCGGTGCCGGCCTGGCCGTCCGGGCTCGTCACTGCCTCCGGGGGGGACCTGGTGGTGGTCGACCGCCATGGTGGCAGGATCGTAGCTCTCGATGCCTCGGGCCGGCTCGTTGGAATAGGTTCAGGGAGGGGCTGGAACCTCGGCCAGCTCCGATTTCCCACCGCCATAGCACGGCTCCCCAACGGCAGCATCGTGGTGGCCGATCAAGGTAACAGCCGAGTACAAATATTCCGACCCATTGAAGGAGAGGCAAGGCCATGAAACAGCAAGTATCGATCGTCCTGCTGACCTTGATGGCGGCCGGAGCCGCCGGGGCCCAGGAAGGGCTGCCCTATGTCCAACGCCTGCACATGCCGTCACGGGCCGATGACTTCGGCGACCCGCGTGCGGTGACCGCGGATCCCCACACCGGCGAGATCTTCATCTGCGACATCCGCAGGAATCGAGTCGTGATCTTCGATCAGCAGGGTTTGTTCCTGTATCAGATCCCGGGCGGGGACGTTTTCCGAGCGCCCCGCGACCTGGCAGTGGATCCGGAGGGCTACATCCTGCTGCTGGCCACTCACCAGGAGAAAGTGGGGCTCGTCTGGCTCGACTTCGACGGCAAGTTCATCGAAAGTATCCCTCTGTCCGGCCTCCCTGAAACCGCCGCCGAGCCGCAGCTCGTTTCGGTGGCGATGTCGCCGGAGGGCGATCAGTTTTACCTGGTGGACCAGGCCAACCTCCAGCTTTGGATTACCGATCGCGAGGGGAAACTCTCCACTGCGATCGATCTGGAGGTGGAGGTGGAGCTACCCGAGGGCGAAGCGCAAGAGCAGGTTCTGGGGCATGTGGACGTCTACGGCAATACGGTCGTGATGGCGTTGCCCAGCGCCGGCAGTGTTTTTTTATTCGACCTCGACGGCTACCTCAAGGGGCACGTGGGATTACGAGGAACGGCGCCCTGCCAGACGATGTTTCCGGTTGCGGCCGCCTTGACCGACGACGACCATGCCGTGATCGTGGATCAGCAACGGATGTTGATCATGATCTGGAACACTCGCAACAATGAATGTCTCGGTGAGTACTCCGGCATCGGTAATATGCCGGGGTACGTCTACCGGCCGGTGGATCTGGCTCTCGACGGAGCGGGCCGGGTTTATGTCAGCCAGGGATTCGAAGGCCGGGTGCAGGTCTTTGCCGGATCAATGCGGGCGCCTTAAAATGCGGGCGCTATGAATGGAACGATGCGCCCGCATTGTTAGTAAATGAACCTTCCGAAATAAAGAGTGCTCTTCTCCCCGCGTCTTCGCGCAGAGTTTCCCTTTCCCTTCCACCATCTCAATATCATATGATTCTCCGCCAATAGTCTGGAGGAACAATCATGCACGCGAAGCGGCTTGTCACACTGATTTTCTTGTTCTTGTTCTCCGCTTACGACTCCCCGTCTTCAGCAGCGCAGTCGGTGGTGCCGACACCGAGCTCGGTACTCGGGTTCGAGGTAGGAGCCGACTATCGGTTAGCTTCCTATGAGGAGTCCATCCAATACTTCCGCCGGCTTGCCGCCGCCAGTGAACGTTGCCGGCTGGTGGAGATCGGAAGGACGTCTTTCAACCGTCCATGGTACATAGCGTTCATCTCCTCG
>SDBT01017597.1_pt1 | contig 11281 bp, 14 predicted proteins | sample 2277101 | NCBI WGS metagenome assembly SDBT01 (sample SAMN10404973, study PRJNA504765) | marine sediment metagenome | isolation source: marine sediment core GS10_PC15, 103 cmbsf | place: Arctic Ocean: Southern Knipovich Ridge | collected 2010 | reverse complement strand
ATGTTATGGTAACCGAGATTGACTGCGGCACTTTGCAGGGTATTACGAAAACCACTGTTTACAAGGGCGAGGCGGTTGACGTTCCTCTGAAGCAATTGATAGTTGGTCGAGTGGCAGGCGATAATATTCGTAATCCGATAACTAACGAGATGGTAGTTCTTGAGAACGAGGTTATTTTTCCTGATGCGGCGGACAAGATTGCCGAACTTGGTCTTGACGCAATTCGTGTTCGCAGTCCCCTGATGTGTGAAAGCGAGATGGGTATTTGTGCAAAATGCTACGGTTGGGATTTAAGTACGAGCCAGCTTGCTGAAGAAGGTCTGGCGGTTGGCATTATAGGCGCCCAGTCGATAGGTGAGCCCGGGACGCAGTTGACGATGCGTACGTTTCATACGGGCGGTATTGCCGAGATAGCGGTTCTTGAGACAGAACAAAAGACACCTCGCGACGGTGTTGTTAAGTTTATCGATTTAAATGTTGTTCAAGATCCCAACATAGCCCTTGAGGATGCTGACGGGACCTCTCCTCGCAGCGATACTGGAAAGGGACGGCCTGTTGTAACTAAAGGTATTGTGCTCAAACGTAACGGTGAATTGTTGCTTGTTGATGATAAAGGCAGAGAACTTGAGAGGTTTAAGGTTCCTTATGGTGCCTCCATGCAAGTTGATGACGGTGCCAAGGTTAAGAAAGGTAAAAGGTTGTACTCCTGGGATCCTCACCGCGTTCCTATTCTGGCAGAAGTTGGCGGCCTTGTTCGTCTTGTGGATGTTGTTGAAGACGAGACGATGCGTGTTGAAGAGGAGCGTCGTGGTCAGAAAGGCCGGGCTGTGGTGATTGAGCATAAGGGCGACAAGCACCCCCAGGTGATAATTGAAGACAAGGAGGGAACGATACTCGATGTTCACTATCTTCCCGCCAAGGCGCGTATTGAGGTTGATGAGGGCCAGAGTGTTGCTGCAGGTGAGCTTTTGGGTCGTTTGCCGAGAGGTGCCGGGGGCACCCAGGATATTACAGGCGGTCTTCCGCGCGTGACGGAGATATTCGAGGCCCGCAAGCCCAAGGAGCCTGCGGCCATGGCTGAGATCAGCGGAGTTGTTGAGCTTAAGAGTGATAAGCGCCGCGGCAAGATGACAATTATCATTCGCAGTGAAAGCGGTATGGAAAAAGAGCACCACGTACCTCGTGACCGTCACCTTAATTGTCATACCGGCGACCATGTTGAGGCCGGTGATGCGCTGACTGACGGTCCCCTGGTTCCGCATGATATATTGCGTATTAAGGGCGAAGAGGCCCTTCATCATTATCTTATCAAAGAAATTCAAAATGTTTATCGCGCTCAAAGCGTGAACATAAGTGACAAGCATATTGAAATCATTGTGTCCCAGATGATGTGTAAAGTTGAGATTGAGGCGGTCGGTGACAGTAGTTTCCTTCCAGGTGAGGTTGTGGACAAACTTACATTCCGTGCGGCGAATGAGGAGACAGCCGGTAAAGTTCGTATTAGTGATGTTGGCGATACGGATCTTGAGACCGACCAGGTTGTCAGCAAAGAAGCCCTTGAGTCCGCCAATGAAAAGGTTGAGCTGCTGGGCGGTACACTCGCCAAAGGCAAACGTGCCCGTCCTGCATCGGCGAATACCCTTCTTTTAGGTATAACGAAAGCTTCTTTGCAGTCCAACAGTTTTATATCTGCGGCGAGTTTTCAGGAAACAACCAAGGTGTTGACGGAGGCGTCGTTATCCGGTAGAATCGATCGTTTGCGTGGTCTGAAAGAGAATGTGATTCTTGGTCATTTGATTCCGGCAGGTACGGCATTTAAGCCTCACCTTGATATACGAGTCAAGCATCTTGTCGAGCCTCCGATTCCGAAGCAGCTTGAAGAACTTCGTGAACAGAAAGAGGCTGAGGCTGCGGCGGAAAGGGCTGTGAAGGAAGCATTGGGAATTGAATAGGTTCGAGTTAACGGTGGAAATTGTAAAGAATAAGATTTAGAAGGAAAGAGTGTGAATTTATGCCGACTATAAATCAATTAGTCCGAAAAGGTCGCAAAAAGAAGGGCAAGAAACGTATTTCAGACATCAGCGGCAACCCTCAGCGCCGTGGTGTTTGCCTTATAGTACGTACTCAGACGCCTAAGAAGCCTAACTCTGCTTTGCGTAAGATTGCCCGTGTTCGTTTAACCAACGGCAAGGAGGTTACCGCTTATATTCCCGGTATAGACCATAACCTTCAGGAACACAGCATGGTATTGGTTCGCGGCGGTCGTGTTCGTGATTTACCGGGTGTTCGGTATCATATTGTTCGTGGCGTTCTTGACACAGCCGGTGTATCCGGTCGCAAGCAGGGTCGCAGCAAGTATGGCGCCAAGAAAACATAGCACAAGTGCCGGGTTCTGTACAGAGGACGTTTAAGAGTTCAGGAATTTGTGGTTTTATAATTCAGTATAAATCAAAGGTGAGGTATGGCTAAGAAGTTTACGGCGTCAGCATTACAATTAAAGGCGGACCCGGTTTATAAAAGTAAGCTGGTTTCGAAATTTATTAACTGCCTGATGTGGGATGGTAAAAAGAGTATTGCCCAGAAGGTTTTCTACGACGCGATGGATATTATTTCCAAGCGTATAAAGGACGCTGAGTCTCTGGAAGTTTTTGAGACGGCAATTAGTAACGCCAAACCGATGCTCGAGGTGCGCAGCAAGCGTGTTGGCGGAGCGAGCTACCAGGTTCCCATGCAGGTCAGTTCCAAGCGTCAGTTGTCTTTGGCGTTTCGATGGATTATAGCTGCGGCTCGTGGCAAGAAGGGCAGGCCTATGAATATTCGGCTTGCGTCGGAGTTGATGGATGCTTATAAGAAAGAGGGAACTGCGATAACGACGCGTGAGAATGTTCACCGTATGGCTGAGGCCAACAAGGCGTTTGCTCATTTTGCATGGTAAGATTTTCGTATATATGCTGCCACGACTGTTACTCTGAACGGCCGTGGCAGTTTTTTTATTAGATTATTTCGTGGTATTTATGGCAAGTGATTTGCAAAAACTCAGAAACATCGGCGTGATGGCGCATATCGACGCGGGCAAGACGACCGTTACGGAGCGTATACTGTATTATTCCGGTAAGATATACAAGATGGGCGAGGTTCATGACGGTACGGCGGTGATGGATTACATGGAGGAGGAGCAGCAGCGCGGCATTACGATTACGTCGGCGGCGACGCGTTGTCCGTGGGGCGGTTTTGAGATTAACCTGATTGACACTCCCGGTCACGTTGACTTTACGGCTGAAGTTGAGCGTTCCCTTCGTGTTCTTGACGGAGCGGTGGCGGTTTTCGATGCAAGTGAAGGTGTGCAGGCCCAGAGTGAGACTGTATGGCGTCAGGGTCGCAAATACGGATTGCCGTGCATCTGCTTTTTGAACAAGATGGATAAGGTTGGTGCCGACTTTGAGATGTCTGTCGATAGTATCCGTGATAAACTTCTGGCTAACCCTGTCGCGGTCCAGATACCGATAGGTGCCGAGGCTGGTTTTGCCGGTCTTATCGACCTTGTAACGATGCGTGCGGTTTTTTATGAGGTTGACAAACTGGGCGTTCAATTTCATGAAGAGCCGATACCTTCTGAACTGCTTGGGAGCGCCGAGCACTATCGCCATGAGATGACCGAAGCGGTTGCGGAGTTTGATGAGGCATTGATGGAGGCTTATATTCACGATGAGGCGATTGATTCTGAGAAGCTTGTTGGAGCGATTCGCCTTGGCACGTTAGCGAACAAGATTACGCCTGTATTTGTGGGTTCGGCTTTGAAATTTATTGGTGTTCAGCGGCTTCTTGACGGGGTTATTTCTTATTTGCCTTCCCCTTTGGACAGGCCTGTGATAGTGGGTCATGCTGCTGACGATAAGGAGAAACTGATTGAGGTTCAGTGTGACCGCTCTAAACCGTTGGTAGCGATGGCGTTTAAGATTACGAGTGACAAACACGGTGATTTGTATTTTCTTCGCATTTACCAAGGGACTTTGAAGTCCGGCAGCAGAGTTCTTGTGAGTAATCGCAAGCGTCGTGAAAATATTACACGTATATTTGAGATGCATGCCGGTTCCCGCAAGATGCTGAGCAGTGCCGGCGCAGGCGATATTGTCGCAGTTGTGGGACTTAAAGACACGTTGACCGGCGACACGATATGCGACACAAAGCATCCAATTGTTCTTGAGAACATCAGTTTTCCTGAGACGGTAATAAGCATGTCTATTGAGCCCCATACGACAAGCGAACGTGCCCGGCTGGGTGAGGCGCTGGCAGTTCTTCGTCGTGAAGATCCGACATTTGAGACTAAATATGACACTGAGACAGGGCAAACGATAATCAGCGGTATGGGTGAACTTCATTTGGAGATATTAGAGCACAAACTTACTCGTGATATGGGCGTTAAAGTTCGTGTTGGCAAGCCTCGGGTTGCTTATAAGGAGGCGATAAGCCGGAAAGTTGAAGGGGTCGGCAAATTTGTTCGCCAGACAGGCGGTCGAGGCCAATATGGCCATGTGGTAATCAGCATTGAGCCGTTACTTGACGATGATGGGCATTATGGACGTAAAATAGAGTTTGAAAATGCTGTAATTGGCGGCGCGGTCCCAAAAGAGTATATTCCGGCGGTTGAAAATGGCATCAGGGATGGATTGGCAAGCGGGATATTGGCAGGCTATCCCGTTGTGGGAACTAAAGTTACGCTTCTTGACGGTTCATTTCACGCTGTTGATTCTTCCGAGTTGGCGTTTGAACAGGCAGGTATGTTGGCGATAGAACATGCCCTCAAAAAAGCCGGTGCAATACTGCTTGAGCCGGTGATGAAAGTTCAGGCAGTTGTTCCTGAGGGCAACTACGGAGCGATTCAGGGCAACCTGATTTCCCGGCGTGGAACGATTACTGACGCGCATGTTCATGGCCATATGCGAGTTATTGATGCGAAAGTGCCCTTGGCGGAGATGTTTGGTTATTCGAGTGAATTGCGTAGTCTTACGAGCGGTCGTGGAAACTTTTCAATGGAGCCTTTTGCCTACGAAAAAGTGCCGGAACAAATTTCTGAGAAAATTTTAATAAACTATTGACAATTTTGTATTGATGTGATAAAAGTAAACGTTTTACAGTCGGAGCGAGCACAGAAAGGAGTTTTGTGCGTATCGAGTTGGGCTGTTCATTTCGAAAAAATATGGTGTTTCAGGGATGACAGATAGGCCTGTAGAGGCTGGAAAGCGTATTTTTGCCTCTTTTTCAACGTTTCACCATCAGGGTGATAGAGGCAGAAAATTTGTTTTTCGGCAGTGCAGGTATTTTTTAAGGAAGACGGCCTGAGAGGCCTTTCCTGCCGGGAAAACAGCGAAAAAACATAAAAACATGTAAACAGTGCAGGGATTTTTCTTATTTTCCTTGTTTTTTTGCTGTAACTTGTTATTTTTACAGACTTTCCATGAGGGTGGTGGAAAGTGTACAGTTTTATATATTCAGGTAATGTAAATGGCGACCGAAAGCGAAAGAATCAGAATACGTATGGAAGCTTATGACCATCGAGCCCTTGATGCCTCGGCCAAGGAGATAGTCGAGCAGGCCCGCCGGACGAATGCTCGTGTCAGCGGTCCTATTCCGTTGCCTACTCGTATCGAGAGGTACACGGTATTGCGCAGTCCTCACATTGACAAGAAGAGTCGTGAACAATTTGAGATGCGCACTCACAAGCGTTTGATTGATATTCATGAAGCTAACGCCCGCACTGTTGAAGCACTGAATCGATTGGTGGTTCCAGCGGGTGTTTTTGTTAAGATCAAGGCTTGAAGGTTTTTCCGTTCGTGTTTTTTGTTTAACGATGTTTGTAAGAACTAAGGAATTCTTAATGGTAATGCTGCTTGGTAAAAAAATTGGCATGACGCAGGTTTATGACGAATCGGGCAATATTACGTCAGTGACGGTGATCCAGGCGGGTCCGTGCAGCGTTCTTCAGGTCAAGACAGCCGAGAACGACGGTTACAGGGCCGTTCAGCTTGGCTTTGAAGATGTAAAAGAATCGCGAGTGAAAAAGCCGGCGTCCGGTCATGCCGCCAAAGCCGGTACTACCGCCAAGAAATTTGTACGTGAAATGCGTTTGGATGAAGCGGGCGAGGGGGAATATTCCGCGGGTAATGAGGTTTCTGTTACCGCTTTTGCGGACGTGAAATATGTTGACGTTTCCGGGACGAGTAAAGGTAAAGGTTATGCAGGCGTTATGAAACGTCACGGCTTCGGCGGTTTTCCCGCTTCTCACGGTACTGAGCGTAAACACCGTGCTCCCGGTTCTATTTCGAGTTATGCCAGTGACGCCGGCAGCGGTGGTAATTTAAAGAAAGGTAAGAAAATGGCTGGTCGTATGGGTCATGTGCGTGTTACGACCAAGCATCATCGTCTTGTTTCGATAGATGCAGAACGCAATCTTTTGGTTGTTAAAGGCGCTGTTGCAGGCCCTTCCGGTGGTTATGTTGAAATTTGCAGTTCGAGAACGAAACAGGAATAGGCGGCATTTAGTTAGAGGAAGTGAAAGTTCAGAATGATTGATGTTGCGGTATATAACAGTCAGGGCGAGGAAGTCGAGAAGGTTCAGGTTGACGAGACGATATTCGGAGGTCATATTCGCTATCCCCTGCTCAAGCAGGCGATAGTGATGTACCATGCGAATAAGCGTGTCGGCACTGCCGCTACGAAAAGCAGAGGTATGGTTCGTGGTTCGACTCGAAAGCTTTACCGTCAGAAGGGCACAGGTAACGCTCGTGTTGGTAACGCCCGGACGGGTAAGCGTGTCGGCGGCGGTGTTACTTTTGCGAAAGTCAACCGTGATTTCGGCAAAAGGATGCCTCGTAAACAGCGGCGTCTTGCTCGTGATTCGGCGATTCTGGCGAAGCTTCAGTCCGGCAGCGTGGTAGTTGTGGACGAGCTTGCATTTGACGTGCCCCGGACGAAGGATTTTTCAAAGGTGTTAAATAATCTTGATATTAATCGCGGGTGTCTTTTGACTATCAGCGAACGTGATGAGAACCTTTATAAATCGGCGCGAAACGTGCCGAGGGTTGACGTTTTGACGGTTGCAGATTTGAACGCGGGCGACATTTGTAAGCGTCAGAAGATGCTGTTTACGAAATCCGCGTTTTTGTCTTTACTGAAGCAGGAGCAGGTCGAAGATTCTTAATGATGGGATAGGTGTTTTGCGTGGATAATCACGATATTATAATTAAGCCGTTGGTAACAGAGCAGGGTATGCATTTTGCAAATACCCGCAATGCTTATTCTTTCGAGGTTAATAAGAAGGCCAATAAGATTCAGATACGCAACGCGGTTGAAAAGCTGTATAATGTTCGTGTTCTGAATGTACGGACGGCTAATTATATTGGCAAACTCCGGCGTCGCGGCAGACATTATGGTCGTACTCGAAGCTGGAAAAAGGCCGTTGTTGTTTTGCATGAGGATTATCGTATAGATTTGTTCTGATATTGAGTATGTTGTCAGGAGCGAACATCCTGACTTAAAGATATATATGAAAGACAGATATTATGGCGATTAGACTTTATAAACCAACGTCTCCCGGTCGCAGGAACGGTTCGGTAATAGATTACAAGGCTGAACTGACAACGGACACGCCGGAGAAATCACTGTGCAGGCGTATCAAGAAACACGGCGGCAGGAATCATCACGGCAAGACGACGGTTCGTTTTCGTGGCGGTGGAGCGCGACGTATTTATCGGTTGATTGACTTTAAGCGTAATAAGGACGGTGTTCCGGCGAAGGTTGCGAGTATTGAATATGATCCTAACCGAAACTGTTTTATCTCACTTTTGCATTACGCCGATGGCGAGAAGCGTTATATTCTGTCTCCTGCGGGAATAAAAGTTGGCGAGATAGTTGAAAGTGGAGCCAGGGTAGAGCCGAAAGCGGGCAACGCGATGCCCCTTAGCGGTATTCCGGTTGGCGTTGAGATTCATAACATCGAGATGACGGCTGGCCAGGGTGGTAAACTGGTCAGAAGCGCCGGTGGTGTTGCGCGTCTGATGGCCCGTGAGGGCAAAGTGGCGACGATAATTCTGCCGAGTGGTGAGATGCGTACGGTCCACACCCAGTGCCGCGCGACGATAGGTCAGTTGAGTAATTCTGATTTTCAGAATGTCAAGATCGGCAAGGCCGGTCGTAAGCGTCATATGGGTCGCAGACCTCATGTTCGGGGCAAGGCGATGAATCCTGTTGCTCATCCTTTGGGCGGCGGCGAGGGTCGCAGTAACGGCGGTCGTCATCCGTGTTCTCCAACGGGTGTACCTGCAAAGGGCGGCAAGACTCGTAATCCTCGTAATCCGAGCAATAAGCGTATTATCCGTCGGCGCAAGAATAAGAGAGGCAGGCAGTTAGTCCTGTAGTTTTGATATTAGTCTTGAAAGACTGAGGAAATTTAATGGGAAGATCTCAGAAAAAAGGTCCTTTTGTTGATGAGAAGCTTTATCTTAAGGTGATAAGGCAGACTGAGAGCGGTACTCGTGACCCGATTAAGACATGGGCCAGGCGCTGCACGATTATACCGGAATTTGTTGGTTTTACGTTTCTTGTTCATAACGGCAAGATGTTTCATAAGGTATTTGTGACTGAAGATATGGTTGGTCACAAGCTTGGCGAGTTCTCCCTGACCCGGCTGTTCAGAGGTCATGCGGGAAGCAAACGCAAGTAATAAGGGTTTTGTGATGTTGAGCAGTAGTAAATTAAAAGAGCTTTGTATTGAACGCAATGTTAGCGTCGAACAACTTGCCGGCCATTTGTCTCGGGGCAGCTTGAGTGTTTCCAAGGCGATGACGGCGGTTAAGAACTGGCAGAAGGGATTGTATAAGCCCCGGCCCAGTACTGAAGATATCGAACGTCTTGCAGGTGCTTTTGGCATTGAAACCAGTGCTCTTTCTGAATGGCGTTCGTCGTGCCGTTACGCCCCGATGTCAGCTCGCAAAGCCAGATTAGTATGCCAGCTCATATCCGGCCGTAATGTTCAGGATGCTCTGGATGTGTTGAAATTTACCCGCAAGCGAGCGGCAGAGGTAATCCGGAAGATTCTTGAAAGCGCGATAGCCAATGCTGATGAGCAGGAGGCGGATGTTGAGAATTTGTATGTTTGCGAGGCGCGTGCTGACGGAGCGGGTCGTCGTATTGGTACTAAGAGCTGGATTGCCAAGGACCGGGGCAGAGCTCATCCGATTTGCAAGGAAGCCAGCCATATACATATAACGGTCGCAGAGGAATAACAGTTATTTATTTTATTATCGACAGGGCATTATGGGACAGAAAACGTCTCCAATAGGTTTCAGGACAGGTATCACTCTTGGGTGGCAGAGTACATGGTTCGCCCCGAAAGCCAACTATGGTGAGTTCCTGGTAGAAGACTGGAAGATACGTGGTTATATTGACAATCGTTTTAACCGTCAGCCCCCTTATTCTGCGGTATCGAAAGTTACGATAGCTCGTACTCGCAACGAGATTAAGATTACTCTTCACACGGCTCGTCCCGGCATGGTAATCGGCCCTCGCGGTTCGGAGGTTGACAAACTTCGTGAGGAGCTGGAGAACATTATCGATCGCAAGATCAGTGTCAATGTTATCGAGATTAAGGAGCCTGCTCTTGATGCGACTCTTGTAGCGGAGGTTATTGCCGAGCAGTTGAAGAAGCGCGCATCATATCGTCGTGCGATGAAAGCCCAATGTGAAGGTGCTATGAATGCCGGCGCCAAGGGCGTTAAGATAATATGCGGCGGTCGCCTGGCCGGTGCTGAGATTGCTCGCAGTGAGACCCAGAAACTGGGCAGCATTCCGTTGCATACTTTGGATGCGAATGTTGACTATGGTGTTGCGACCGCCCGAACGACCTACGGCGCAATCGGTATTAAGGTTTGGATTTACAAGGGCAAGTTCGGCGAGGAGATAGTAGCTGTTTCTCGTCCTCCTCGTCGTGGTGCTCGTGGCGGCGGTGGTGGTCGTGGCGGTGGTGGTGGTCGTGGTGGCGGTGGTGGTGGTCGTGGCGGTGGTGGTGGTCGTGGTGGTGGTCGTGGTGGTGGTGGTGGTCGTGGCGGTGGTGGTCGCGGCGGCGGCGGTGGTGGCAAGTCCGGTTTGTCAGGCACTCGTGCCAAGATTTCCAAGACCCGGACGGCCCCGACAACATCTTCTGAGCCGACGTCATCAAGTTCAGAAACAAACGCAGAAAAGCCGGTTGCCAAGGATACCTCGGCGACCGTGCCGGAAAATAAAGAATAGCTTTTAAAGGGAACAGATAATGGCTTTGATGCCAAAAAGAGTAAAATATCGCAAGTGTCAGCGTGGTACGATGAAAGGCAACGCCAGCCGTGGGAATTATGTCGCGTTTGGTGAATATGGTTTGCAGTCACTTGATACTCATTGGATAACGGGCAGGCAGATAGAAGCGGGTCGAATAGCGGCGACACACTATCTTCATCGTGAAGGGAAGGTTTATATTCGTATATTTCCTCATCATTCCTATACGAAGAAGCCCCTTGAGACCCGAATGGGCAAAGGCAAGGCTGAGATTGAGGGCTGGGTCGCTCGTGTCAAGCCCGGTACCATTCTTTACGAGATAGGCGGTGTTGCTGAGGATATTGCTAAAATCGCTCTTGTGCGTGTTGCTCATAAGATGCCGGTTAAATGTCGCTTTGTAACGCGCAGGCATTCACTTGGATAAGCGAGAGATGAGATGAAATCAGCGGAGATACGTGAACTAAGAACCGACGAGCTTGCCGACAAGCTCGATGAACTGCAGAAGCAGTTGTTTTCTCTTCGGAGCCAGGCGGTTACGGAGAACCTGGAAAACAATCATGCTATCGGCAATGTCAAGCGTGATATTGCCCGCGTGAAAACGATAATTCGCGAGAATGAATTGAAGGGCTGACAAGTTCGTATGAAATCAGTTAAAGAACAAAAAATCAAACGTGCGGTTGTAGTAAGTAAAAGCGGCGACAAAAGCGTCAAGGTTGAGATAAACTACAAGATTAAGCATCCTGTTTATAACAAGTTTATCAAGCGTCGCACGAAGCTTGGTGTACATGATGAGGGCAATGCCGCCGGTGTCGGCGATGTTGTTGAGATAGTTGAGTGCAGGCCTATCAGCAAAAGCAAGAGCTGGCGGCTTGTGCGGGTATTGGAAAAGGCAATTGTAGAGTAAAGGATTTATACGTTGATTCAACAGGAAACGATGCTGACTATAGCCGATAACAGCGGCGTGAAGATGGCCCAGTGT
>SDBT01017596.1_pt1 | contig 11281 bp, 15 predicted proteins | sample 2277101 | NCBI WGS metagenome assembly SDBT01 (sample SAMN10404973, study PRJNA504765) | marine sediment metagenome | isolation source: marine sediment core GS10_PC15, 103 cmbsf | place: Arctic Ocean: Southern Knipovich Ridge | collected 2010 | reverse complement strand
GGCGTCGATGCACGGATTGAAGGTTTCGCGGCGTAAGAAGGTGGAAATTGCCGCCGAGGGCGTGAAAGCGGCGAACGGAGGTGGAGCATGATCGATGTCGTTGCGGACGTCAAAATCGCGAAGGTGAACGGGGCCCCGCCGGTCTCTGGGTCGATTCCGACGTGTCGACTGATCTCTCAGGTGAGTTCTGAGAAGGTCGAGATCCAGATCGCGGTCGAGTCAGAGGGCAGTGGCGGAAAGAAGTACGAGGTGCGGATCGACGAGCTCCAGCGAGCGCTCGATACGATCAAGGCGGCGAGCGGAGATTCAGCGTTCCAGTGAGAATCCTCTCCTGGTTGGTGCAGCAATTCCGACGTGCGCGAGCGCTTCGCCGTGGAAAACGCTTGCTCAAGCGGTACGAGATGATTTACCACTCTTGCGGTGTGGGACCGGTGGCACTTTCTGAAGGCGAGTCATGTCCGTTCTGTGAGCTGTCGTGGAGTGACGCGATGCAGGAACAGCTCGAGTTCGAACGGATAAGTCAGAAGTCGGAGCAGAGGCGTTTAGACGATGAGCAGCGAAGGCGAGACGACGCCGGCTGAGTTCGTGTTGTTTGAAACGGCTTGCGGGTGTGTGCAGTGGCAACGGTGGATGCCGGAGATATTCGGGCCGGAGATCTACATGCCGTTGACGTTGGAATCGGCTACTGGTTACCACTCTGGTGGACACAGCGAATTCAGGAATCGCAAGTTTCGGAGTGAAGGGCTATACCGGTTGGAGGGTACGAGCTCTGGGACCTATTATCTGTACAAGGAGGTGGTGGAGTGAGTTTTACGGTCGGTTTGCGGTGTCATTGCGGCGCGTTGTTGACCAAGAGTGGCATCTGCCCGAATCCGGAATGTATGGAACCGGTTCCGGAGGCGCCAAATGTAGTGCGGCGAGAGCCGTTGTACACCAAGAGCAAGGTGAAAGAGCCGATGGGTGAAGCGGAAGAAGCGGTTGAGACGCAGCGTCAGGAGAATGCAGAGCTCGGCTTGCCCCCGGCGCCGGTCGCACAGGGCGCTGAGGTCAACCCCGGGCTTGACGCGCGTGCGGGCGAGATGCCGAAGGAGAATGCGGAGATGCTCTCCGTCCTGGTTGCCGCGTTCCGAGAGCTCGCGGCGCACGCGCAGATCCAGCATCGGGCCCTCTCTGAGGTGCTTCAGACCCACATGGCCAGGCAGAACATGCTGCTGGACAAAATCGTGTTCACCCAGAGCGTTGGTAACGCGGCACTCTCGGCGATGCTCGGAGCTGACGATAGCGTGCCGCGCGCCATGTTCAACAGCCAGGTGTCGCAGATGCAGGCTACGCGACAGAAGAAGATCAAGGATTTGCAGGCTAAGATTGAAGAGGCGCGTAATCAGCCTTCAGAAGTCTGATCCCCTCGTAGTACCACTGGCGGGTGCCCCCGGGCTCCCGCCTTTTTATTGCCCCGTACGTGTCATTGAGTCGTCTTCCCAGCCATCCAGCGCCAGACGGTTTCGCGTTGTTGTGTTTGCACCAGCTGTTGTAGGTTTCCTGGAGCTGACGAGCGAAGACGACCGCGCCTTCTGCGCGTTCGAGGTGATCTTCGAAGAACTGGAGCTCGACGTGTGACTGTATTTTCTGCTCTTGGATTGCCTTGATGGACGCCTGGGGCCGGACGATCTTTCCGCGTTCGTATACACGCTCGAGCCCGGCGAGTGCCCAGTTGAGGATTGCGGGCATCTGGCCGCTTTCGATCCAGTGTTTTGGGTTGGTGAACCCGGGTTTGTCTTCGTCGTCTGGGATCTTTCGGTCCATCTTGATGAAGAGCATGCGTCTCCAGATGCCGTCCGATCGATCCTTGAATTCGGGCTCGAAGTTCGAGGAGATGACCAACTTGGCGGTTGGGCGCGCGGTGAATGCACGTTCATAGAGGTTGCGGAACGGCATCGGTTCGCCCGAGACGAATGCCTTGATGAGGTTCTCGTCGAGCTTGCTGAGTCGCCTCGTTTCGCTCGTGATGTTTGCCATCTTGCCGATCGTTTCGGCCATGAAGGCGTGGTCGTCGAACTTCTCGATGCCGACGCTCGAGTAGCCGCCTTCTCCACAGAGGGCTTGGAGGATCGCCAGTAGCGTGCTCTTGCCGCTATTTGCCACTCCCTGGATGTAGAGGAACGTCTGCTGGTGGATTTTCAAATCTTGTGTGAGCATGTAGCCCATGAATTCCTGGAGCGCGTCGATCTGCTCCTGGTCGCCGATCTGTCGCGCTAGGAAGTCGAGGAAGAACGCACGTTCCTTGTGCCCGTGCGCTTCGACGAATGAGAAGTCGAGCCGAACCAGACTGAACCAGTCACTGGTTGGCTTCTTGATGATGACGGCTTGCTTGGCGCGGTAGGCGTCCAGCATCAGGATGCCGTTTTTCATGGTGAGCCAGTCGCGCCGGACGCCATCGCATTCGATCGGGCGATAGCTCCTCGTGTATTTCGTGACGCAGCTGAAGTCGAGCTCGGACGGTGCCTGCCGGTAACTCATGACCATTTTCGCGATGTCATCGATGAGCCGTGGAATGATGTCGATTCGCTTGTTCTCTTTCTTGTCCTTGTCTCCGTCTACCCAGATACGGAAAGCCTCGTGCCGCAAAAACTCGAGGATCCGGCCCTTCAGCTTCTCTATCGAGATGGGCATCCAGAGATCCTTCTGGCGCAGGTAGATGGTCTTGTCGCGTATGATGAAGTGGTTGAGTTTGCAGTATGCGGTGGCTAATGCGTCGACTGTCTTCGGGTCGAGTGTTATCGAAATGTCAGACGTGCCGGCCGCCACTTCGACGGTGTTCTCGGCATCGTAGTTGAATTCCTTGGCAGTCCGCACCATCTTGAACAATGCTTTGCGTACCACTATGAGACCACCCTCCTGGCGGCTCACCCATTGCCGTGCGTCTTCCTTGTCGCCGGGCATGATCAGGATGATGATCTTTGCGGCGATCCCCATCAGCGCGCGTGCCCATTTCTTCGCCCCGTTGCGGCCGGCCATGTCGTTGTCGGCGACGATGACTACCTTCTTGCCGCGGAATAGCTCGAGCTGTTCGCGTGGGAGTACGCTACCCGCACCCGCATGGTTGGTGATTGCTACATACTTGTTGGAGTCGAGCAGGCTGTCGATGGCCAGCATGTCGGTGGTGCCTTCGCATTTGAAGACTACTTCCACGTCCTTGTTGTGCTTCTTCAACAGCTCGATGGCGCGCATGCCGATCCAGCCAGCGCTGGACCGAAACTTTAGCTTCGCCCCCTTGATCTCGTCACCTTCCGCGGTGTGGAGGGGGGTGCCGTTGAGCGGGTACTGTACCCAGCCGGAGCGTCTCTCTCCGTTGTGGACCGGGAAGCAGATGCACTGGACATCCTTTCCTTGGTCGAGAACGTCGAACATCTGGCCGCCGTTGCGGTCGATCGCCTCGACTGTGGTGCCGGGTTTCTGCTTCTCGCTCCATTCGCGGATTAGGTAGCTGTGATCCCCCTTCAGTTGCACCGAGCGTCCGCGCGCGTGCTCTTGGATCCCCAGGTGCTTCGTGATCGTCTTGATTGCTTCCAGGAAGTTGACACCGGAGATCTCCATGACGGACCCGATGCCGTCACCGGTCCTTATGTGGTCGATCCCGCCCCCGGTGCAGATGACTCCCCCGTCCCCTTCGAAGTCGCAGAATCGGAATCGATTCTCCCCGCCGCATACTGGGCAGGCGTGGTGCTTCCCGTTGAGGAGCTCCATGTCGATGCCGCAGACGGCAGAGATGATTTCTGCCCATCTGCCATGGCCTACGAGTCTGATTCGTTCAGCAAGACCTTCGGTCTTCAGATGACTCGTCGCTTGTGGATGTTGGCGATCTTGATCATCTGCGGTTTGGTTAAGGAGAGTTGCGGCGAGGAGTCCTTGAGCTCGATTAAGGATACGACGAAACTGAATTCCCACGGTTCCAGTTGTTTCCCTCTCTCGTTGATCTCATCGAGCATCGCTAAGTGTTTGTCGTTTGCGAGCTTTATCTTGCTTTTCACAATCCGCATCGGGGGTCTCCAGTTCTTTTCGCTGCTCCCACCATTTCTCTAAGTATCGATAGCATGTGATCTCGGCGAGCCGTCGGCTCTCGACGAAAAACCAGGGGACACCGTACCGTGCCGTCCAGCTTACGAAGGTGCGGTGTAGGGTCTTCACGTGCATCCGACTGTCGAACTTGTTGCGTACGAAGTCCATAATCGTGGCTTCGATGATCACGATGGCGTTGCCCGGCCCCATCGCGGCCATCCGCTCGTGCTCCCGCTTGAACCGCTCCCGGCCCTTCGTGAGTGTTCCCAGGAGGTCGCCCGGAGACTTCCGCTCGACAGTTACCTCCTTCTGGTAGCCGTCGATCGAGTAGTCTCCGGTCTTCAGCGTCTCGACGCGCCGCGGGATGTGGAGTATTCCGCCTCCGAGCCCCTTATCTGCTTTGATCGAGTGGAATGTCCACGGGGTCTGTTCGCGGGTGTCCACTATGATCAGGAGGGGGCTCAGCTGGAGCTCGTGTGAAGCCTTCGCCTTCCGCAAGTGGATTTTTGCCTTCGTGGGACCGTTTAATAGCATCTATCTGCTCCTGGAGCTGTGTTACCAGGAAGGTGTTGCGCCATCCGATGCTCTTTTTCATCCGCATGGCGTGGATGGTTTTCTCGGTTCCGATAAGGATACAGCCCGCCTTCGCCCGCGAGGCAGCCGTGTACAGCCATGGTCGGTCTGTGACTGCCCTGCCCTCTGGATCGCAGATGACGATTACGACTGGCCATTCAGATCCCTGACTCTTGTGTACGGTGAGACAGTAACCAAGGACGAGGGATTTCTGTCCCTCTCCACCACGGGGGACCACTACATATCGTTTTGGTCTCTGGAACTGGACGAGCGTTCGACGAGGCTCCTCCTCTACCACCTTTCCCAATTCACCATTCGCGACGTAGATTTGCAAGTTCCCATGCTTGTCGACTTGTGAAAGAACGTCGTCGTCGGGGGCTGTCATCGCGTCTACCGCAGGGAACCAGCTGTTCTTCTGACAGACGACTTTGTCTCCGGTCCAGAAAAGATTTTTCGATTCGTTGTGTGCGTTGAGTGTCTTCTGGAGCACCTTGTTGAGCTTTTCGCGCGAGAGGTCGCCGCGCGTGTTCATTGGGCAGACGATCTGTACTTCCCACACAGGGTCGGTCTTGCCGGTGCGGATGATGCTACGCAACATTGACAGCATACAAGATATAGTGCCGTTGGCAGTCTCGTGACGCCGCAGCATGAGGTTGTGCCCTTTTGGCAGGTCCATCTTCGTCTGGATCTTGAACTTTTCCTCATTCTTGATGGCTGTGCAAAATTTCACAATGTCGCCTGCGTTGCGCTGAATCTCGGTAAGGTGTCCGACTGGGACGTGTCCAGACGCGATGAGATCACGCAGGGGCGCGCCATGACCGACCGGTGGTAGTTGGTCGACGTCTCCGACGAGTAGGACGTGCGCCCAGTTGCTGGTGGCGTGCAAGAGGCTGGCGCAGAGGTCGGCGTCCAGCATGCTCGCCTCGTCGACAATGATGTACTTGTGGGGTAAGGGGTTATCTTCGTTGTGCTCGAAGTTGTAGTGGGTGTCGTCCTGGAACTGACACACCAGGAGACGGTGGACGGTTGTGGCGAATAGGTTCTTGATCCCGAATTCGCGGAGAACCTCGGTGAATCGGTTCGCCGCCTTGCCGGTGGGTGCGCAAAGTGCGATTTCGGCTTGGGGCTCTCGGCGCTGGATCAGTCCGATCAGGCGTACCGCGGCGTAGGTCTTGCCCGTGCCTGGCGCGCCGCCGAAGATCCCGATTCGGCGGGTGAGGGCTTTTTGTAATTGCTCTCCCTGGTGGGCGGAGACATCGAGCTTGTCGATGAACAGACTTGGCCAGTTTTTTCGACTTATCGGCCAGCTCGGTTCGCAGTCCAGCGTGTCGGCCACGAGGTACGCGATGTCGTGCTCGGCGTCCGCGCGGTTCTTCTCTGCCAGCCAGGGAGCCTTCTGGTGCTGCCGAACTGAGAGGTAGCCGTTGGTGCGCCCCCAGCGGACGGCATCTTTTACCCGAATCTCGGTTCCGCTAACTTTCTGTCGGAGGAGCTCGATTGAGTAGTCTTTCGGCATCCAGGTGTCGCCGCGGCGCTCACGTAGGTAGTGCCAGATGCAGAGCGCTTGTCGCTCGAGGGCGTTGGGGTTGAGACCCAAATGCATGTAGAGTGCGTCGGCCTTCGGGAATCCGACGCCTCGGAATTCCAGGAGCTCGTAGGGATTGTCTCTGACCGTCTTGACTGCTTCGAGATGGAACCGCGCCACGCATTGGGTCGGTAGTGAGAGTGGGAGGTTCATCCCCTCGAAGAGCTGAATCAGCTCGACGATTGAAGTCTCGATGTGCTCCAGGGTCTTCAGGTGCGCGGAAGCCTCCGCGGCCATCTCTTCCGTCCAGGAGTGGAGGTTGACGGCTTTACGTACCCCCTCAGGGTCGTTTTTTAGCTGGCTGATCGACTCTGAGTCGAAGCTGCGGAAGACGCGCCTCGCGCGCGCGAGCGTCATGCCAGGAGCTCGCCGCAGGTACTGGACGATTCCGTCCTTGGTGAGCGGCTGCGACTCGACGTGTGTGTATACGCGGAATCGCATGCCGTGGGTGTGGTGCTCTTCCCACTTCCCGAAGAAGCGGTAGGTGCCATTCTCCTCTACATCCCCTGGTTGGATCCCTCCGATGGCGACAACCTCGTCCTGGGTGTTGTCGTCCTTTTCGCAGAGTAGAAGGTTGGTCGCGCCCCAGCGCTGGAGGAACCGTACGAACTTGATTTTGATTTCTATATTCACCGTTACCACCATGAAAAAACGGGGCCGGTCGCCGCAGACGACCGACCCCGCCAACAGAAAGAATACAACTCTTACAGACCTTCGAGCCCGTCGTCTTCCTCTTGCGCATCGGTTTCGGTCTTAGTGTTTGACTCCGGCTGATGGCCCGGCTCTTCCTTGGGTGCTTGCGTCTTCTGGATGTCGATCGTCTTGACAATCCCTTCGATCGCCTTGTTCCCCAGTCGCCAATACAGCCCGTCCCCCATCTGGATGACTTCGATCTTCTCGGAGCTATCCTTGTCTTTCTTGCGCATCTGCTTCGTCACTTCGCCGATGAAGCACTTGCCAATTGCGTCGTTCGGCTCGATGTTCTTCTGTTCGCCTTCTTCGATTAAGCCGACGGCCCAGAAGAAGCGAGTGATGCGCTCTTGGTGGTCGGCTCCCCATGCGGGGTGTACTTTGTCGTGCCAGAGCCAGAGGGTCGGTTCCACCTCTTCTTGGCCTGGCATCGTGCCCGCAATGACCTTCAGCTCGATGATGATCATATTGGACTTGAAGTCGGGGTTGCACTTGATGCCCTTGACGTAGAATTGGTAGTGCCCGACCGGTGGCCAGCCTCCACCATAGCCCGTCCCTGCGTCGGATATGGCTTTCTTGGTGCCGTCGGTGTTCTTGAGTTGCGCGTTGAGATCCATCCTCACTCCTTGGGGGAAAAGGTTTCTTCTGCCTGTTTTACCGCGTCGTGCTGCACAAGGCGCTCGAGCAGTTTCACACCTGTCTTTCGGGGTAGGTTTTCAACCATGTCGCAGTCTTTGCTTTTGAGGTACTTCCGCAGCTTGGGTCCCCTCCAGCCGATTGCGCACCAGAGATGTTTGATCTTACTGGCAAGTGCGGGCCCGGTCGTCTGCTCCTCCGGGTGTGATATTTCCACTGGGGTTCCTTTCTTCAACCAGTCGAGAATGGGGACGATAAACTCTGGGCCGGGTTTCATGACGACCTTGCCATCAATGCCGTAGAATCTCGTCTTTGAGATTCGAAGCCGATGGGCCTCATCCATGTCGGCCACGATGTCGAATTCGTACTCAACCCCCTCTCTCTGGATGGGGCGCATGCCGACCTTCTTGACCTCTTTCTTGCCGGTCTTCTCGTTGTCTTCGAGCAAGTATTCCATCTTGGTTCTGAGCGTGAGGATGACGTGCCCGGGGAACTTGCGGATCGCATCAATCATTTCGTTGTGCTGGGGCGTGACGTCACGCCAAGCACCGAACTTGCCACCCCCGCCTGGCTTCCCGGCGCCGCGGTCGACTTGATCGAGCGCGCCGCCCGTTCCCTGCCAGGCGTGTGAGAGAGAGTCGATGATCAAGACTCCATACCCCTCTCTGGCAGCGGCTTCCATGCAGGCTGTGTAGTTGCTGGGTGCGAAGTTTGTGAGCTCTACGACATCGAAATCCCAGCCGTTCACGCCGACGTAGAGCGATGCACTGCCGTGCTCCGTGTCGAGAAATGCGACTCTTGTCCCTTCACGTTTTGCAGCGACCGTTCCGAAGACGAGAGCCGTGTAGGTCTTGCCGGCTCCGGACGGCCCGTCGAGCGCCATGCGGAGCCTATTCTGCTTGCGGGTTGCTTTTTTGAACATCAATTGAGCGCAGGTTCGGCATTGCCGATGGTTGGATTTGTGAAAGTACCATCATCGGTGATCCCGAGTGATTTGACGATGTCCGAGACATGAATGATTGCGAGGTGCCAATCGACGTCTCCCGACTTGTGTCCCAGGAGGTCTTTGGCGAGCAGCTTGAGCCCTTCCCTGTCGTCGGAGGTTGCAACGAGTTGCGATTGGGGTCCAGCATCGGTTTCGGCGACCGCTATGAGCCCCAGCTCGTTACCCTGTCGCAGCAACGTCATCGCTGCCAGATCCAGTAGAAGGTTCGATCCCTTCAAGTTTTTCACTCTCTATCCTTTCGATTTTTTCGATCCGGGGGTTTCCTGCGGGCCCGGTTCCTGCGGCGATAATTTGCGTGACGAGTAGTTTCAGTGACGGAGGGCAGTCTGAACTTTCGAGTAGCTTGAGCTCCTTTTTCTGAATGCCGATTTCTGCAATTTTGAGTACGCGCGCACGTGTCTTTTCGTCAGTGTGTTCCCAGAGGTGCCTCAGCTTCTTCTGGTCGTACGCCTGGCCGGGCATCTTGATTGTCGCCCGGAATACCTTACCTTCAGAGCGGCGTGTGAGGAGGTCGCTGTCGGGTGTTCGGTCTGCGAGCATTTTCGCGATGAGCATCCGGGTGACCTGCATCTTCGATGACATCTTTGTGCAGCGCATGTGGATGTCGAGTAGTGCGTCCGTGTCGTCCTTCCGTACTCGCTCGCCTGTGGGGAAGGTGACGAAGTTCTTGTCTTCCATCTCGAGTCTCCTGACGGTTGATGGTTTTATGACCAGCCCCGGTGGTGGTCCGTTCCATTTCGACCAGTCCATGAAAAAGCACCCAGGTAGCGTGAGAATGGACAGCGTGGTTGGAAAGAAGTTGCTGCCTGGGCGCAGACGATGCAACCGAGGTATCTTAGATAACGTCGATCCAACCAGAGGTGAGCTCGGGCCGGATCAGGGGACGGCCGGCGTACTCGGTCGGGTAGTAGAGCCACCGAGAGTTGCCGTCGTGGAATGTCAACCTCCGACCGTATTTGAAGCCGGGAATCAGGTTGAACTTCATTCCGGGTTTCGCTCCTTGGGGGATTTCGAAAGTCAGTCTGAAGATCGGAATGGGCGTGGGGATCTGTAGGCTGGCCACGCCGCGTTTGGGGCGGGGTGGCTCGATGGGTAGATCCGCTGGCTCTGTGATCAGTGGCGTGTCGAAGCTTGACAGGGAGAGGAAGGTCTTGAAGAAGATCACAGCCACCTGGAGGAAGTCTCCTTGCCAACCCTTCCCGAGGCGCTGTTGCTTGAAGATCACCTGTGGGTTTGGCATGTCGAGAAGTAGGCTGAGCTCCTCGGCGACATCATGACGGATGCAGGGCAGCAATGGATCGCAGCCGATCGCGAGACCGAAGCCTTGCACCTCTCGGTGAGTCTGGCCGACGACTTCGATAATCACCTCATCTCCCGGCTTGCCCTCTCCCTTTCCGACGACGATGTGGGAGGTGGATATCTCCACGGTCCCGCGGTTTGGGTCTGGCGCTTCTTTCTCCTGGTCGTCCGTCAGAGGTTCGCTGGGGTCGAAGGGGAGCGGAACCTTGTCGTCCTTCGTCCACAGTGACTGCGCATTTAGAAGGGCCGCCGCATGGTCTCGAATTGCTCGTAGTCGTCCGCGATCATTCAGACCCATCAGAGAACCTCCACCAGAGAAAGATTACAATGGCCCAGAATGGGACAGCGATCAGGATGGCAAATGCCATTCCACGAAGCGGGTTCCCATTAGGATCTGGCAGGTAGCTCATCGCTGCCCATTACCACCACACTTGTACCACGGGACTGATCAGGGTATACTCGTAGAGGCCGCAGAGATCAACACCTATTTGGATGGAGCCGCAACATGGCAAGACGGACGTATGGCGCGCGCTTGCGCGCGATAGAAGAGGCAAAGGAAGGCCGACGAATGAGGAAACCCAAGGTTATACCGAAAGAGAAGAAGGCGTTCAGCTTCTCGACCAGCACCCTGAAAGTGCTCGATCGCCTGAAGCAGGGTATCATAGAAGCGCACCCGAACGCTAAGCGCATGCACTCGAGGACGTTCGCGATGACGCTGGCGATTCACCGGGTCGCCAACATGGTCGATGCCGGAGACCTCACCTACAACGAGTTCTTCGATACGGACATCCCCGTCCCTGGAGCTGTAAGTGCCTCGCGCTAAGCGTATTTCGAAGGAAGATCGAGAGCTGGCTGAGTCCGTAGGGACGAAGGAAGGCCAGCTCAACTACTTGACCAAGGAGTTGATCAAGGCGACTCGCTCGTCTGACAAGCTGCGGATCCTCGAAAGGATCGCGACCATGCGCGGTTTGAATGTTGCGCATGAGATCGGCGACCTTAAAATGCTGTCGGAAGAGAAGTTAGAGGAACTTCTCCAAGAAGTGATCTGGCCAGTGCTTCAGCAGTCACACGGGCATGCCCTCGCAGAAATCGTCAAGGAGGCAATTTCTTCGGGACGTTGGGACGCTCGCGCTCGTCGTGGGCGTTTGCAGGGAGGTTCTGAGGAGACAGAACCATCCGGGCGATCAGTACGTGCCAGACGACAACCCCCTGGCAAATCAGGAGGGGTTCCACCGGTCGACGGCCCGGACAAGGCTCCTGTTCGGCGGGAACCAGTCGGGCAAATCGCGTGCAGCTGCCCAGGAGATCAAGTGGTGGCTGGAGGGCTCACACCCGTACCGGAAGACGCCGTTGCAGCCGAAGATGTACGTCATTTCGGCAGACTATCGGACGCTGTCTGAAGGGGTCTACCGCCACCTCATGGGTGATCCGGGCGG
>SDBT01017595.1_pt1 | contig 11281 bp, 10 predicted proteins | sample 2277101 | NCBI WGS metagenome assembly SDBT01 (sample SAMN10404973, study PRJNA504765) | marine sediment metagenome | isolation source: marine sediment core GS10_PC15, 103 cmbsf | place: Arctic Ocean: Southern Knipovich Ridge | collected 2010 | reverse complement strand
CCTCATCCCTTCCCTCTCGTTCTCTGTGCGCCTGGGGTGTGCGTGGCCAGCGTAACCATGTATTCCCTGCCGTATGCCGCCGCCCCCACCCATTTGTTTAGTACCCCTAGCACCTCTTCGATCGTGTAAGTGCCCTCCTTTATTCCCTTGGCTCCGGCAGGGGCACCCGCCACAACATCGAGTCTCTCAGCTGCGGTCATCGCGTCGGTCGTTGTGCCTGTAAACCAGGCCATACCAGCCACCCAACCTTCGCGGAAAAACAGACCCTCAGCCGCCTTGCCAATTAGCTGATCGTGACCGATGACCGTCTCGCCTAAGACTTTACGGAAGTCGCTGCAGCTGCACGTAGTGAATCCGTTCGACGCCTCGCGCACATTGTCTATGGTGCCACCAAAAACCAGTAGGGAATTATCCGCACTATCAAGTGCCCCCTCCTTGAACGTGTGCAGCCGTACCGCTATCTGCCGACCATTCCAGACGACCGGCTCGGTGGTCACTCGTGGACGGAAATTGACCTCGTCTGCCACGAACTGTAATCGATGCGCTCGACCGAACCTTTTGAGAGTCTCTGTGTCTGCTTTGAATGGCGAGTATATTCCGCGCCCGTTCGTTGCAACCGTAAAGTCAGTGGCGTTTGGTTTTGACGAATAGCTGATTGCCTCAGTGCCGATGTAGATCGTTCCAGACGCTGGGTATGCTGCGTTGGTTAGTACGCTAACGGTCAGGTCATCTTCGTCTATGTCGGTGCTGAGGTAACTCGAAATGTCTGGCTTGCGTTTGAACACGACCGAACCAAACCGATCGTCTCTTCCAGGGTTGACCGAGAATGAGAGACTCGTTGGCCTAAACGAGGTGTCGTAAGGATGCAACTCTTGTTTCAGTCCAGACCAGTTGATGTCCAGACCAGGGATTGCCCCGGTGTAACCGTAGTCATCAGCGGTATACGCAGCTAGCACAGTCGCGTCTGTAACGACACCAGCTGCAGACTTGCCCATGTAAAGCAGGTTCTCATAGCCCTCGATCGACACCACGAAAACAGCAGTGATAGCTGGGTCTGCTTTTAGGTTTGCTAGCGCGGTCATATGACTAGTCTCTCAAGTTGGATATTCCACAAAGCGTTCGAGTTGTCTAGCATTGGAACGGTGGGGATGATGCTCAGGTTTGATGCCATCTTATAGGTAAAAAAGGTCGCGTCGACGTCAGCGTCGAAGTAGACCCGCAGTAGTCCAGCCTGCTTGGCGAACACGAAAGATCCCTGGATGGCATCGATAAAGAATTGCTCAAAACTCTCATTCGGTATGGTCTGCCCTCTGAGCCTTGCCCTCGAGCGTGACACGGCTTGCCACAGGATTTGCCTCACCGTCCTGTCTCGCTCACCTGAGTAGTACACCGTCCCGTCAGACGACTCTATGACCCTCACGTTAGACTCTGAGAACCCATCGTCATCTGCACCTAGGACCGTGATGTGCGGCGCGTCAGGTAGCCAGACCATCCGAGCGTGGACGTTGCCTGTGTGCGATGTCGCCGAGACCAGGTCAACGTCGAAGCCTAGGATGTCTCTCAGATCAGCGTTGCCCCACGTGACCGTGAACGCCTCATCGGCTGCGATTGTGACTTTGCCCGTACCACCTTCGCCAAACGATCCTGTGACCGTATAGGTGCCATTGAGTGTCGCATTTATGTTCAGCTGATTCGCGAGCTCGTCGAGAAAACTGCGCACTCCACCCGTCGCTATCGACGACATGAAGTAGTCAAACGATGGGATCGTGATTGACCCTGCCCCCCCGGTATCAGTAAACGTAGTAGCGGGTGCAAACGTTGAGTGGGAGATTAGCCCTTCTATGCGGCCATGATCTGACATTGCTACGTGATCTGTAGGGCGCCCTCAGAATCGGGTGAGATGGTGAGGTCACCACCATCGGTAACAACGTCCGCAAAGTCGATAAACCCAATCACGGGCGAGTCTGCGTCCGTCGTTACCTCCTTGATGATGATGGCAAACGCAGCGGTACCCGCGCTAATAGCGAGCCACGTCTCATCATTGAAGGTGAACTCCGCACGGTCATTTACGAGATCAGTTAGGAAGGCCTTGCCCGAGACAGTGTGACGGCCGGAACCTCCAAACCCAGCTGTATAGCCAGTCCCTGTGAGTTCGTCCCCCGAGACGTCGTCGACAAAGTCATCGTCGATGTCGGTCACGTGAGTACTGTCCACGAGTAGTAATTTTATGGTGTCACTCGTCAGGTTGACGGTGCCATCCAAGATCACTCTCTTACCTTTGTTGTACCAAGCACTAGCCATTGTATTCTCCTATGCGTTGTCTACCTGGAAAGACCTGATCGCGTGGTCGTTGTTGCTGGATGAGGAGTGTACACCCGAAGTCTGTGCTCCTCGGTTAGCGTTCTTGCGATAGATTAGGAATGCTGCGCCGTCGGTGACACCCGTACCCGTGTCTTCTATCAGCTCAGTAAACGCAACACCATCGTCGATTGAACCGTCGATATTTACTGCAACTACGCTGTTAGAGATGACCCCCGCAATAAGCGTAAACCCTTTCACGTCCTCAGTGTGCGCGATGTCATTGTCTTGGGTGTTGCTGGTTGTGTCGGTGCCCTCATTAACGGGGGCAGTAGCGGCATCAGTGAGAACAACCAAGAATGCCTGATTGTCGTTGCCCGCCGACAGTTCAGTGAATAGAGCAATGGGGTTAGGTTCCGCGGCCGCAACCACGCGATAAAACACTCGCAGCTTTGCGTGTAGTGGGATGTTATCGAGCTGGCTTTCTAGTTCCGTCCACGTACCACCACTGGTAGGTGTGTCAATCTGCCCATCAGCGGTGCTGGCATCATTTTGGCCACAAGCCATCACCATGAGGTCACCAACAGCGGTGCCGCCAGGCAGGGTCAAAGTGATGTCAGTGCTACCAGTGGAGTTGCCACTGTCAGTCCCAACTACAGTAGCGGGCACCTCATTAACCGATGTTGCGTCGTTCGCTGCCGACGCTGCCGACGCTGCAGCCGCGCTAACCGTCACGTTCATGTTGTTGGCAACGCTGGTAGCCACGGCCGGCGTTGAGGAGACGTCGACCACGTCCATGTCGTTCGCGACACTGGTCGCAACTGCTGGTCCAGCGTTGACAACGGGACCATTCTGGGTGTCGACGATGAGGTAGCGGTCAAGGGATACTCTCCACCGATCGTTCCAAGCCTCGAGCAACGGATCGACCCTGTCGTTTCTCAGGTTTGAGACCAGGTCTATAGTCTGAAACTTGTCAACGTTGTCTGCGTCGTCATGGATTCTAAAGCGTGCCTGGTTCAGTGCCCACGTGTTGCTGTCGGCCCCCAGAACGTGGTAGCGCCAGAATCTCTCCCAACTAGTGTCCGTGGTCTCGCCAGCGATTCGTGTCCTAGCGCGCGACACAGCAGGCCACACGTGGGTGTTGAATCGTTTCTCCGACCCACCGATCGTGGTGACTACCCCAGTCGCTGAGATCTGCCCGCGTCTGTCCACCTGCAAGAAGCCACGCTCGTGGTCGCCCATCGGTGTACGCTTGGAGCAATCAGGCATCCAGACCGACCTACATTGGTTGGTGCCCGTATAGCTAGCGCTCCCTGACGTGTTACCCGTGAACCCTAGCAAGTCACGGAACTCTGTGACGGTCCACGTGAGGCTGAAAGTCTCATCAGCCGTGACAGTGACCATCCCTGTCCCCCCTTCACTGAAGTCACCCGTGACCGTATAGGTGCCGTTGAGGGTGGCATTCGCATTGATGGCAGCCTCAAGCGCAGCAAGCACTCCGTTGGTGTCGTCGTCCTTTGTGGATATGTAGTAGGACTTCCCGTCGGTTGACGCGACGATGGTCTGACTACCACCACTGTCTCCGACCTGCACCTCGAAGGTGTTGTTGTTGGGGTTAAGAACCTTGAGTTGGCCCTCAATCCGTCCACGCCTAACAGCCATTAGCTGAGGCTCACGGTTTGATTCTGGTTGGTCTCAATGCCAGCGTCGGTCATCGTCCGTTTTAGGCGCTCACCTCTTCGCCGCCTGTCGTCCTCAGCGAAGTCTGACCCGATGAATATGTTTTGTGTTGTGGTACCACCTGGACCGCCACCACCTGCGAAGGAACCAGTTGGCGATGATGAGAAGAAACTCCGTCCACCACCACCGCCACCCGCTGACGCGCTAGCCTGTCCACCACCTGAGCTTGCACTTCCGCTGATGCTCTTGGCTGCGATACCCACTGCGACGGATCCAGCGGTGTACAGAGCTGCTGCCTTGAAGTGGATTGCAGCGTTGCCGCCGAATGCAAGCGCACCAACACCAGCTGCTAGGTGCTGGAAGGCCTTAGCCCTCATGTCTCCTGCGATGGCAGACAGTCCAGCGGCAAGAAACTTTTGCATCGCTTCAGTCGCAGACCCTGACCCTGTAGTCCAGGCGTCAAAAGCTTGCTCTAGAGCGCCGCCCATGAGAGCGAGTCCAGTTTGATAGACTTCAATCTGTGCGTTGAAGTCATCAGGTTTGCCAAACACTTTGGTGAGGATATTGTCCTCATCAGCTGCGAAGGGGCTCTCAATACCTTCAAGGTCAATCCTGCCAATCTCGGAGATGCCTTGCTCAGCCTGTCGTGCGCGTTCAGCGTCCTGTGCAGCTAGTTCTGCCCTGGTCTCGGCTATCCTTCGCTCTGACTCCTCGAAGAACTCGCTACGTCCTCCAGCAATCGGAAGGTCGAAAAGTGTCTTGCCCTTATTGAGTGCAGCTGCACGCTTGCGTCTAGCTTTGGCAGCAGCCTCCTCTTTCTTTTCAAGCCTCTCAACTGCCTTGCTGGCTTTGTCGAATTTCTCTTTTAATTTCTCAAGGAAAGTGGCCTGGTTCGCAAGTAACAGGTTGAACTGAGCCACCTCAGCGTTAATGTCATTGTAGTCGCCAACGATCTCTTTAATCAGCTTGCTGTGGACGCCAAGTTCGATGTTGAATTGGGCGAGGAATTCCTCATTGGGACCGCTGAACGAATCCACAAAGGCAGCGATCAGCTCAACGACTGGCGTTAGGACAACAGCTATTTTGCCGATTGCTATCTCTAGCCGTCTGAAAGCATCTGTCATCTTGACCGAAGATGCCTCGGCCTCTTCAGCGTTCGTTAGATTGATCTCACCGAACGCCTTATTTTTCTCGATGATAGCGTCGAGGATTGCACCGTGGCCCGCGAGTGTGTCGCTCTGCGCTTCGATGACGATGCCGAACTCTTTGAGCCCCTCCGCGTTAGCTTCAACGACTGCTTTTTTGACCTGGTCGAACGCGGCAGCGGTGTCCTTGCCCTCTTTCTTGAGGACAACCATAAATTTGGCGACTTCGTTGAGTTGTTCTTGTGTCAGCTTGAAGTCGCTATTAAGGGTTGATGCTGCTAGGTCTAGGAGTTTCTCCTCTTCGATCAAACCCCTGGTAGCAAGCTTGAGTTGATTGATGTCTACACCGAACGACGCAGCTTGGAGCTGAGAGTCCCTGGCAAACGTTTCAAACCCCTTTTTGAGTACCCCTATGCCAGCGGTGATGGCCCCGATCGCGATGACTTGTTTGCCGTACTTGTCAATCAGACCGTCGAGTCCCTCACGCTCTTTTTCGATCTCTTTCCCACGGTCGCCCGACGCTTTTTTCTGGAGTCCTCTGAGCTCTTTTTCCTTGCTCTTGACGTCGTCAGTGTTCGCTTTGAAGACTGAGAGAATTATGCTTTTGACATCAATCGCCACGGTTACCGATCCTTGGCTGGTACCGCTGACAGGTTCTCAGCCGAACGCTTAGAGGTGGCGTAGATCTCAAGGTAGTGCATGAGGTTGGGAGTCGGCGGCAGACCGTCGAGCTTGAGCGACATCTGGCCACGGTCCCAATGTGGATAGATGGATGCAACCTCAAGGACAGCCGGAATCGATGTCGAGTAGCCAGGACAAACGCTTGCCTCGGTCCAGACGATGTCAGGGTGTTTGGGCCATGCGATGACAGGTATCGCAGTCCCGGTTGGCTTTGCCGTGTAAGGACATGCCCACGTCTGTTTTGCGAAGGTTGACAGCGTGCAATCGTTGCAACTGAGCATTGTGTGAGCTTTGAGTTCATGCCTTTTCAGTTGCAGCAGCGGGAGGGTAACGAGACCCTCAATTAAGACTTTTTTGGCGGTTGAAAATCCTCGTGAAATACGCGGAGGCCTAGGTCCTCAACGATAGCGTTGTCCTGGCTGTAAAGACGCTCTAGCAATTCAGGTTCAGCGTGAGGATGCCCATCGCCGTCTTTGCCTTGCTTCACCTCAACGTCTGGATTAACAATCGAGACCAGGGCGTACTTCGCAGCCTCAAAGAAGAATTGATGCATCCGAGACTTGTCCTGACCACCGCTGCGAATCAGGTCCTTGAGTTTGCGGCGTACCTCACCTGTTAGGTGACGCAAGGTGAACACAGTCGCTTGTTCGCCTGCCTTCATGGGCATGAATTGCTCGTCGCCAGTCTCGAGATAGCGATCGATCTTGTGCTCATCGCTGTCAATGTCGAGCGCTGGGTCGAACGACAGGATGTGCTGATAGTTATCGACCGTCGACAGCTGTGCATTGATGCTAAGCACTAGCTAGCCTCCAGTTGCTGAGAGTGGTCTCATTGGTGGTCGTTGGGCCAGTGTCACAGCTCCATGACGTTGGGACCCTGTTCAGACCATCCAGGTCAACCTGTGTCGGGCGATTGCCCATGATCTTGGATTGTGGGAAGTAGAACGCTAGCGCCCGGCCATCCTCAGCTGAGAGCGTGTAGAGGACATGCTTGTAAACCTGGCTATTCTCGTCAGTGTCCCAGATGTCCACAAAGGTATTTGTGCCAGTGGCCTCCTGGTCAAAGGTCGCGTCGAAGCTGGCTTTGCACAGGGTCCGGCGAGCGCCAACGATGACTTGACGCGCAAACGGTCCACCGGGACCCATGAGTGGCGTGGTCTGCATGTCGATGGTGAGTGCGAACGCACGCACGCCAAACACTGCGCGGGTGGTAGTGCCCACGGTCTGCAAGAAAAAGCTGCCTGCTGCGACTGGAGTGCCACTGCCAGCGGTTGTCGCTGTGACGTCTGGGAAGGTGACGTTGACCTCAGTGAAATAGGAGACCATGAAGTCCAGGCTCACCCGTGGAATTTCGCCTGGGTTGAGACCAGTGAACCTGACCGCACTACACCAGCAACCACGGCAAGTGTATTGCTTGTTACCAGACAGCAGCCTGAACCTGAGACTCGTGACTGATTCCGCTGTGCCCGGTGTTTCTTGCGCGATTGCCATGTCTGGGGCGTAGACGACTGCTGCTGCAGCGGGTGCAGCGGGTGCAGCGTTGAGCACTGTTATCTGGCTGCCTGCGTGACTCACTACCGCATAGAACTGGCCCTCAGCTCCTGAGTCTGCCAGCGCTCCTACTCGGCACAGCGTGCCAGCTCCAAAGCCTGATGCGCCTGTGGTGTCGAATACGGTCGTGGTGGACGCACCTCCGCTGACAGTATCGCCTGTACTCGCTGCAACAGCAGACGCACCGACAGAGTGGCCTAGCAACGTCATCAGATCAGACAGCGACACAGCCCCAGATGAGGCGGACCCACGCCCTGTGAGCATGAGCTCAATGGTGAACGACCCGCCGTAGACGCCACGGATTGGAAAGTCCCCATCGTTTTGAAACTGGACCGTAGGGTTGTAATCCACCATCGCTTGCTCGAGGCTCGACACGTCGATGAACCCAGAGGTCTGGAGTCTGGTCCCGAACGTGTCAGTGCTCTCAGCCCATGCTGATTCAGTTTCGAACGATACAGATTGACTGCGTGAGGCGTTAGCTGTCATTGGGTGACCTCTGGTAAGGGACGTTGAATCTCATCAGGAGAAATGAAATATCAGGCTCTGAGTGGTCCAGATTCTTGAAGGTTGTTTCCGAGGTGCACTGTCCCGCCACAAAGTTGCTGAAACCACGAAGACCTACAGCAGCTTGAATCAAATACATGTCCTCACGCATGATCGTTTTCATCGACTGGGCGCCCTGGTCACCGTACATCGCATAGGTTCGAGGGTATGCTACAAGGAGTTGAAAATCTAGGCTAGTTTGCTCGAGTTCTTCAGTCGATATCGTCACAGGTCCATGCTGTCCGTGCTCGATGGCAAATCGTCTGAATGAGGCACCAATATTGGCCATAGCCCACTGACGAAAGGGCAGATCGCCACGCTCGACAGAGAACTTTCGCGAGGCTAGGGAGTCAGCTGTCAGAGCATGGATTAGGGTTTCCATGTTCTCACGGATGATCTCTGGTGTTGTTGTTGCCATCAAAAAGCTCTGTTGAACATTATCTCATAGACCAGGTGTACGTAAATAACCGGACTGTCATCGCCTGGGTCGTCGAATTCTTTCGTACTGGCGAGCGCTCGGTGTTGTCCTGCAACGTAGTTTCGTGCCCCACGTTCGCCAATGGCATCATTGATGAGGTGCATGTCCTCTGACATGATGTCTTCGCGGTCCTGGTTGCCCGTGGTCCCATACATGGAGTCCAGCTTTGGGTAGGCAATCAGAAAGTCTAGTCTGGCGTCAACGATGTCGATGTCGTGATCGACCACAGCGGGCGGGACATAGTCAGACGTGTCGTCGATTGAGAATCGACGGAAGCATGATGTTGGGTTTGCCTCACACCACTCCTTGAAGTCAATCTCGGCTCTTTCTATGCGGAACTTGTCGGACGACAGCGAGTCAGGAGTGAGCGCCTCAATCGCGTCCTCTTGCTTTTCTCTGATGATGGTGAGTGTGGTCACTTCAGTCCTCTCGCGGTACGTTATTGTCAGCGTCGGGAAGTTGCCAGGGCTAGACTTATAGTCGCGACGATCGTTGGCGTCCAGAAGGAAGGTGCTCACCTCTAACCGGATGGCAATTGCCTCACCCTCAACATATGCAGGGTCATCAACCAGTGCCTGAAACATTGCCTTGAGGTCTGTCGCAAGGTGACCCGTTAGGTCATGGCGAACGCCGGCCGTGAATGTCGGGAGGACCACGACCAGAAATTCAGGGCGGAACGGAATTCCCCTCCAGTTTGATTTTAGTCCGTATGCCTGATCGTCGAAGCCTATGGAACTGCCGAATAGCGCTGGGTGCGCCTGGACGTTGCCACCCGTTTGGCCTTCCCACTGAGCCCGTATAAATGCTGTGCCGTTGATTGGATAGTCACCGAGCAGTTTGGCGACATACACATTACCAAGTGACAGCGTTGGGTTTGAGTCGAACGTTCCAAACACAACGTCAAACCCACTGCCAGTGCTTGTGACGACAGACGCAGGTCGTGTGGCACTGGTCGCTAGGGGAGTCCCGGTCGCGAGGCCATCGGAGTCCGACGCAAACACCCCTACCCAAATATTGCCAGACGGAATTGTAGAGGTACGCGATAGCTGCCATGTGACGTCACCTAGTGGTCCAGCGGTTGTCGGGGAGAAGCCTTGTTCGAGGCGTTCGAACCTTCCCGGTGATGAGTTTGCGCGCATCTCCCATGAGGCCCCAGTGAACGTCAGGGTATCGTTGAAGATGTTTCCACCCCCCGTATTCCTCACCCTCAGCCTAAAGTCAGAGTTAACTGGTGGCTGAGATAAGCGCTGTGACTGGGGACCAGTCGGACCAATTGGATCCCACACACCATCTCGGCGAGCTATCCTGATGACCGTAAAAAATGCACCGCTTTGAGTTGAGTTCGCGGTTACCTCAACCTTAGCTGTATCTATCTGGACGCCAGCAGGCAGCGTCGGTAAAACGTCGAATCGAAGGTATGAAAATAGACTATTGCCAGCCTTCGCAAAGTTGCCAATCGAGTGAACCGGAGCGGCGTATTCGTCATTCCGATAAGCAATTAGATCGACTCCAGCTACATCATCCTCAACGCGTGCCACAGTCCCAGCTGAGACGAATATCGGCATCAGGCCGGCTCCAATACTGCGAAGGTCCTCCCGGGAACATCTGGGTCGAGAGTCGTTGTGACGTTAAGCCTGTCGTCGTTGCTTGCCCTCGCGTGGAGCGCGTTCGCTCGGGCGCCGATCTCGTCGTCACGGTCCGTGAAGATCGCCCAACTCATCCGCCTGAAGTTCACCTTGATACCGTCAACAGTCCGCAGTCTCCCTGAGAGAAACTCGAGAACCGCCTCAACGGCAAAGTCAGCCTCTTCGTCTACAGGGAAAGTGATAAGGCCAGGCGAGGGCCTAGCGTCCAGGTCGACCGAGGGATTAGGGCCGTCGATGTCCCATTCGATGATATCGAAACAGGTCTGTAACCATATGCCCTCGAAGACGCCGGACGCGTCATCGACCACCGCAAAGGCCTGAGGGGCTAGGGTCTCTGGATCGTTGAGTGACGCGATTGCCTCGCATACTGCACGCTGGTCACTCTTGCGGAGGAGCTCAAAGATGTGGGTTTTTATCTGAACCTTAAGGTCGAGGTCGCTTGTGTACTCGCGGTCGATTATCCGTCGTCGCTTGCCGCGACTGATGACCGTGAACGGCTCAAAGATCATCAGCGCACCGATATATGTTGGGTAGGCTGATCCCTGGCAGCTCCACCTGAGTCGTCTGCAAACTGGAGCTTTGTGGTGTGACGCACTAGCTGGTCAAACCGTGAGTTGTAATTCTTGAGAGCAAGCTCAACGGCATCCAGATTGTCACCACCGTTAGCTATGTCCGCTTCAGATTTGAGTACCAACGTCCGGCGTTTAACCAGCTCATTGATAAGATCTCTGTCTCGCGCTTGCTCGTCACCCTTGTCCTCTGCGTAGAGGTCCCACTTGACCTGGTTGTAGGCTTCATCGATGAGGCCTGCGCCCTGGTCTTTCTGGTGGTCCTGTGGCAAATTGTTGAGAAAGCCCGGGGACAGCAAGTCAATGTCCGTTGCACGGACGTCATGATGTCCTGCAACGCGCACAAGATCCATATACTCGTCATGAACATAGGTGACTCCACCGACAACATAGACCCATCGGATTCGGTACTGGGGCGCCGCTCTAACTGTTGCCTTAACGTTGTCCTCATCAGCTGCCCAAGCGTCGAGGATTGAGATGCTGATACGGGTCGAGACAAAGGCATCGGCACTCGCGTAGTCGTTGAATAGGGGCTGTCTAGCCGTGGCTGATACGCCAGCAGCAAACTCTGCGACCTCAACCCACTCCGAACGTCCGGCTGCGTTGGTAGCCAGGTAGGTTCGTCCTACAGCTATGCCAGTCGTTGCAGCTATGTTGCAAACCTTCCTGTTGGCCTGCGATACCCCTGAGG
>SDBT01017594.1_pt1 | contig 11282 bp, 8 predicted proteins | sample 2277101 | NCBI WGS metagenome assembly SDBT01 (sample SAMN10404973, study PRJNA504765) | marine sediment metagenome | isolation source: marine sediment core GS10_PC15, 103 cmbsf | place: Arctic Ocean: Southern Knipovich Ridge | collected 2010 | reverse complement strand
ACTAAAACTGACACTTGGGAAGAACACGAAACAGCGTCTTATGGTTTAGGTGCTTTTAGTTTACCATTAACTAACTTATCACCCAATACTACATATTGGATTCAGGCTTATGCCCTAAATAGTATAGGAACTTCTTATAGTGCTTGGATACAATTTCAGACTGCCGCAGTAGGTGTGATTCCTACCGGCACAAAATTAGATATATGTAGTGATTATTCGGGATATACCTATAAATTGAATAGTGCTTTAACCGATGATGGAGAAACTTACGAATCTTACTTTGTGTTATCTACTGACTTGGCACAAAAGCAGGGATTACATATAAATAAAAGATTATTAGATCTCTTTTCATATTTTATAAAAAAAGGTAGTGGAACAGCAAAAATTTATGTTAAATGTGATAACGAAGCAGAATGGCAATATGCAGGGGAAATTTCCATGACTGGCGATGAAGATATTATTGTTAAACATCTCCCAAGTGAAAATGAGGATAGTAGTGGAGATGTCGACTTTTTGGCCAAGCATTTTCTCATCAAATTCGTTTTCACCAACGACTTTGAATTTATTGGAATTATTACAGAAGCCATTCTTATCGGGGTGAGATGATGGCTGAATTTTTAAAGACACCGAAAAATGTAATTTTACCGACTTTAGAGAATATAGAGGATGAAGAAGTTAAAAAAATATTTGAAGAATATAACCGAGTTTTTTCTGAGTTAGTAACCGCTGTATATTCCGATTTAGCGTGGTTACATCAAAGAATTTATGATCTGGAGAATCCATAATGGAAAAGGAAAAGAAAGATAAAAAAGAAAAAATAAAACCGAATGAAGTTTACATAATCAATAAATTGAATTTTGCAACTCAAGCTAATGTGTCAGCTATATCTAAGATATGTATGACTTTGAAATATGCCAAAAGAGAACCGATAAATCCGGATATATTTATGGAATATATTACCATAGCATTGGCTTTTGGTAGATGTTTTATCTTAGTCACTTTTAACAAAGAGGAAGAACTGAATACTTGTATAGTGATACTTTTAAAGAATAATCCAGTTAAGGGAAAAATACTGTGGATTGAATGGGCTTGGAGTGATGGTAAAGACTTAAAACTGGGTAATAAAATATTTGAAAAGGTAGAAGATTTAGCTCGAAGATTAGGGGCGAAAAGGATCGCAGGAGCAATGGAAAGAGGAATAGAAGCTGTTTATAAAAAATATGGACTTAAACAGTCTTATATTGTGGTTGAGAAAGAGGTGAAAACTAATGTGGAAAAAGATTAAGAGAATTATAAAAAGAATTATAAAATCTGCAATATTGATGTCAATAGGTATCTGTATTGCAAAGGGAACTTACGAAGAAGGACCAGAACCTGAATTACTTACTACTGAATATACTGAACCAGCAATGGAAGCTTTGGAAGAACTTGCCTACGGTGAATTGCCAACTTTGCCTACTGTGAGTTTACCCCAAGTAAGTTTACCTACTGTGAGTTTACCAGGTGTAAGTTTGCCAAGTCTCCAATTACCGGGAATATCAGGATTGGAAAAAGAACTGATTGGCTATGGTACTTCTCTTATAAGGAAGTTAGTTGAAGGAAAAATGCCCGAAGCTTTTCAAATGGGTCTTGAAAAAATAAAGAGTGTATTGGGCGGAGAGTATAATCCTCTTACCTCACCTTATTACGCTGGGCTTAAAGAAGAAGCGGCCAGATTTGAAGAAAAGGGCATAAGTGATATTAGACAGAGAAGTCAATTAGGTGGGATGTTATATTCCGAACCGGCTATGGGAGTAGAAGCAGAATTTAGAGGTATATTGGGAACTGGTTTAACCAAAGAGTTAGGCAGATTATACGAAGCGGATGTTGGTAGACAAACTGGTATGATATCTCAATTATTGGGATATGCTGGTCTTGAAGCTGGTATGCCCGGACAAGCAATGGGAGCAATTAGCGCATTTGCACCACTAGCAGGGAAAAGTGGAGATATAACAAGGCAACAAGCCTTAATTGGTCATGAGACAGGCGTTAAACAATCCTTAATCAATCAACAGACTAAAATCCAGGAATTGATGGCTAATCTGGGTGTAGGGACACAACAGGCAATGACTAATTTGGGTCAATTAACTCAACAACAGCTAATTAACCAGCAAGTTGGAATGGAACAGGCAATGTTACCTTATACAACCACAGCACCATTATTACAGGGTCTTGCTGACTGGGGAACTTGGTATCAGCCAGAGATGTATTATACGCCCGGACCTTTCGATTATTTGTTAGGATTTGCAGGAGCAGTTTTATAAGGATTTATAAGGAGATAATTTTATGAAAGTTTTATCATTTCCTAGTGCATACAGACAGGGTGAACGACCTTACGATATATTTAAAGATCGTATGGCCGCGATAAGTTCTATTGCAGATGGAATAAAAAATATAATTTCTAATAAATATATCAATAAACAGAATGCTATGATTGCCGAAAATATTCAGAATGAAATTGATAAGCAGAAAGCTATCGATTTATCTAATTTAATTATGAGTCCTCCGCCAGAGGAAATTTATCCTGCTAATCTTGAGGATACGATAGGTCAGTTTATAGATAAATTTGCTATGGGTCCGATGATGAAAAAGGAAACGATGATGGGAAATCTCCCTTCTCCTACAACTGGGATGGGACCGATGACTCAAAAAGAAATAATGACCGGTGGTTTACCTGCTGTAGGGGGAACTACACCAACCGCTGCACCAACCACAGAAGCAATGATCCCAAAGACTGACCTCTATCAATTATACAATGTGATAAAAGATTTACCCTCTGGCCAGATGACTTGGGATAATATTTATAAAAAAATGACTGAGAAAAAGCCATGGTTTATGGGAACTACAGGTCCGGAAGAATTTGTATTAAATCAGATGATGGGACAGGTAAGCGACCCCAGAGCTAAACTGGCAAGTGATATAAATTTGGCTAAATTAGTAAAGGAAGCTTTCTATCCGGAAGCAGAGAAACCAACCGAGTGGGATAAGAGACTTGATATTTTTTTGCAAACGAATCCTACCGTTGATGAGGTAAAGAAATTTGTAGGAGGATACGTCGAACCGGATAAACTATCTGACTTTGAAACAAAATGGAATCTTCTTATGCAAAGAGACCATACTGTTGAAGAAGAAAAAAAACTTATGGGAGCTTATATTGAAACAGGAACTAAACTTAACGTAAAAGATATTTTTGAAAATATATCGGAGGGATTTGAGATAAGTAGTTTTAATATGTCTACTACCGGAGCGACATCTTTTTCCTTTAAGCCGGTAGGTACAACCACAGCTTGGGAATTTGATACCTGGGATGAGGCACAAGAATTTTTGAGGACTCACCCACAGGAAGGGTTTATAGGGAAAATTGAAACTAATAAAAAGGGATTTGATGTAACTTGGTATCAAAAAGGTACGACAGAAGGTTTAAAACCAATTACCCCCTCTGACATAAAATCTTTTGAAATAATGCTTTATGGGGATGAGGAATCTCCTGGGGTAATTACTCCGGAAGATTATGAGAAAATAACAGATTATATCAGAAGGACAGATAAAGACTTTCCGATACCCGAATATGTAAAGATAACAGAAATGAATTTATCAAAATGTTTAAACGTTGATAATAGTGTATTAGACATTGAACTGTATAGATACTTTTACCAATTTTATAAAGTTGCACTTAAAGGGAAACCACCTAAGTATTTATCACCAGAATTTATAGAAAAGAAAGGATTTTTTAAGAATAAGTATGGCTCTGCATTGGCTGATGATTATGAGTTGGATTTTGAAGCAATGAAAAAAGACAATGTAACCGAAGAAGATGTATGGAAAAAATTACAGGAGATTGGGGAAAGACACTAATGGTAATTGATATTTCAAAATATTTTAAACTAAAAGAAGAAGAGAAAGAAATAGAAAAATTTAATGAAATAGAATTTCAAAGTGCCTATAAAGAGTTTGCTACTAAACAAGGTTTATCATTAGACCCTTATGACCCAAGACACTTCTATGATTATGAAGCATTATGGAGAGAGACTCACGAATTTAAGGTAGATAAATTTGGACATCTCCCCTCTGAGTACAAAGAAAAAGGACACCCAAGAGAGGTCGTTGATGGTATTAATACCATAACTGGTGAAGCTGTTTCAGGTGGGGGAGGTAGTGCAGGAGTAATACCTGAAGGAGAAGGAGAAAAAAAATTTGAACTTAATAAATATATAATTCCCAAAGGTGGAGAAAAAGAAGAGGAAAAACCAGATCCATTTGATACTCTTAATGAATCTATTGAAAAGAATTATAAGCAATACCAGAGCCTAACCAAACAACTTGAAAAATACCAAGCAGAATATGATTATGCTCCGGACAATATTAAACCTTCTATCGCTGCTAACTTTAATAAATTGGTTAAAGAACAGGGTGATTTAGTTAAACAATTAGAAAGTGATATTACTAAAAGAGACACAATAATTTCTACTAAATATAAGGTTGCTTTTAGTAAATATAAACAATTAACTGGATTACCTGAAACAACATTTCCTAAGCCTCCAGTTGCAATCGAAGAAAAATCTAAAGGTATTTTGGAATGGGGCAAAGATCCGAAAATGATGGAGTTACACAAAATTAATTTTGAATCTTTTAAATTATGGTTTAAAGAATTAAAAGAGTCTAAAGATAAAGTAGCATTTTTTAAAGGGGAAGGTCAATCACCGGAACTTAAAGAATTGCGTAAACAATATAAGGAAAAAGCTCCTTATATGTATGAAAAGTCAGAACAATGGATTGAGAATGTCTCTATGATTTCTGTGGGTATAGGAATGGCGTACCAATTAGTCAATGCTGCTGTTACATCCGGATTTAAAGTTAAAGACAAAGTAATAAGTGCTAAAGAATTGAAAGGAGTATTAGAAAGAGCAAGGGCTGCTTTTGTTCCGGAGACAGGAAAATTTAAAGCTACTTTAAGTGATAACGATTTTGCAATAATGAAGCAGTTAAATGTTTTCTTTAAAACAAGTGGGAGAGGTACTGCTGCTAGGGAAATGCTTGAAAAAATTGTGGAAAAAACAGGTGGTCTTAGCTTCCCTCAACAAGTTAATATCTTCGGAGGTAGATTATACGCTGGTGTTCCCATTGACGAGATGGTTAAATCCATAGTAGCAGTAGGTAGACTTACTCAAGATATTGCCAATCAGTTAAAGGTGATGAACCCCATAGATACAGGATTGGTATTTCAACAACTAAGTATGGTCGCACCTGTCATAGCTTCTAAGGTAGCTTCTCAATTTGTAGATCTTATACCTCAAAAGATAACCAAGATTCCAAAGGCCGGGGAAGAAATGACTCCGGAGGAATTAGAGCAGTTTGAAAAATTAAAAGAAGCGAAAATTATACCAGAAGAAGCTGAGATAAAAGCATTTGCCTTTAAGGTTGAACCCAAAGAGCCTACTATCCCCACCGAAATAGAAGATGACTATAAATTAATAGATAAATGGATAAAAGCAAATACACCTAAAACAAGTGTAAGTGGTCATGGTGAATTAAAGGAAGTTTCAAAACTAATAAGAGAAGGCAAAGCTCCTAAAGAAGTTTTAGAAGCTATGCACAGACAATTTGAAAAAACAAAAGACCAAGAAACGGGAGAAATGCTATGGTGGAATGACGAAGCTTACCCACGGACTGGTACACTTATGGACTTCTATAATGCTTATGAAAATCTTGACTTAATTACCAGAGTACCTACACCTGCGAAAGAGGAATTGAGGACAGAACCGAAAGAACCTTCCGAAGGGGACATACAATTCTGGAAAGATATGGAATCTTTGGCAGTAAATGCTACATCGAGAGAAGATTTAATTAGAAAAATCTATGGGTATTATTTGGATAAAGAGGAGTCTACTTTAAGATATGAAACCGAAGATTTGGGTGAAGGTAGAGCAGAAATAGAAGAAATAGCAGACCTTGCCAAAGACCAAGCTTATGCTGAAATAAATAAAAAATATGGTTCTCTTGATAATTTCATTAAACAAACCCAAGTCAAGCCAATCGAGAGGGAACTTGAGAAGATAGAACCAGAACCTACTCCGGAAGAAATAAAATCAGCCTTTATGAAAGAAGAACATTTAGGTACTACCGTAAAAAATAGAGAATATTTTTTAGGTAAGTTTGGAAATCTATTTACAGAAACTAAAGCAGTTGAAGATACTTTGATCAAACAAAAATTTAATGAAATGAATATGCTAGTTGAGTATGAAGAAGATGAAATCTATAAATTGGCCTTTGGTAAAGAAAAAATGAGAATCCCCGAGACCACCAAAACAGAGTGGATGGAAGGATTAGGTAAAGGTAAATATATGCAGATATTTAGGGTTGATAAGAATTTGCAATATCCTGATGAAATAGCCAGCAATTTGGGAATTAGTGAAAATGAATTGAGGGAACAGATTATAGAAAGGATAAGGACTGCTCCCAGAGGAGTAACTTTGGAGAGTGCCAAGCAAGCCCTGATTGATGAGGGGAGTTCTGTCTTTATGCAAGTTACTGCTCAGATGGATGCTTACAGAATTTTGCTTGATGAGATAGAAGGCGGAGAGTATTCCTTTGATACCCCCAAGAACGTAAAGAGGCTAAATGCCAAGATATCCGCCCTTAAAAGTGATAGCAAAAAATTGATGGATGAATATGAGAAGAAAATAACCGAAATACAGAAGAAGGGTATCGATGAGAGGTTTGAGGAATTAAAAAAGAAATCAGAGGCAAGAGAAAAAATTGGAATTGAGATAGGGATTAAGAAGGGTCTTAAAGTTGCCAAAGCAGAACTTAAAGGAAAGAAATTTAAAGATATGACAAAGGAAGAGATTAAAGAAGGGAGTAAGCTCATTAAGCAGATCCAGGTAATGGTTAAAGATAGAGGTTTTACTAAAAAGCAATTTAGCGATATCAAAATGACCCATGGGGGAGCGAGAAGTCTATCCGGTAAAACAAAGAGAATGACTATACCTCAATTAAAAGCAGTTTTAAAGGCGATAGAAGCAGCGAGACCTCACAGAATAGGCCATAAAAAAGTTTTGTCTCTTAAAACCGAGAATAAAATACAGTCTCTAAAGAATACCTTAATTGAAGAAATGCAGATGAACGAGGAAACTTATCAAGAAATACTAAAGAGCGAGAGGGTATATAAAGAACCTAAATATATAGATGCAAAACATTTTATTACTGAGGAACAGGGAAAGAGATTAATCTATCGTCTGTTAAATGAATCGAATCTCTTGAGGATAACTGAACCTTATAGAAGGGCAAGGGAAGCTCATCCTGAAAGTGAAAAAATAGTCGATAGGTTACTTAAAAAAATGGAAGCAGAAGGGGAACGTGGTTTAAAAGATCCCCATGATTTACAGAGCATGAGATATATCGTTGGTAAGATGGGGATAATAACCGGTGCTGACTTCTATCCGGTATATCGTGCTTTAATCGATATTAATTTGGAGAACAGGGCAGATTTACATAATTTTTTGGAGGATTTGAATAAATTTAAAGAAGTAATTAAAGATAAAAAACGCCTGAAAGTATCCGAAAGCTGGATATTAGCAAAAAGTGAATTAGAGGGTAAGCCCGAGGTCCCTAAAGATATAACCGAAAAGGAAATTGAACTGGCCAAAAAAGTTGAAGGTATCTTAAAAGATTATCAATCGGTAGCCAGGACTGAAAAGTTTTTGGACAACATAGAAAACCTTGAGAAAATGCCTCAATATAAACAATACAGAAAAGAAATAAATAAGGCAAAAGATATATTCGAGAGCAAAGGCCTTGATGCGCTTAAAGATTATTTAAAAGATCAGAAGTGGGGAATAAAAACCAGCGGTTATGATCCCATGCAGGTTATTTCACCAAAGATAAGAGCTTATAAAAGCAGTCCGCTTACTTTTGGTAAGGGTCATATAAAGGTTAGAACAGATATCGAATACCAGGAGCAAGATAAAGATATGATCCAAAGGTTAGTTTCCTATAAAAAATCAATGGATAATCTCAGTAAATTAAGAGGAACTTTGTATGCCTTCTTTCAATTAACAGATAACAATTTATCTAAGTTTAAAGATCCTGACCATATAAAAGATATTGTAGAAACTTTTGCAAGAGAATTGAGAGGATACAATACACCGAAAAATTGGTTTGATAGAATCTTCGTTCGTGCTTATGCTCAGGCAATGAAAACAATAGTTATGATAAGTCCGACATTGTCAATAGGGAGAAATTTAGTTTTAGGACAGAATCTTGCTATCGGACACGATAAATTTCTTTTGATTGATCCGCGAAACAAAGCTCTTAGCAAAGAACGAATAGAATTTATAAAAACTTATGTCTTACAGGCAGAGTTTATGAAATTCGAGTGGTTTGAAAGCAGGGAAAAACCATTACCAGGTTTAGGTTGGATAACCAAAATAGCAGAGAAGGTTGGTTTATATCCTTGGTCAGATACCGCAAATAGATACTGGTGTTTTTGGGGTAAGATTAATCAAGTTGATAGAGCTTTTGCTAATATAACTCCGGACTCCACAGAAGCAGAGATAGAAAAAGCTATGTGGAAAGCTAAATTTAGTGATTTTAGAGAGTATGAACAGGTGATGGCTTTAGATATATTGGCTAAAGATGGCAAGGAAGAAATGTTGAGATACCTTGCAAGAACCTATACTGATGATGAACATTTTATATATCAAAGAGCGCAAAGAGCACCTGCTGAGATGGGTAGGGTCGGTAGGATCTGGGGAAATTTAATGTTATGGGCAAGGGCTTACTGGGAAAAGTTATTTTATCATGGAAGTAAAGTTATCGGCAAAAATATTCCATTTAAGGAAAGGTGGAGAGGCCTAGAAGTTTTATCTAACATAATAATCGGTGGAATGTTAGTCGGTGCAGCCTATAAAAAAGTTACCGGACGTAGAGAAAATCCTTATAATCCATTAAATTTACTAGCTTATGAACCAGGGGGATTAGCTCTTGGAGCAATAGAAGCGGTATCAGATGTTTATGTAAATATGATATTGGCTACAAAGGGAGATAAAAGAGCTTTGGCTGTCTTGACTACTGCTTTCCCTCATGCAGCCGATATGTTTATACCTTTTTATGATTATGCTTTGAGGGCAATAGAGGCCTCTACCGATACCAAAAATATTGATGTGTTGGCTTTAAGGAAGATAAGGATGTTACTTGATAAAGAATATCAAGTTAGAGGTGGAGCTTATGTTGTGAATAGAAATGCACTTGAGAGATGGCAGTATTTCTTATCCGGTGCTGGTATTGATGTAGCCATAAAAGAGAGAGAAAAAAAGGAAAAAGAGAAGGGAATGTTTCCTTCAAAAATAAAGTTTCCTGAAAAATCTAAATTTACTAAAATAAAATTTCCTAAGAGACCGTAAATATTTATCTCATAAAAAACTCAAAAAAACGATGTATTAAAGGAATGAAAGGGCTAATTATATATATTATAACAATTATTAACAACCAAGTTAGAATGGATTTTGAAAGATTTAAAAGGATATGAGAGATTTTCATAAGAAAATACCTCTTAACCTTTAATAAAAATGGTGTTTCCTGAAGCGGATTGAATATCACCATATACGCTAACAGTTTGGACCCAAGTTCCGCTTCCAGAAATACTACCGGAACTGATAGTACCTTCAAAATAGATAATAGTTGATACAGTTGAACCGTAAACATTCAAGTAACTTCCGCTAATATTTGCGGTAATAACAGAATTTTTAAATGTTACGTAACCTGTATTCCAACTGATAAATGGTTGACCGACAATGTAAAAATTATAAAAAGTGAGTGAGCCAGAGCTATCAACAATATTACATTTTGAAGTTGTGACTGCACCAATATCGGCAATTAACGAAGAAGTGGTAGACGTAGTCATATTAGTCATAGTCCAATTGCCGGATAAATTTACTGATGGTGTGACAGTCCCGTTGCAACCTGATAGAAGAATAGTGAAAATTAAAAACAAAATTAGGATTTGGGGGATTTTGCCTGAGATGACCTTCAAAATAACCACCTCCTGATTAAAATATATAGCACAAAATCGAATAAAAGTCAATAGGAGAAAGATAAAAATGAGTGATTGGACCAAAGTAAATAAAGAAAAAGAAGATTGGAATAAAGTAGATAAAACTGATGTGGGTTGGTTTAGGTCAGGTTGGTTTTATGATTGGCTTAGTAAGATCTTGTGGAAAATAGTAAATAAAGAAAAAGAAGATTGGAATAAAGTTATAAAGGAGTGATCAGTATGAAAAAATTATTATTAATTTTAGCTTTAATAGGAGTCATAGTCTTAATTGCCTATGGAGCTTTATCAGGAACATATACCACGAATGGTTATTTCTACCTTCCTGGATATGGAGCTTACGGAACTGCCGAGTGGACAGAATATAATACCTATATGCAGATAGCAGATACACAAATAGAAGCGAATAAGACAGCATTGACTGATAAACAACCATTAGACGCACAATTAACTGATATTGCAGGGCTAACTCCTACTGATAGTTATTTTATAGTAGGTGATGGAGTTAATTTTGTTACTGAAAGTGGGGCTACCGCAAGAACTTCTTTGGGTCTTACCATTGGGACAAATGTACAAGCTTATGATGCTTCGTTATCCTCTATAGCCGCTTTAACTTATGCGTCAAATAGCTTCATAGCATTAACTGCTGAAGATACTTACGCTGTCAGGACACTTGCAGAAGTAAAGACTGATTTAGCTTATCAACTTTCTGATATGTCCGATGTAGGCGTTACCACTCCAACAAATACTTACGTTTTAGTAGCCGATGGTGATAGCTGGGAAAGTAGAGCTTTGGCTGATGGAGACATTCCTAATACTATCACGATTTCTGACCTTCAAGTTGAACTTGATGTAGGGGCACATTCAATAGGGTTTACTATGCAGACACCAACAGGCGATGGTGCAACTCTTATAGATTGGACAGTAGGCAACCATGTAAAATTTACCTTTGGCGCCCAGAATGAAACGATAACATTTACCAACCCTTCTAATACGGGGCATTACTCAATGATTATAGTACAAGATGGTACTGGTTCAAGAACGATTACATGGTCTGGAATAACTTTCAAATGGCATGGTGGAGTAGAGCCCACATTGACCACTACTGCAAGTGGAGAAGATGTTTTAGGGCTTATTTGGGACGGAACAAGTTGGTATGGAATGTTGAGCAATGTGTTCGCTACGCCATAAGGAG
>SDBT01017593.1_pt1 | contig 11283 bp, 9 predicted proteins | sample 2277101 | NCBI WGS metagenome assembly SDBT01 (sample SAMN10404973, study PRJNA504765) | marine sediment metagenome | isolation source: marine sediment core GS10_PC15, 103 cmbsf | place: Arctic Ocean: Southern Knipovich Ridge | collected 2010 | reverse complement strand
GTTTTACAATATTTAAATTGCACCCATCAGCTTTTCTGTCGCAGTTTTTAGCAGCCGGTATCTCACCATCGGTCATTGCGCAAACTGCGGCAATAACATCAAGCGCTCCGCTTGCTGCACCTGTGTTGCTGAGCATACTTTTCGTTGGCCAAGCGGGGATTTTACTTGCTGCTTCGCCCAGGGCCGACTCAATCGCTATAGCCTCAGACAAGTCGTCCTTGTTTATTCCTGTCCCGTGCGGGATAATCAAATCCAAATTCTCCGGCCCTATCTGCGCATCCGCCAATGCCTTTTCCACTGCTATTTTAATACCCTTACCGTCCGGTTCGAGATGTTCGTAAGCAGGATTGATATTATTGCTTTGCCCTGCCCCAACTACTTCAGCATAAATCTTTGCACCGCGTCTCCGGGCATTTTCCAGGCTCTCCAGTATCACTATGCCGGCTCCTTCACCGAAAATCGAGCCTTTGGCATCGGCGTCAAAAGGCCTGCAGGCAGAGGCGGGCTCGGCGTTATTTTCGCTCGTGGCTCTTTTCAGCAGACACTGGCGAATCATAATTATCGGATTGACCTTTGCCTCGGCCCCGCCTGCCAGAGCAATATCGCTGTCGCCGCGAGCAATAATCCGCCTCGCTTCACCTATCGCCAGATGAGCAGACGCTTCAGCACATGTGATTGTGTTGCTCGGGCCCTGAATGTCATGAATAATACCTATATGGCAGGCAAGCATATTGGGTAGATATTTCAACAACCACAGGGGTGTTACTAATTCGAGGCCTTCTTTGCCAAACTTGCGAATATCAAACTTACCATCGGTAACGCTTGTTGCCACCGCAGGAGCCAGCTCGACCAAATCACAGCTTATAAGGCCTGTGCCAAGATTGATTGCCATACGCGCCGGAGCGACGTTGACTTTTTCAGGCTCGATACCTTTTGTAACAAGCCCGCTGTCTCTGAGAGCCTCGTTTGCCGCTACAACTGCCAGTTTGATATCTCTGGACATCAGTTTGACGGCTTTGCGATAGCTCTTCGGTACATATTGCTGTATTTTAAAATCCGGGACCTGGCCGGCTAATTTGCAGCTAAAGCCCACAGGGTCAAATGCCGTAATTTTGCCTATCCCGCATCGGCCGGCACAAAGACCGCTCCACATATCACCGGCAGTTACTCCGAGAGGGCTTATCGCACCCAAGCCGGTTATTACTACGCGGGATGAACTCATCGGTTTTGCTCCGACTCCGGCACGCCGGAACTGTCATCAACAAAAACCAGGCCGCGCAGAAGTGATTTGAATGTGTCGGTGAACACGAAGTTGTCCTCTGGGAACTCTTTACCTGCCATGTTCCTGTCTATATGGCTGAACATCAAATCTATCTCGGCGATTAACTTCTCTGAGCAGGTAATCTTACCGCTTGTACTTGCCGCTTCGGGGGCGATGGATTCAATTTTTGCTTCTATTCTTATCGTATCTCCGGGCTTTACGTAGTCAAAGAAGACAGCTTTTTTTATCTTTGCAAGAATAACCTTTTCCTCAAAACGATTAGCCTCGCCGACAAGTATCCCTGATGTCTGTGCCATTGCTTCGATGCACAGGGTCTCCGGCATAACAGGAAAGCCGGGAAAATGGTCGTGCAAATGTTCTTCAGCAAGTGTCACATTTTTTACCGCCACAGCGCGTTTGCCGCTGTGAAACTCAACAAATTTATCTATCCAAATCCAGCGCATTGTCGCCTATATTAAAGTTAACGGCAGGTTGACCTTGAGCAATCCTGCCGCTAACGTCTCGAAGATAGTTCTCCTATTACGCAGCTTCCAACTTACTCTCAACGTAGTTTACAATCGTATCGACAGTGAACAAATCACCCAGCTTGTTTATATCGGGGTCCTGCTCAAATGCTGAAAACTCCGTATGCGGCATTTTATTCCTCAGTTCAGTCAGCCCTTTTTCGGTCAATTTACCGTTATGAACAAATTCAGGATTATTCATCAGACCCTCAGCCGGGAACAACTCTTCCCGCGGAATCTTTACTCCGAAGGCCTTCTCCAGCCGAAACACTATGTCCAGAAAGTCAATACTTTCAGCTCCCAAATCTCCCATCAGGGTCGCTCCGGTCGCAACCTCCTCGCTGTCTACTCCCAGCGCATCGACAAGAATTTCCTGAACCTCCTGGAATATTTCATCCCGACTCATCGCCATAGTTTCTTACCTCCAGCATTTTTACTTGTGTAGCAATCCTTTTCTATGCGTTCTTGATTTTTACTTCTTTGTCTATGAACTATGAACTGCCAACTACGAATTATCTCAGCAGTTTCCATCGTTTCTTCATATTTTCTATGATTTCAGCATCCACCGCAGCCATTGCTGGATTTTCGTCAGCTAGGTTAAAGTGTCTTAACCCAAATCTTGCTTCCACGATTCGCACGCCTCCGGATATACCAAAGCCGGTAAAACTGCTGACGGCGTCTTCGATTGTCCTGACCTCAACAGCGTATTCTACCTGGGCAGCCGGTGCCAGAAAACTTTTATATTTTACATTTCTTGCTTCCTTAAGCAATATCATACTATGGGCAAAATTCTCTGCCTCCCGTACCAGCCAAGATGCCGATTCAATCATTCCTTCCAGCAGCAGCACGCCGGGCAGCACCGGAAATGTGGGAAAGTGGTCAGCCAGATATTCCTCGGCCAGAGAAACATTCTTGACCGCTCTTATTTCTTTGCCGCTATCCAGCGAAATAATTTTGTCAATAAGTATAAATCTCACAATTCGTCGCTCGTGAATCGCAAATCCTAAATCGAGAATCTTTTTGTTTCTCTAAACGCTATACGCTGTCCGCTAAACGCTGATTTCCGCCATTGTAGTGATACCATTGTGTTTTTCCAGCCTTTTTTCGCTTTTTTGATACTTCCCGCGTCTAAACTCCGTGGGTAATTATTATTTTGACGGGATTAAATGGAGTTGCCCCATAATATAGCTATATATCTGAGAAACTTTTAATCCGGTAAATCCTTCGACTTATGCTCAGGCCGGCTGCGTCAGTTCGTAGCCGATTTTTCTTTGTGTCTTGGTGTCTTATTGCTATACTTTTTATCTATGAAAGTGCGCAGCGCAAAAATCTCGGATGCCAAAGCCATTTATTCTTTGATTAATTATTATGCCGAGCGCGACAGGATGCTGTTTCGTTCAATGGCCGATATCTACGAGAACCTGCAGGCCTTTAGTGTTGTCGAACTCGACGGCAATGTGCTGGGCTGCTGCGCCTTGCAGGTCATCTGGTCGGACCTGGCCGAAATAAAATCGTTGGCAATTGATGAAGCAAAAAAAGGCACCGGCGCCGGCAAAATGCTGGTATCCGCAGCTGCCGAGCAGGCCCGCCAGCTTGGTATACGAAAGGTTTTTGCACTTACGCTAAACCCGGACTTTTTTGAAAAATTGGGTTTTGAGATAATTGAAAAAGATGCACTGCCGATGAAGGTCTGGAGCGACTGTGCCAGGTGCCCCAAACAGCAAAATTGCGATGAAATAGCGGTTGTAAAAACTGTCTCTCGTGAACCGTGACCCGGGACACGAGCGACGAATTATCCTACCTGTCGTCTTTGGAACAGCGCAATGGCAAATAAAAGTATCGCTGTCGTGTAACACAACGCATAGGAAGCGCTTATTATAATATATTTTAATGGAACCTCACTGCCTTCGTAAATCGCATCGCTTATCCAGAAAATCTGCAAATTCGGCACCAAGAACCTGCCTATCCTGGCCCACAATTGCGTCTCGGCAAATCTGCCGAATGTGTAATCACTTATAAGACCTAACAAAAAAATCCCAATGCAGGCCGAAAGTGTTACTACTATGTTAAACCTGGCTGAAAGTGCCACCGCCAGAGCCACAATTATAATTGCAGCCAGCAGCAGTAATACCGAGCCGTAGATATCCAGGGCGTTTATGCCGTTACCCTGCGGGTTAAACTGCCAGTTCCGGTCGATAAAGGATAGGAATACTATGCCGAATGTAGCAAATATACCGGCTAATACAACTGCCGTCGACGAAAATTTCCAGTCATAAACATAGTTGAAAAAAGCAGTTAACAAAAACGTCAATACCACGATAACTGCTGCCGTGCCCAAAACTGTCCAGTCGTGCGTATCTGATATTGTCTCAAGAACACCGTGTCTGATGGCCATCAGCAGGGCGATGGTGCAAATATAATGTGCCAGAACCACCGCAGCGGCGACACCTAAGAATTTTGCAATAATGAATATAGGACGTTGAACCGGTTTGCTCAGAACGGTAGTTATGGTTTTATTCTCAATTTCTTTAGCCACAGCGCCTGAAGCGGAAAATATTGCTATGAACAAGCTGCTCAAAAACAGCGTAGATAAGCCTATCTCGCGTAAGAACTTGTTGTCGTCGCTCATTGTGTACACCGCCAGGGACGGACTTATAAAGAATAAAAGCAAAGCTGCGATAATTATTATGGTGTACACCGACTGTCTTAGCGTCTCTGTAAAAGTGTTTTTTGCTATTGTAAATAGCTTATGCATTGTTTGCCGCCTGTTTTTAGCCGCTCTGCCGCTTCTTGGCTTGCCGGCATAGCGGCCCGATTTTAAGTAATAATTTTTTCACAATTGTTTATATACTAAAGTGACGTTTATTGTTATATTACACAACTTCTAACTTGTAAAGTGCTTATACATATTAAATAAATACTGTGTTTGCGGTCTTTTGTTCGAAGTAGGAAACCGGGAATAAAAAATGACAATCTCATCGAAACGCGCTGAATATGCAGCTTGTGTGTCCCTGATTTTGAGCATCGTCTTTTTTGTCGTTATCTTGCTTGTAGGGCGATGGAGTGGGTTCTTTGCGGTCTATGCGGCTGGTTGGCTCATCCTCTCGACAGCTTTGATTTGGTTTGTTCTTATTATCCAGTTTCATCAGCGCAGCCTGGCCGAGCAGGAAAAACTGGATATGGGCCAATTGGCCAAGAGCAAGGAAGCTGCTACAATATTTCAAGCCGAGGGTGGACGTGCCACTTTATTTGTCGTCGCTCAACGCCGGCTCGAATTGCTCGAGAGATGGTTCCTGCCATTTTTTTCAGCGGTCATAGCCATTTATCAATTAGCTATTGGGCTGTACCTGTTAAAAGCTGTTTCCGCCAGTGTCGGTATCGAGCCGAAGCAACCCTTGATTTGTGCGATTTGTATGACGGCCATAGCTTTTGTCAGCTTCTTAATTTCCCGCTATGCTACTGGTATGTCGGCTCAGGAGCTGTGGAAGCCGTTAAGGGCCGGCGGCAGCTTTCTGCTCGGCGCAGCAGTTTTGTGCTTTGCACTGGCTATAGCACTGGCGCTGGCACAATTCAAGATTTTCGTGGCGGTAAATGTAATCGGCTTCATTATTCCTGGTCTGCTCGTTGTTCTCGGTGCAGAAACCGCCTTAAATGTCGTCCTGGACATATATCGTCCAAGGCTGAAAGGTCAATACAGCCGAAGCGCCTTTGACAGCAGACTGCTGGGGCTTATAAATGAGCCGGGCGAAATATTCCGTACCGCTGCAAGTGCTATGGATTATCAGTTTGGTTTTAAGGTCTCTCAAACCTGGTTCTATAAACTACTCGAAAAAGCCATTGTACCATTGATTCTTTTTGCTGCCGTTACCTTGTATTTATTGAGTTGTATCGTTGTAGTAGCCTCCGACGAAGAGGCGATAGTAGAGCATTTCGGCAATCCTGTAAACAGTACTAATCCCGATAAAATCGGAATCAGGGTCGTTGGCCCAGGATTGACTTTCAAATGGCCCTGGCCCATCGATATCGCCTATAAATATCCCACCAAAAAAGTTATGGAACTCAGCATTGGCTTTGTACCCAGGATTGATCCAGAAACTAAGGAAGTGGTGCCTGAGAAGTCTCTGTTGTGGGGTAAGGCCCATTACGAGAAAGAGTACAACCTGCTTGTCGCCAGCGAACAGACAGGCGGGAAATTGTCTGCCGGAGCTGTGCCGGTAAGTCTTGTAATTGCTGCCGTCCCCGTTCAATATAGAATAAAGGATTTGTATTCTTTCATCTATAATCATAACGAGCCGGAGAAACTGCTCGAATCTATTTGTTATCAGCAGCTTACAAAGTTTGCAGCCAGTGCAAGAATTGAAGTTGATAACGAAGCCGATATGGAGCACAGTCTTCTTGGAGCAGGTAGAGCACGTGCCAAGGATATTTTAACAAATAGAATTCAGGCCACTGCCGACGAAGCCGGCCTGGGTATTGAAATCTTATTTCTGGGCTTACAGGGCATTCATCCGCCGCCTGAGGTGGCGGCGGACTATCAAAAGGTTATTGGTGCCGTTCAAAAGAAACAGACTCTTATCCTTGACGCCGAAGCACAGCGTAACAAAAGTTTAAGCACACTCGCCGGTTCTGTTGAAGATGCTGACGAGCTCTATAATCTCGCCGCTGAATACCAGCTTGCTAAAGAGCAGAACAACTCAGAGCAAATCGAAAAGCTCGGGCATCATCTGGATTTGGCCTTCGCGCAGGCCAGAGGCGACATTTTTACAGTGCTAAGAGAATCACAAAGTTATGCCTTTGAAAAGGCGACACTTGCTCGCGCTACCGGAGAGCGTTTTGCCAGCCAGCTTAAGGCATACAGGTCTGCCAAAGAAATTTACAGGCGTCAGCTTAGATTAGCGGTCTTCGAAGAGACCCTCGATAATGTACGAAAATATATCGTAGTTGCCGACGAAAATGATACACAGGTCTTCATAATTGACGTTCAGGAAAAACTAACGCCCAGCTTGTATGAATTAGGCGGTTTTGAGGAGAGTAGCGAAAAATGAAAAATATAACCATTACAATTTTTATCGTATTGATAATCGTCGTTTTGGGTCTGTATCTTGTCTCGTTCCAGGTAAGAGAAATAGAATCCGCCCTGGTAACGACCTTTGGCAAACCCACCCGCCAAATCAAGACCCCTGGCTGGTATTTCAAATGGCCGGCCCCAATCCAGCGTGTCTACAAATTTGACTCCCGGATGAGAGTCTTCGAAGCCGAGCTCGGCGAGACAACAACCAGAGGAGCTGTTCCGATTATTGTAAATACTTATGTCGTCTGGAAAATCGCCGAGCCTCTGGAATTCTTCAATGCTGTTGGAACTATCAAAGAAGCTGAAAGTAAATTGCGCAGCCAGCTCAGTGACACGCAAAATAAGGTAATTGGTCAGTATAATTTTTCCGAATTCGTTAACAGCGACCAATCGAAAATAAAGTTCGACCAGATTCAAGAAGATATGCTCACCGACCTTAAAATGGCCGTCAGAGCGGATTACGGCATTGAAATCAGGACCCTTGGTATAAAACAGCTCAAAGTCAGTGAGGAGGTTAGTAAAGATATATTTGGACGAATGATGGCTGAAAGAAACCGTAGAATCGAAGCAACTATTGCCCAGGGTAATGCCGAGGCAACCAGGATAAGAACCGACGCCGATTCAAAAAAGACAGAGCTGCTTGCTGTCGCCGAGGCAAGAGCAAAATCAATACGAGGCCAGGGCGATGCCGAAGCCGCAAAATTTTATAAATTGCTGGATGAAGACCCTGCATTCGCGATGTTTCTGCGCAACATTGAAGCCCTCAAGAAAATACTGGAGAAAAGGTCAACTATTGTTATAAGCGCTGATACAGAACCTTTTGAGCTGTTAAAGAAAATGCCGGCCCTCGAACCGAAAAAATAACTTGGAATCGGTAGTGTTATGACAGAACAGAATCAAGAAGATAACAGGGATTTGCAGCCCCAATCGTCCCGGCGCCCTGCCGGTGACAAGCTTGATGCCGCCGGCAGGTCACTCTCCGAGGCATTGAGAATCAGCTTTATCATCTTAAAGATAATAATGATTGTCCTGGTTATTCTTTTCCTGTCCTCAGGCTTTAGAACTGTCGGTTCTGATGAGCAGGCGCTTGTTTTGCGATTTGGAAAGATTCGGGGCGTTGGCGAAGAAAGACTCCTCGGGCCGGGGCTTCATTGGGTATTCCCATACCCGATAGACGAAATTGTAAAAATTCCGACAGCCAAAAAGGTAAATCTGCCCCTCAACTCCTTTTGGTATTACCAGACAAAAGAAGAGATGCTTCCCAAAGGCCCGAAAGACACGACTCGAATACCAGAAAAGCTCAATCCCATAAGAGAAGGATATTGCATTACCCGAAGCGAAAAACAAAGCCGAACCATAGCCGGTTCTACCGGCAGCGACTACAGCATTATCCATTCCAAATGGCAGTTAACCTATCAGATTGATGACCCCGAACGCTTCTTCAAAAATGTTTATGTAGAGGACGTAAAGCCGGGACAAAGTTATGCTGATATTATAGCAAAAAGTATAACCACACTATTGGAATATCTGCTCGAGGATTCGGTTGTAACCGCGATGGTTAACTATACTATTGATGAGGTGATTCAAAGCCCCGGCAGAATCTCAAAGCACGTTGAAAAATTGTTGCAGGAGAAGCTAAATCAGATAGAAAGCGGCCTGACAGTCGTATCGGTACAGCTCACCGAAAGAACATGGCCCAGGCAGGTTGATTACGCATTCCTGGCCTCTTTCATGGCAAGTCAGGCAAGTCAAAAGGCCATTAGTGAAGCCAAAGGTTACGCCGAAAACACACTTAACGAAGCTGCTGGCCCTATCGCTGCCGAACTTCTCGCAGCTCTTGAAGGTAAAACTATCAGCGAACAGGAAAAAGAATTGTTATGGTCTCAGTTGGCCGGAGCAGCTCAGGAAAAAATTGCCCACGCGCGAGCATATCGAACCAAGGTTGTGGAAGCCGCCAGAGCCAATGCCGAATATCTGCAAACATTACTGCCCGAATATCGAAAACGTCCGAAACTTGTTGTTCAAAGAATCTATCAGGACGCCATAGAGTACGTCCTTAACAACGCAGATGAGAAAATGATAATCCAACCTGCGCAGGGTACCGGGGGCAGAGAGATAAGAATCCTGTTAAATAGAGACCCAACGATAAAACCGAAATCGAAGGAATAGCATATACGCTGAACGAAATGCGAAATTATGGCTCATGAACATTTACATTTTAAAGAAGACGTTACCGCTGAAGGCATTTACGGCAAGCAGCTCCGCTTAAGTATGGCTCTGTTGGGTACATTGGCTGGCGGAATGCTGCTGATAAACAGCGGTATTGCCAGGCTCTTTTATGGCGGTGGCAGTTTTAACGCCGAATTGCTGGCAATGGCTGCCGCAATACTGCTCGGTGCCCCCATTGTAATGAATGCAATAAAGAGTCTCATAAAAAGACAGTCCCATATGGATGAACTGGTGGCTCTTGCAATACTTGCCGCTTTCGCCACCCAGGACTATGTCACCGCAGGTATTGTTGCGTTCTTTATGCTCTTAAGTGAGCTCATTGAAAGCCGAACCGCCCTGGGCGCTCGTGCTTCGATTGAATCGCTGATAAAGCTGACACCGACAAGGGCAAATCTCATCAGGCAGGACGGCTCTGAAGAAGAAGTAAAAGTCAGTGCCCTTCGGCCCGGCGATTGTATCCGCGCCCGTCCCGGTGATAACATATCTGCCGACGGCGAAGTTGTAAAAGGACTTAGCTCCGTTAATGAAGCTACGATAACGGGCGAATCTCTGCCTGTCGATAAAGTGCCTGGAATGCAGGTCTTCGCCGGTACAAACAACCTTACCGGCGTGCTGGATATCACCGTAACCAAAGCCGGCAAAGATACAACTCTCGGCAAAGTCCAGTCATTGATTATAAAAGCCGAACAAACAAAGATACCGATTATGCGGATAATCGACCGTTATGTCAGGTGGTATACGCCGACGATTTTGATGATTGCCGGCATAGTTTTGTTTTTCACCGGTGACATCAACAGGGCGATTACAATACTTGTTGTTTCGTGTCCCTGTGCGTTGATTCTGGCTACCCCTACGGCGATGGTTGCGGCGATTTCGGCATCGGCCAGGCTCGGTATCCTGATAAAAAATGTTGCCGACCTTGAGATTGCGGGCAAGATAACGGCAATGGTGTTTGACAAGACGGGAACGGTAACAACCGGTCGGCTGTATGTAACAAAACTGACCCCCGCTGAAGATATTGAGCCGGCTGACTTGCTATCGGTAGCTGCTTCTGCCGAGCGGATGAGCAAACATCCCGCCGCAAGAGCCCTCCAGCAGGTCGCCAAAGAAGCAAACATTTCCTTACCTGCCATAGAAAACTTTAAAGAAACGCCCGGCAAAGGAGTAACAGCACTGGTCCATTCAGCAAAAATTATCGTCGGCAGAGACAGTTTCCTGAAGGAAAACAATGTGGATATGAGCAACGTTTCCGACCCGGGCCTGCACGAAGAGCAGGGCTTTAGTACCCTTTACGTGGCCAAAGATTCGAGGTGCATCGGCTGGATTGGTCTGCAGGACAAAACCAGACCGCAAGCCAAACACGCTGTTAAGGAGTTGATTGATATCGGCGTAAAAAGGATAACGATGCTTACCGGTGACAGGGACGAGGTTGCTCAGCGTGTTGCTGCCGAGTTGGGCTGTACCGATGTGAAGGCCCAGTGTCTGCCGACGGATAAGCTGGCCATAGTCGAGCAAATCAGAAAGGAAGGCCATATTGTGGCCGTGGTTGGGGACGGTATAAACGACGCACCGGCGCTGGCAGCAGGTGATTTAGGTATTGCGATGGGCGCTGCCGGAAGTGACATTGCTATAAACTCCGCCTCCATAGCACTGATGAGCAATGACTTGAAGAGGCTGCCTTTCCTGGTTAGGCTTTCACGAAAAACAAGAAAGGTTATTAATCAAAATCTTGGATTTGGAATAATGTTTATTATCCTTGGTGATGTAGCGGCAGCGGCGGCCTGGCTGCCGGCAGTTTATGCTGCAATGCTGCACTTTGCCGGTTCACTGATTGTTGTTTTTAATAGTGCCCGACTTGTTCGCTACGGCGAGGAACTCAGCCACCAACCACAGGAAATATAAATACCGAAGTTCAGAATGCAAGATTTCGGTTTTGAACTTTTGATTTTTAATCCGTCATTTTGATTTACCCTGTGTTCTCCATATGAAGTAGTGCAACAAATCATAAATTTGATGGTATAGATTGTTCTAAAAAGACCAAAACAGTTGCAATTTTAAGACAGATTCGCTATTTTAGGGAAATTGGAAGGCTTGGCGGTGTTGCCAAGTGCAGTATTTGAAAAATCCTGGTTGAAGGAGGAATCAGAGTGAAAACTAACAAAAGCTTTCTCACATCTGACTACCGAAGTATGCTGAGT
>SDBT01017592.1_pt1 | contig 11284 bp, 11 predicted proteins | sample 2277101 | NCBI WGS metagenome assembly SDBT01 (sample SAMN10404973, study PRJNA504765) | marine sediment metagenome | isolation source: marine sediment core GS10_PC15, 103 cmbsf | place: Arctic Ocean: Southern Knipovich Ridge | collected 2010 | reverse complement strand
TGAACTTGTCGGCCTGGCGTAAGATTAAGTGCTTCTCGAAGTTTTTTGGGGATTACGTACGAATAACTTGCGGACTCGTTCCTGAACGAAGTGAAGGATTTGGCGCGAAAGGTGCGAATGCAGCTTTCGTGACAAAAGACTCCGTCAAGCTCATTCGCTTGTTATAAAACAATCTTTTTTACCAATCATGCCATGTTCACTTCTAATTTATGTTTAAAATTTTTCCAATTGGGCATAATCTTCTCCAACAAGTGATAAAATTCTGTACTATGGTCATGAAATTTCAAATGACAAAGTTCATGGATGATAACATATTCTATACATTCCTTCGGGGCTCTGATCAAATCGATATTTAGTGTAAGTGTTTCTCTTTTTGAGAGGCTTCCCCATCTGGTTTTCATTTTCCTTATTTGAAGCTGTGGTTTTTTAAAATTCATCCCTTCAAAGTAACGCCAGATACAGATGTGTTTCTCCGCTTATATATTGTCTGGCGGGAGTTCTTGGGTTAAATTGTCTAAAATATCCTTGTTGCTTTGTTATCCAATTAGCCCTTCTAACTATTATCTTCTGGATTTCTTCAAAATCTGTTCCAATAGGAGCTCTTACTACAACATCTGCATTCGGATGCACTGAAATTTCAAGGGTTTTTCTTTCGACATAGCTAACGTTGAATTGAATCTCGTTATTACCATAGAAAATACTACCTTCTGATAAACTCATTTATCGCTCCGGTATTTTGCCGTCTTCATTGTAGTCATTATAATCTCATCCATTTGAGCAATTGTTAATTCAATACCTCTTTTTTCTTTTATTTCCTCATATAAAAAATCATCGATGTCATTTTTTACCTTATTTTGGGCATCGTCATCATCCCAAAAATGGACCTTTGAATGACGTTTTAGAATTTCCTGAATAGCTATCGCTGTATCTACAGAAATATCTTCACACAATATTTTATCGATCTGGTTAGCTTCAAAGAAAGGCTTTACGATTCCGTAATAAGCCATCGCACCATCGTTCCTATTTATTTTTTCAGGCATATCATCATGCTGCTTATTCACAACTTTGTTTCGTATTTCTGACACTTTATTCAGATAATCCAGATCCGACATGCGTTTCGCACGGAAATCATCAATTGCCTGCTGAATTAAAATAGAAAACTTTTGGTAGAAAGCGGGATCTTCTTCCATTTTTTCTGTGATGACTTTTTTTATAGCATGAGCGATTGTATCAGCTCTTGAACCAGCAGATTTACAACTATAAACCCCCCGTTCTTCTTTGACTTTATTGAAACTTTTTTCATCGAAAATATTTACCGGTTCATTAAGCTGTAAAACTTCATTCGCCTGGATATGAGTATCCAGAAGTTTCTTTATTTTCGGTTCATAATCCCGATAAAGAATTGATTCTGCGTAACGGAGCTTTACCGAAGTCTTCAGATTTTGAAAGCGTTTCAAATCAACCTTATAGACATTAATTTTATCTTCATTTGTATTCATTATAAAGGATTCAGTTGAGAGCGCTATTAAAAGTGTTTTACTATAATCTGTTAAGCACAGGTAAAATTCTTCTCTTATGGCATCATCTGCTAAAAGCTTTTCATAAGTATCTTCATCAAACCCTTCGAATGCGCTGTACATTGTCAAAGCCTTATCCAGTTCACCGAGAATACTGGCATAATCTACTATATAGCCATATTCTTTGTGTTCATATAAACGGTTCACACGGGCAATCGCCTGCAACAAGGTATGTTCCCGTAGAATCCTGCATAAATAAAGCACAACATTACGTGGAGCATCAAAACCGGTTAAAAGTTTATCAATAACAATCAACATTTCAGGTTCAGCACCGTTTTTAAATTGATTAATAATCTGTTTGTTATAGTCACCTTCATTACCGTACCGCTTCATCATTTTTTGCCAGAATTTTACGACAGCATCAGTAGGCTCATCTTCAGTCTCTTCATAACCTTCCCTTGAATCGGGGGGAGACATAATAACCTCAGAAGAGACATAACCGATTTCATCCAGGGTCATTTCGACATGACGACCTTCATACAGGAGAGGAACTATTGCGCCGTCTTCGACCGCCTGTGTAATAGAGTAATGAGGATTAATCAAACCGCCAAACTTTACGAAATTATTCTTTTCCTTCTTTAAAAGCGGTGTTCCTGTAAAACCAAGATAGCAGGCATTAGGAAACATCTGCCGCATCCTGGCTGAAAAAGATCCAAAATTAGTTCGGTGGCTTTCATCTATCAACATAAAAATATCCGGTGAATAATCCTTATATTTCTTGATATTCAAGGCTTTGTCAAATTTGTGAATCAGTGTTGTTACAATACCTGCCTTATGTTCAGAGACCAATTCGAGTAAATGCTTTCCTGAAGTTGCCCGGCTGGGTTCCAGGCCACAAGCAGCAAAGGTATTGCTTAATTGTTTATCCAGATCTGTTCGGTCCGTAACAAGAACAATACGGGGATTCTTTACAAAAGTCTCAAAAGCAAGGGTTCTTGCCAGCATAACCATCGTTAGAGATTTTCCGGATCCTTGAGTGTGCCAGACTATTCCGCCTTTTCTTCTACCATTTGAATCCAGTTTTTTGATCCGATCCAGAGTAGATTTAATTACAAAATATTGCTGATACCGGGCGATCTTTTTGATACCGAAATCAAATACAGTAAATTTGAAAGCCAATTCCAGAATACGTTCTGGTTGACAAAGACTAAAAAGGGTCTTATCCTGTCCCGTAATCTCTCTCTTTCCATCTGATTCCAGATTATCAAAATAACTTCTGGCTGACTTAAAGACACCACTGAACAATATAAATTTTTCTGATGTTGATAAAGGCTTATTTACAATATCAACAAGCTTGCTTTTAGGATTTTCTTTCCATATACTCCAGAATTTGGAAGCGGAGCCGGTTGTAGCATAGGTTGCTCCATTCTTATTTATCCCCAAAACCAATTGGGTAAAAATAAAAAGAGCTGGAATGTAGTCATCATTCTGGTTTCGAATCATTTGTGAGACAGCCTTCTCAACCGGTGTTTTAGGAGACTTACATTCTATTAAAGAAAGAGGAATACCATTAACAAAAAGAACAATATCCGGCCTGATTGTTTCAGAACTGCGGGACCGTTCAACTGAGTATTCAGCAGTAACGTGAAAACAGTTACGGTCAGGATTATGCCAATCAATATATTTAAGATTGAAACTCTTTGAATCCCCCTCGATGGTTTGCTCCAAAGCCACGCCCAGGGTAAGGAGGTCGTAAATATTCTCATTGGTCTTTAAAAGCCCGTCATATTTTATGCTTTTAAGCTTCTGAATGGCTGTCTGGATATTTTCTTCGCTAAAAAGATACTCAGATCCTTTGTAATTAATTTTGTTAACAACTTTAAGCTGATCACGTAGAATATTATCAAGCAGCACTCCGGATAATTTTCCGTTTCGTTCTTTAACCGTCTGCTCAGGTGGAATGTACTGGTAGCCTAAATTTATCAATAGCTGTATCGCCGGTATTTGGGATAGATACTCTTCGTTAAAATAAAAACTTTTATGATTGTATTGAGGGGTTTTTTCACTCATTCATGAACTCCCAGGGCATGCCAGTAAGGCTTGAAAGCATCTTCAACAACCTTGGCCATTAGTGATAAAAACTTAATGTAATCGCCTTTAACATGAGCCGTATCCAGGGCTTCGTAATACTCCAATCGTTTTTCTACCGACAGAACTACAGGGGGATATCCGTCTTTCATAAACTCCAGATTCATTAAAAGCCGGGCAGTTCTGCCATTGCCGTCAACAAATGGATGGATTTTTACAAAATCAGCATGAACTCTGGCAGCCCTTTCTACAGGGTGGATTTTTTTTGCCTCAGTTTTATACCAGGCAATGAAGTCTTCCATCTCCGTCGGCACCTGCAAAAAAGCTGGCGGTATATGTTCAGCGCCGGAGATGGTTATATTCACATTGCGGTAAACCCCGGCATTCTTGTCATCAATATTTTTAAGGATCAGCTGATGAATGGATTTGATGTCCCACTCACTTAGGGATTTGTTCTTTTTTACCAGTTCTTCGACAAACAAAATGGCTTCTTTATGATTAATCGCCTCAAAATGCTCCCGCATGGTTTTCCCGCCTATGGTAATTCCTTCCAGGACAACTTTGGTTTCTTTAAGAGTGAGCGTGTTTCCTTCTATGGCATTGGAGTTGTATGTCCAGCGTAAGACCAGGTCTTCGTGGAGGTTACGGGCTATTTCCCGGGGAAGCGGGCGGTAGGAGTCGAGTTTTTGTTTGAGTTGGGTGAGTTTGTTATAGTTTGTTGGCATTTTGCCGGCCTCCTTTTTTACCGCGAATGGACGCGGACATCGGGTATTATGATTTCCCACCCTTTTTTAGTAAAAAACTAAGATGTCTTTTATACCATGAACTATGTGCTATTTTCCTTAACTCCAAGATTTTAGAATGAAAATGACAAGAACTTAAACGCTTACTACAATTACAAGGACATTTAAGTTTGTTAGCTATTCGCTTTTTCATTCATAATAATTTTAAAGTTTCAATAACTTGTTCTTTCGTTTCCAAGCCTAGTAGATCTGCATAATCATACAAAACAGCCTCTCTATTATGATCAAGTTTGCCAAATGGGAAATCATCACCATATTTTATTTTTATAGATACACTATATAGATATGGTATTAAACAAATATGTACAAATCCATTTAATGAGGGGTTTTTATTAATTTGAATCATTAACCTAAGAGGAGAACCCATACAGAGTGTCTCTTTTTTCGGAAACACATGAAAATTCAATGTCCTCGGAATTCGTCCTCCAATTTCTTTTACATACGGCAATTCATTTGGATAATTTTCTGTGATTGTGATTTCAATTTCATAGAAGTCATCAATATTTTCCCCATTCTCTGGCATTGCAGAAAAAGAAAACTTTCCTAATAAGATAATCTTATTATTCTTAGTTGGAGAAATCATCATCCCTGGGTAATTATGTAGAAATGAATCAATTTCTAATATTTCCCACTTTCTCACTTTGCTATATACCCCACAATTTTGAAGGATTTCTAATTGAGTGAGTCATTGGTATTATGTTTGATATTGTCTTTTGAGTGCTACCAAGACAATCTTTTAATTTTGAAGCATTTATCTTTACAGAATACTTTCTTTCAGCTTGTTCTGTAATAAAGGTTGAATCTGTTGTTGATATTAAATGTTTGAAGTCACTTTGCGCTTGCTTCAACCAAAGAAAGAAATTTTCTTCCAATTTTAAATATATATATTGAGGCATTAACCAGCGGTCAGCAAAGTCTTCATTTGGGTCTACAGGATTAGGAATCCTTGGAGTCTTTGGATTGATAAAACTTTCCATAGTATTCAATATGTTTTCAAGAGCTGAAAAAATACTCTGTTCACCATTGTATGTCTTTGCCACAAGGGTAGTAATAATGATAGAGATGGGTTTTGAATCTACATTCTGCCTAAACATATTGTCTCTATGTCGTTTAAGTAATTGTATAGCTCTTTGTAAAGGTGTCTTTTGCTTATAAATTGGAATATCATCAATTTGAGCTCTTTCAGAAAACAATTTTACTCGATTTGATTTTATTCTATATTCGAACCATTTGGAATATCCTTCTGGATTACTTATACCCCAATCATAACAAATTGATGAATATCTAGGATGTCTGTCATCTGTAATATTGATCGTGGATTCTGAAACCATTTCCGCTAAATAGCTGTCATTACTCCTACTGAATACGGCTTCCTTAATTTGTTTTCGTCGATCTTCATCAGCTGGAATGCAGGGGAGAATATCAATGTGAAAACTAAGATCATCCTTATATTCCAAACGCCAACATCTATGCTTCGACTCAACTTGTTCTTTTATTCCTCGATAATTCCGATAAAACTTTAATTCATCACCAATCAATTCTTTTAGATCATCTTGAGTGTGAGTATCTTTTGATACTCCATCTTTAAGCTTACATGCCAAATCGAGATCATATTCTTCATTTTCATCTAAAGGCCGTATTGCTGTTCCCAACCGAAATGATCCCTGTGGAAATATATGTGGACTATTATTTTTTAGTAGAGATTTATCTCGATCAAACCATTCTCCCAAATCTTCATACCTGCTCTCGGCTTTTTCATATGCTAATTCTGGTAATTCCAATTTTTCAATCAAATATTCCAGAATGATTTCCTTTTGTTTGTCAGTTATCATGATTGGCCTCCTATTTTTACAGTCTTCATGAATTTTCCTATAGAGTTATTTTGATCATAAAGAATCCATGGCATGTCCGCTTTAGGCATTCTAGCTCTCCCCATTTCAATCGAGCAGGATACAGCCATGGCAGGAAAAACAGAAAGAGCTGTGGTAAAACCATGCTTTTCTTTTATGATTACCATAAGCTTACGAATAGCAGTCCTCATTAAAGAGAGCTGCGCTTTTGACCTAATATTGTCATTCCCAATATGCTCATCTGATACTGTCAGTTCCCAAATTGAAACTTGCTCTCCAACTGCATTGGTGATTCGTTCTCGATTGATGTTGTCGCTTAATGAGATTGCAAGAACCGGTTCTCCATCAAAGGATTGAGGCGGCTTAATTATAAACTCAAATCCATCTGGAAAGTTCTGCCAATGCCAAGTTTTTGGTTCTCTGATGGGCTGGTAAACATCGACTGATACTTTATCTGTAAATAATGTTCCCAGCTGAATGAGCAACGGTATTGGAGCTAAAGCAAATAGTGAATAATGCTTGGTTTTATCGTCTGCTAACAACGGATCAATTCGTTGTGTAAATATACGCTTTAAATGTACTGACTCTGTTTTCCAGAACTCAGGGGCCTTGTCATTATGAGAACACGACATTGATAAACAGATAGGATTTTCAGAAGAAGGATAACGTTCTGGGAACATTGCGCTCATTGCTTCGTTTTTTTGAAGTAGTGATTTCTGTTCTCCGATATTACTGCCATAAAACACCACGTGTGATTTCTTATCCGGTGCAATACCAGTTACAGTGACAATTCTTGCTTCATGAGCTGCTTTCCACTTTTTCAGTAACTCCCCAGAGTATTTTTTGCCGTTCTTCTTTTGATCAATCAGTTTATGACAACCATGGCACATGAGCATCAAATTCTCGACATCATTCAGCCCATAGTTGTTATTCTTGAATGGCTCCCAACCACGTGGGCCTTTTTCCGAGAACGAATATATATGTGCTTGTTGAGCGATGTTGACCTTCTCCTGCGTAATTGGGGACTTATATAGCAGTATATTATGCCCATCGAATTGACATCGGCCAGCTGCTCTAGCCCACAGTTCACGAGTCACTTCCAGCTTAATGTATCTGGTTACTTCTTTAGCCATTATTGAGTTCCCCCATTCAGATTTACACGCCATTTTCCTGAAAGTAATTTTTGTATTAAGCTTTTTTTTTGTTCTTTATATTTATCAATAATGCTATTATAAAAATTAATTTCCTTTTTCGAATAAATTAAAAGATGTGCAATTTCCCTTTGTTTCTCTACTGAAGGTAGCTCAAGGCCTATTTTCTTTAGATTGCGGCCATATAAATGAACAATTGTAATACCTTGTGTGTGACTCGCAATCTCATGTTTTTTAATGTGAGTTAAATAGAACGCCAAAAAAGATGGATCATAAATGTCTGGATCTTTAATTCGTAAAATGTTTATATCTCCACCTAATAGCACATTATCTTCAAACAGAACTGTGGCATTTGCTAAATCAATACCGGTTGTAGTCGTTGATCCTGGAATAAAAACATCCCCTTTCTTTGATAAAACACCATTATTTACATTTGTTTTACTTTTTACTTTGGAAATAATTTCCTGATAAATTGTATAAAGTTGGCCATAAAGAATGCACTTATTCTTACCTGTGTTAATAAGATCATTTTTTGAAAGACCTCTTCCCTTTAATAATATGCAAACCTTCCCCAACTTCCCCCAACTTAACCTTCCGCCACCCTGGCTTCCCGGCTTGATCGCTAATAAAAGTCTTCAACAGCCACTTGAATTGCATTTCTTTTGCAGAAATCAATGCTTGCGTTTTCGCAATCGCTTCATCCCAGATAGAAAGCATGTCGGCAATGGCTTTTTGTTCTGAAATAGGTGGTACCGGCACATAAAGAAAATCAAGCTCACGCTGACCCAATGTTTTATTTCTTCCAGCTCCTCCTGGGGAAGCTAACCCTAAACCGTGTTTCCCTCTTGGAGTTTGAAAATACTCTAAAAAGAAGGGTTCATAACCTATATCAGGCTTGGCGTTAAACATAGGAAATCGATGAGAAGCAATAAAACCTTTTTCTTTTTCACTGACTATCGCTACAGCCTGTTCCAAGGCAAATACAATATTTAAAATTAAAGTCCCGACTTCTATATTAAAAACTCTTTTATTTCCTAACTGTTTTCCTGTTACTGGTGGTTTGTGAAAAATACCCTTACCATGTGAGCGAATCCCAATTTCCCGATATATTTCATTCAATTCAGGAATTACTGGTTTTGATATGCGCTTAAATATTTTTGAGAAAACTTCACAGTCCCAATCTTGTGGGATTGTTCCAGCTTTTGTTTTTTTAAAACCAGCTTTCAATTTTATCACCCCCAACATCCACGTCTATTCACGTTCATTCGCGGTTCCCAATAATTTTTTAATAAGTTCCATCATATTCCCCAACCACAAATCCAGATACTCTTCACCCCAATATCCCGATGAGTCTTCAAATATTGAACCCATCCCGGCCTTTAAAAAGCGTGGTGTAAGCTCATCAGTCATAAGTTCCCGGAATTCAGCCGCCTGTTCCAGAGGAGAGGATTCCATAAATCCGGGCTCATTCAGTTTTATCCAGATTATTTCCAGGGCTCTGAAAAGCGGCGGCCAGCAGATCCATTGGATTTTTTCGTCCTTGTTCTTAAGAAAAAGATCAAGCCAGGGAGCATTATTAATGTAGTAAACCCGTCCTTTCCTGGCAGCAGGAAAACTTAAAATCCCTGAATGGCCCATTTCATAAAGAACATCCTGAATGGATCGCCAGGCATAATAAGATTGGTCAGCAATTTCCTGAATTGTGCCTTTCTCATTTATCAGGAGATAAAGTAGAGTCTCACTGCGGGAAGAGAGTCCTATAAATGAACGGAGTTGAAGAAGCAGGCTTGTTCTCTGTTTGGCAGGGAAAGCCTGAGACATCCCTCTGTTTTTTACTGGGTTGCGTATCAATCCATAATCCATGAAAATGGGGTCCTTATCTCCGACGGTGGGAAGGGGGCCACCTGATTTTAAATAGAACAGATTGTGTTTTTTTTCTTCATCACTAATTTTGACATACCCGGCCAGACCTTTCCATTTTATACCCGCCTTGTTTTTCATCATGACAGCGGCTATAGCGCTAAGAACATCAGTGCAGTTAAATCCTTCCTGCTTATGAATATTTCGTAATCGCTGAATATTGATAAAACGGTCATTTATATCCATCCAATCAAGGATCTCATCGAATAAACGCTGATCATAACGGGTCAGTGTTGCAGAGAACAGTAAAAGCGCTTCCGGATCGATGACCCAGGGATCTTTACTTTCAGAATAACCGGCAATCCCCAGTGCTGACCATTGCCGCCATAAAAATTGCAGAAGAAGGTCCAGGTAATTGTTCTTAAACTCTTGAAGCTGCATGTTTATACCCCAATTGATTTAGAAAATCTCTTAGCATCATGGCATAACCATCGGAAACATCATGTGTTCGAGACCATCGGCCGGCAATAATTAATTCATCTTCCGAAGGATCAATAGTCAGTAAATCTTCTATATGATATCCGCCCCGATCGACAGATGCGTAAAGCTTGAAGTGTATTTGATCCAGACGGCTTATAAAATGTACCTTTAAATAGGGTCCAATCACATGACAAATCAGTCTGTTTTCAAAGCCTTCAGGTAATCCCATTCGAAACAGATCAGCAGGTCCTGTGTTCAACCAATCCTCCGGCAAGTTCAGGTTTTGGGCCACAACCTTTGCCGCGGAAATCAAATAAGAAGGAAGGGGGACGGATCTATCAGGTTTGAATTGGAGTCCATTAAAGCCAGAATATCAAGGTCTTTTGTTGTTCTTATTACAAGTCTTGTGGCTATCAAGGCGGAACCGCCACAGATAACAAGTTCAAGAGGAGAGTTTTTTCCCTGGCTTAAACGGCGTTCTAAAAGAGTAAGGGCTTGTTCCAGTATTCTACTATCAATATTCTTCATTATTACTATATACCACTAATATATTACGTTATTACGTAATATTAAAGTCTTTTAATATACATTCTACCTCTTTATTTCTTTCAACTTCTCCACCATCTTCTCCCGCACTTCCACAAGCTCTTTCTCCAACCTATCAATTTCTTCCTGAACCGCGTCAATATCAATCTCTTCTTCCTCTTCAAAAGTATCCACATAGCGGGGAATATTCAGATTAAAATCGTTCTCTTTCATTTCATTAAAAGAAGCAAGATAAGAGTATTTATCAATCACTTTCCGGCATTTAAAGGTATCTACTATCTTTTTGATGTCCTTATCTCGTAAAACATTCTGGTTTTTACTGGGCAGAAAATCCTTGCTGGCATCAATAAACAAAACATCATCTCTCAATTCGCGTCCATTCGCGGTTTCTTTTCTCTGGATCTGTCAAAAATGAGTATGGCTACAGGTATATTTGTGGTGGGGAATAGATTTCCCGGCAATCCTATTACCGTATCCAACAGATTCTCTTCAATCATTTTTTGCCTGATCCGACCTTCGGCTGCCCTCCGAAACAACACTCCATGGGGAACAACCACGGAAACCCGGCCCTCTTTCTCATAGCAGGATTCCACCAGATGACTCAGGAATGCCCAGTTGCCTTTGCTTTTTGGAGGCACACCCCGCCAGAACCGTGTATAGCGGTCATTCTCGGCAACGTCCGCACCCCACTTGTCCAGTGAAAAAGGAGGATTGCTGACACAAACATTGAATTTCATCAGCTTGTCATTTTCCACGAGAGTTGGACCGGTTAAGGTATTACACCAGTCAATCCGGGCACTATCGGCGCCATGTAGAAACATGTTCCTTCTGGCTAAAGCCCAGGTACTTCCATTAACTTCCATACCAAAAAGCGCAAAGTTCCGGTCGCCCACCTCACGACCGGCCTCGATTAAAAGACCGCCGGAACCGCAAGCAGGATCACAAATCCGATCTCCCGGCTTTGGTGCCGCCAATTTGGCTACCAACTC
>SDBT01017591.1_pt1 | contig 11284 bp, 14 predicted proteins | sample 2277101 | NCBI WGS metagenome assembly SDBT01 (sample SAMN10404973, study PRJNA504765) | marine sediment metagenome | isolation source: marine sediment core GS10_PC15, 103 cmbsf | place: Arctic Ocean: Southern Knipovich Ridge | collected 2010 | reverse complement strand
GCTCCAGACCGATATGGACATCCTCACGGAGCACAAGTTCTCATGGGAGCTTGACGCGGATAAACACTAGTCCTACAAGGAAATTATCGGGGCAATAAACAAGACATCATAAGCATGTCCGGCACAACGGGGGAGACACCGGAGCCAGGGGGGAACAGGGCCACACACGGTTTTATGCGTCATCCCTCATGATCGCCAAAATCCCTGGATCACAATCCTCTGACCAAATCCTCCTTCCCCCGCCGCGTCGGGTTATACTATGCTTAATGAACAGCAACACACGATACGTTGAGCTGCTGCATCCGACAGACGAGGTGGAGCTGGCTTTTATCAAGAGCGTCCTTAACGCCGAGGGCCTGCACTATGTCGTAAGGAACGAGAGCTTTGGAGGGTTTTACGTCGGCCCCCAGATAGAACTCCTTAACAGAAAAACGGTCCTCGTGGAGCACGCTGACGAGGCCCTTGCCCGCGAACTCCTCTCTGTCTATCTCAACGAGAACGCGGAATTGATCGAGGAACCCCGGACAGCAGACCCGATGCCCCCCGATGGCATATGGATGCGCCTCTTTGACAAGGTACGGCTGGTCTTCGAAATCCTCTTCTCCGGCTGGCTCGTACCGCGCCACCGCAACAATCGCCGCAAATACGATTGACAGGAAATATAGCGACAGGCACCACCTAACGCCCCATCCCGTAAAATCGCCAAAATCTTCGGACCCAACTCAATATTTCTTTCTCTAAAGCAAAGCATCCTGAAACTGGCTGGATCGTCCGCTTGCCGGACGGAGGAATTCGATCGATAAAAATATAATAGTCGATCGGTCGAACCTTATAATCCTTATCCGACCGGGTGCGAGGTGAGGTAGATACAAAGAAGTCGGCACGACTCGTCGCGACAAGTCGCGAAGGAGCCACGGGCTCTTTACTCAGAGGAGGTTCGTGCCCCCTCAACGCTCATATTATTGGATACCCAAATAAAGGGGGTCCGTGACCCCGAGTGACTTATTCTGCCGTAGATGCCTTGCCTCAGCCCCGAAGTCCGTCTGCTACTTGGGAAGGGATGCCAGAAAATCACCTATCGGGCAAAGGCCCGACAGCGTCACGTATGCGCCCATGAGCGGGAAGAACGACGCGATGATGAATATCCAGACCGCAAGTATCCTGCCGAACTTACTGATACCGCCTTCGGCCTTGGTGGAGGAGAAAAGGACAAAGTACCCAACCACAACCCAGAAGGTGGCAGGGATTAAACTGATGAGAAAACACATAGCCGCCTCCAGTACACAACTGTTTTCCTGTACAATCCCAGACAATATGCCGCCTGTCAAGGGATATATGCAAAACAGGAGTAAAATCCTCCTCTCATCCCCATATCAGTCTGCCCCCGGTGCATATACCTAAAGCCACGCTTATCATCTTGACACTCCCCCCGGCAATATCCTAGCCTATTAAGTAAGTAGGTTTCACAAGGGAGGTGGGGGTATGAATAAAGAGGTAAGGAACATCATCGGGGAAACGCCAGTGCCCATCCATACCATCTCGCCGGATGCGAACCTCTTGGATGCGGTCGGGAAGATGAGCGCCAACAGCATTGGCTGCCTCATCGTCAAGGAAGGCGACGACTACGTGGGGATCATCACCGAGCGGGACGTGACAAACTGTTGCGCTCGCTGCGATGACGTGTACGAAGCCAAAGTGCATAACGCCATGACCGACAAGCTCAGCTTTATAAAGGCTGACGACACCCTGGAGCACGCAGCCCAGATCATGCGCAAGAAGGGCTTCCGCCACCTGCCGGTCTTTGAGAAGGACAAAATAATATACGTCCTGTCCATACGCGACCTCGCATTTGCGAAGATGGACGAACTCCAGACCGATATGGACATCCTCACGGAGCACATGTTCTCATGGGAGTTGGACGGAGAGAAGCACCAGTTCTACAAGGAAATTATCGGGGTCAAGAACAATAGTGATAAAAAGGCTCCCGAGAAAAAATGAGGAAGGGGAAAACGGGAACAGACACCATTTAATGCATTACCTCGCACACCCGCCCAACCCAACCACCCGCGCCCACGCCATTTCACAGATTCTTCAAGATTGCACAGTAGGATTTATCAATCGAGATTTATCAAACAAAATTTATCCAACAAGGAGGTAACACGCCATGATGTTTCTTACTTGGATATCCTTGATAGTGGTCGTATACTTCATCTTCACAAACACGCCCGGTCCTGCCCGGCACGAAGACAAACAGACAAATATGCCTGAAACAACAACTCCTTATCGTATTTACATTCCTAGCCTGATAGTTCATCTTTTCCTGCCTGACAGACACGGGAAGCTAAGAAATAATTTATTGGCAACCTCGTTTCTGATTTTAATGATGGTCATTCCGTCCTACAGCTATGGTGAATCACATATGCAAATGGCCGCCAATAAAACGCAGGCATCAAATAATGAGAAAGGCCAGGCCTGCTCCTTAAGTCATTCGGACCTTAAAGCGGCAAAGGCCTATTTGCGATTCAGGGATATAAAGGCCACACATATCCCCAAGGGGGTGCCCAACGTATATGGGCCGGAATTAAATATTTCCTTCGACAATGTACAGGGCGCCATAAACAGGGTAAGGGAATTTGGTCCGACCTACGGTAAAAATAAAATTGTTTTGGACGGTGAGAATTTGCAGAGGTATGTAAGTATTGGTTCAAAGATCGCATGCGAATATTGCTGTAGCGCAAAAACTCTTGTACAAAAGGATGGCTCAGCTGCTTGTGGTTGCGCTCATTCAATTATGATGAGGGGACTTGCTGCGTACCTGATAAAATCCCACCCGGAGTTTTCCGACGAGCAGATACTTGGGGAATTGAATTCCTGGAAGAAGACCTTCTTCCCGAAACAAACGCTCATGGTGAAACTGCAAAAGCTTAACAAAGAGGGAAAAGAGGGGATCGATGAGATACTCAAAGAGTTCCCGGAATTCATGCCTAGTATGGTAGGTGGATGCTAGATATATTACAGATGACCAAGAGATCAAGAAATTCGGAAATCCGGGAAGAACCGGGGGAGAAAAATGGACCCGAAACCGTCCAGAGACTACCAGAGAATACAGGTTATGCCTTAGTTGACTACCCCGGGGTCTCAGACCCCTTTAAACTGGTGGCTTCCGCCGCGATAGTTTCCAATACCACAAACGCAAGGGTCACGGACCCCTCTTAAAAAAAACCGTTGGCCCTATATCCAGCACAAGAAGAATCGCAGGCCAGCAGGCAAGGCCACCAGTGGCAAGACCATCCATGGCAAGACCACGGGGAATTATGGACGAGGGACATGTCCATGGTCCATTAATCTTCCCAACAAATCCTCACAACCCGCCGCACCTGCCCCCGGACCGGACCAAGTCACTGATATGGCACCCACCGTAGCGTCCGGCTAGCCCTCAATGACTTTTTTCTTCTCCTCGAACTCAGCCTTGTCTATTTCTCCGCGCGCGTATCTTTTCTCAAGGATATTCACAGAGGTTTCTCCGCTTTCAGGTGTTCTTTTGGCTGCATTGGTGGAAACCGCAAGCCACCTTATCGCATAAACGATCCCTACGACAATAAGTATCCAGAACGCTATCATCATAATGAACCCGAAACCTCCCATGCCGTATCCCATTCCAAAACCACCCATCATTCCAGGACCCATACCGTAATCACCTCCCCCGCCTCCCCAATGAGACAATATTTCCATGACACACCTCCGCGTCTGTATTATAAAGCCGGGCTCTACCGCCCGTATCCGCCGGGACCTCTTGAGAAAGAGCTGCCCTTGGGCGCCATCTTACGGATCTTTTCAGCCAGTTCCTCGATAGCCTGATAAATGCTCCTCGCTTTTGTCTCATCGCCCGCCCTGTAGGCCTCATCAAACTCAAAGCGCATCCTGTTCAGCTCACGCCTCATGTCGGCTGTTTTCTCCATGAAATCCTTTGTCTATTTGTCATTGCCGTAGCAATAGTCGCCGCCCCTCATGCCGCCGCCCATACTGCCACCGGCCATAATGCCACCGTCCATCATGCCGCCTCCCATCATGCCGCTGCCGTAACCGCCCCTGCCATTGCCACTGCCATGTGCGAAAGCCAGCGCGCCAAAGCTAAGAACTGCTACTACAGTTAATGCTGCCAGAGCCTTCTTCATCCGAGATCCTCCTGTTTGAATGTCACCATAGTTTAAGTCTAAATGCAATGTTTGAAGGAAAAATGAATAATAGATCATCATATCCCTTTATCCTTCCTCTGTAACAAGCAGGGTTAAAATACATTTATTTGCCATTTTGCTTATATTCATTCATATGCTGCATCATAGAATTATTATGTTGAGTACCTGATTTATCTGTTGGGTTGCCATGGAACATCAATAAAGAAACAATAACAATAGCCAGAAATAAAATCACTGAGCTTCCAACAATAGTCAGTCTCTTGATAATGGGGTCTGATAATTTCACATAAAGCATGGTTCGATCAATTGCCGTTTTTTCAGAAAGGCTTTTTTCGTCATAGCAGGCCAGCAGAAAAACCAGATCCGATAACCTGTTCATGTATTTCAGCAAGTACTCATTGTCCAGCATGCCCTCGTCCTTCATCTTCGATGCCAAACGCTCTGCTTTTCTGATATTTGTTCTGGCCACATCAAATTGAGACGAGGCTTCCTGCTGGCCAAAGGCAATAAACCCTGGCGGCAACGCCATAGCCTCCTCGAATTGATCCACAAGTCTCTCAACCCATTGCAGCTCCAACTTGCTGATCTTCTTTTTCTGATTAGAGGCCGCTCCCTTTTGAAAGGAAACCTCGGCTCCGACAATAAACAAATGTTTCTGGATATGTAGTGCGATTCTCCGAGTACGCTTGACCTTTGTCATTGACCGCGCCAGGCCCAATTGTGCACTGGCTTCATCTATGGCGCCGCCAACTTCCACGATCAGATGATGTTTAGGGACATAATCACCCCTAAGCGTTCGAGTAAAACCTTTATCACCCTTCCCAGTGCTGATACTCATCCGGGTTCCTCCATTAATGGCAACAGCTACCAGACTTGGGTTTATCAGTATCTGTTTTTGAATTGCTGTTTTCATCTGTATCGGCGGGATCTTTAGCGCATTCATCGTCTTTGCCATGACTCCCAGGCGAGCAGCAACCGCGTCCGGAGAGGTGCATCCATACAAAAAAACCTCCAAATAGTAACCAGTACCAATTACTTTGTAGCCATTCCATGTTTATCTCCTTTCAGCGGTCATGCCTTCACTTTGTAGCCCAGGCTTGTCACCGCGGCCTCCAGTTCGGACCTGTTGGTCATATTCTCATCGTAGCCAACTGCTGCCGACTCAAGGTCAACATCAACTGAACTCACTCCTGCCAACTTCCTCAGAGTATCTCTAACCCTGCCAGTGCAGTGGCCGCAGCTCATTCCTTCTATGCCCAGTTTCTCGACCTTCATCATTATCTCCTTTCTGAATAATATTTCATTCGCACCCATTATCCTGTATATGTGTGAAGAAAATATTAATAAATTACGAAGATGTTGTGAATAAACTACCGTTTAACAGGACATGACAGAAAGGGGACACCTGATCTGCATCATCCTGCATGATCGACTAAATCCCCGGATCAAGAACCTCTTTCTAAACAAATGCCGTTGACCCTAAAACCGCATATGATGCTCGTCGCGGTTATACCATAGACCAACCCGCACCCATTCAGACCTCCATACGGATCGGCAACACCGGCCCGCGTATCGATGGATGATATGCCCGGCAGTGTAATGCATTAGCGCCTGAAATATTGTAAACTAGTATTTTGGCAATACATAGGATTTTTAGTCTGCGCAGTACAAACGCTTCAGAACACAGCACTGAAAGCCGCCTTGGAGCAATTGCTTGGATAAGAAAAAACAGAATAAATCCCATAAGGACAAACAATCTTCCGAGGGAGAAGGCAGCCCCTCCAATATCATAAGGATGGTTTCCATCTGCTGGCTTTTGCTGCTTGCAGGCTTCCTTGCAGGTGTGTTTGTCTACGGCACGCAGGTCTGGCCCTATCCCATAATCAGGAACGTAACGGATTTTGTCAAAGGCCATGAAGAGGAGCAGACCTCACTGGCCGAGAAGATCAGGAACGACCTCGACATCGAGCCGACCAGGCATATGGCCGATTCCGGAGATGACCTGGCCAATGGGCAGGGGAAGGCTGATAAGGCACTGGATTCCGAAACGGATAATCGCGAAGTAGTGCATTCAATGGAAACCCCCTTCGTAGAGAACAGGCTTGCCACGAGCCTTGAGGGCCTGCCCATCAAGGACCGCAGGAAGAATCCGAAGATGTACCTCTCCAAGAAGGCCCCGAAAGGCTACCGCGCCATATACGGCCCCTTTGACTTCAAGGGCTCCCGCCACGGGGTTATACTCATCGACCCGGAGGGCAAGGTTGCCAACGTATGGCAGACAAGCCAGGAAGACGTGTCCTGGATGCGCGACAAGGACACGAACGTCTACCCCCACGGGTTCGAGATAGCGCCCGACGGCTCCATTGTAACGGCCTTTGACGGCGGCACCTCGTTGATAAAATACGACTACTGCGGCAACATGGTATGGTCTGTCATGGGAGGGTTCCACCACTCCATAGATTTCGACGGCAGCGGTTCACTATGGACCTGGGGCGACAGGGGAAAGAATGGTAAGCCCACCCCATACGGCAGGTTTTTCATGAAAATGGACTACGCCACCGGCGAGTTGCTGAAGATATTCCATATCAATAATGTCATGAACGCCAACGTGGATATCGACATATTCGGCATCCTTCAGGACGACTCGGGCTCTGAGTCCAAGTGGATAAAGGATGAGGAGAGCTTCTACTGGCACGTCAACGATATCGAGGCCCTGCCAGAAAGGCTTGCTAAATACTACCCCGGTTTCAGTGCCGGAGACCTGCTGGTGAGCTTCCGCGCCCCTGACCTGGTCTTTGTCATGGACCCCTACTCCCTGAAGGTGAAGTGGTGGCGGCAGGGCCTCACACGCAGGCAGCACGACCCGGACTGGAACGACAAGGGCACCATCACCATATTCAACAACAACATGAACCGGGGCTATTCCAGCATCGTGGAGCTGGACCCTGTCACCAATAAGCACAAGACCGTTGTGGACGGCAGGAAGTACAAGTTCTACAGCTCCATCCGCGGCAAGCACCAGGCGTTGCCAAACGGAGGCTACCTCATAACCTCCTCCACCCAGGGCCGGGTCTTCGAGGTGGACGCCGGAGGCAACTTAACCTTCGATTTCCTAAACGTCTACGATGACAACAAGAAATACCTGAGCATATCGGAAGCGAGATTCCTTCCTCCAGACTTTTTCAAGGAGTTGCCAAAATGCGATTGACCGCTGTTTCTGCCTGCCTCATGGCTCTGCTCATACCTATCACCGCCCATGCCTATGTGGGCCCGGGCCTGGGCCTTGGAGCGCTGGGCGCGGCACTGGGCATACTGTTCTCAATACTCCTGGCCTTCCTGGGCATATTCTGGTACCCGATAAAACGGCTGATCAGGAAGATACGCAAAAAGCCCCGGAACGACCCGGAACAATAATGACCCTGACTGATATCCTCTACACCTCCCTTGCCACGGTGCCGGGAGTTGTCGCCTTTGTAGAACTGTTGCGCCTGATGCCCGTGACAAGGTGTCTTAAAAAGCTTGCAGAGGATTCCGGCAAGGCCCTTGCTATAATCAGATCCCCGAACATCTCTGACCACTGGAAGGAAAAAGCCCTGCCCTCGTACTCAGGCAAGATCCTGCTTTCAAGCCTGCAGTTTTCCGTATACATTTCAATACTTGCCCTTGCCTTCTTCGTTGTATTCCTCATTATCGGCCTGCTCCTGTTCGGGGAACTCGATGTAGTGGTAAAGCTCTCCTACCAGACAGGCACCCTGGTGATAGCCCTTGTATCGGGAACGCTCTATGCCCTGGTGCGGGGCAGGCCATCCGCCGGGGAAAAAGTGGACGCCCCGGATTACACGTTCTCTTCCAGGCTCCTGCACAGCATCGCCCTGGGCAGCCGGGCAGCAAAGGAGATGGCCTTTGATATGGACTGCGCCATGAACAGGGCCTCCACTGATATGATTGACACGATCAAGAGTTCCTCTCCGGTATTTGTAGCGGGCCTGGCGCGGGCCGGCACCACCGTGCTCCTTGAGGCCCTGTATTCCACGGGGGCATTCTCCACGCTGACCTACAGGGACATGCCCTTTGTCACCGCCCCGTATCTATGGAGCAGGCTCACAAAGGGCCAGAGGCAGGAGTACGGGCAAAAGAGGGAACGCGCCCATGGCGACCGGCTCTACATTGATCTCGACAGCCCGGAGGCCTTTGATGAGGTGTTCTGGCTCACCTTCTCAGACGCGGTGTACGTTAAGGACTCATGCCTTGTCCAGCACGAGGTGGACGGGGAATTGATCGAAAAATACAGGAGGTTCGTCGCGAACGTGCTGGCACGCCATGGCAGCGGCGCCTCGCTCAGATACCTGGCCAAGAACAACAACAACCTGCTGCGCATCAGGGCCCTGAAGAGCGCCTTTAAGAACTCCGTTGTGGTCGTCCCCTTCCGCAACCCCCTGGACCACGCAAAGAGCCTGCACATCCAGCATGCGCATTTTCTCAAAATGCATACTCAGGATCCCTTCTCGCTCAAATATATGAACTGGCTGGGGCATTTCGAGTTCGGCGCTAATTTCAAGCCCTTCAATTTATTGCCGGGCCGCATGAACCGCATGGACCTGGATGTGACAGCAAAAACCAAGGGCGACCCCCTGCATCTTGATTACTGGCTCATGTACTGGTGGGGCGTATATGAATTCGTGCTCAGCATGCACACAGATGACGTGGTCTTTCTGGACTATGACAGACTGTGCGAGAGTCCAGCCGAGAGCCTTGGTAAGCTCGGTGAGCGCCTCTCACTGGACGCCTCCCTGATGGAAAGCGCCTCCTCCGGCATCAAACCCGCAAAGAAGCATCTTTCGGATCTGGAGCACCCTTGCCTGTCTCAGGAGATTAGGGACATTCACGAACGGTTGAAGCAGCTGGCAGTATAGACACCCAGCCGCATTTCCTCTTATTGGAGACTTGTACACTGATCGAACAGCCCAGCGACTCAGGGAAGATCATGTAAACCATTCATCACAAATATCGCAACCAGCCTTTCGGCTCCGGCGCGAATGCGGGCTAATCAGGCTTTGAGAGCTTCAACTCCATCAGGGTGTCCGTGGAGCCCGCAGAAGGAAAGATCGTGGGTGTCTGCTCCCTGTTTATGCGGCGGGCAAGCTTTGAGACGTTGGGCTTTAAATAGGTAAACAGCTCCTCCACATCGACCCACCCGTCCGAGTCCGAGTCAGCCTCTCCCTTGAGCCCAAGCAGCAGGAAGTAGGTGAAAAGCCCGTGCCCGGATTCCTTATAGAAGGAGCTGGCCTGCGTGCCCTCTGCCGCGGAGATGACCACCGTCCTTCCTGAGGCGATCACAGGGTTTTTAATGCTCAGGCCGATGGGCCTCGTGCCCTCGGCCACCACGGAGCGGTCCCCACGGCCCGAAAAACACGAATCAAGAAATATCACGGTCTGGCGCGCCGGAAGCGACGCTATGGTCTCGTAGAGCGAGTCCAGGGAGTATGCGGTGACGGAGAGGTAGTTGGGGTCCCCGTCGTAGGGGACTATATAAGCCTTCTTTGTCTTCACGTCCGGCGCGCCGTGCCCGGCGTAGTAGATGTACACGGTGGAGTGCTCGTCAACATTATTTACGAGCCAGCCGGTGAAGTACTTGAGCATGTCGGTCTTCGTGGCGCGCTCGTTTAACAGCAGCACGATGTTCTCCTCCGGCACCCCCATGACCCTCTCAAGGTAGCGCTTCATCCATATGGCGTCGTCCGCCGCCGTGTCCACGCTGGGGATGTCCCTGTACCGCTCTATGCCTATGACTATGGCATAGGCGTTCCTGTTCAGGGCCGCTCCCTTAACCCCCGAGAGGTCGTGCACCTTCCTTATGACCTCAAGGCTCTTTAGCGTGTCCTTGATGGTGGGGTCTCCGGGCCTGAGCCTCAGGGCCCTCTTGAGATTAGACTCCGCCCTGTCCCATTTCTCACCATTGGAGATATACGTCATGGCCAGTCCGTTTAGCGCCTCAACGAAGCCGGGTTTTATCCTCAAAGCGTCGTTAAAGGCGGCTGCGGCCCCCACATAGTCCATCATGTAGTACCTGGCAAGCCCCAGGTCGTACTGTATGGCGCTGCTTTTGGGGCACTCGGCCGCCGCGTTCTCAAAAAGCCCCTCAGCTGTTTTCGGGTCGCTTTTTACGATCGCGCTTGCACGGCCCACCAGCCCCTGCGCGGATACGCAGTCGGCAAGCGCCTCAGGCGCGGCAACCAGCAAAGCCGCAAGGAGATATATATGTAATATTGCTTTCTTCATTCGCTTTAGAATCCTCCGGGGACACGCACCTGGCATGCCCCCGGAGGGCATTGCCTAGAAGTAGATCGCAAACCCGGCGGTGAGCGCGGTTGTTGTCTCATCTCCGAAGTCGAACATTATGTTTCTGTAAGTGAACTCCAGGTTCACGGACGTGTCTTCCGAGACGAAGTACTTCACCCCGCCCAGGAACCCGTATGACATGGCGGACTCGCTGAAGCCGCCGCCGGAAACGCTGAAATTGCCCAACAGGCCGCCTGCATAGGGGACGAATTCCTGGCCTTCCTGGATAAAGTGGTACTTACCCTGGACCTCTAATGCCGTGGCCTCCAGATCCTCGGCCTCCATGATCATTAAATTGCCCGTAAGCTGAAACTCGTCCGTCAAGAAGCGACCATAGTTGAAATTGATTATGGTCACATCCGCCGCGTCAGAGCTCTGCATGCTTACGTACACGCCAATTTCAGACTTACCCTGTTCAATTCCCGCGAAAGCGACTGACACAAGCCCGAAGACCATCACAAGCATTAAGATAAGTATCCTTCTCATACACACAAATCCTTTCTGATTACAGTTCATACGCTATCTCTACCCTCCGGTCACATGCCTCCGAGCTTCATGACCGTTACCCTACTCTCCTCGGAGAAAGCAACAAGCTTCCCGTCCGGACTGAAATCTATGGAAACCGGGACCTTCGCAAGGTCGATGGATGCGGCCTCATCGCCCCTCATAATGTCCCAGATAATTATCACACCGTCCACCAAGGCCGAGGCCACGTACCTCTGGTTGGGGTAAAAGGCGATGGCTGACGA
>SDBT01017590.1_pt1 | contig 11284 bp, 27 predicted proteins | sample 2277101 | NCBI WGS metagenome assembly SDBT01 (sample SAMN10404973, study PRJNA504765) | marine sediment metagenome | isolation source: marine sediment core GS10_PC15, 103 cmbsf | place: Arctic Ocean: Southern Knipovich Ridge | collected 2010 | reverse complement strand
CCCGCAGATTGAGCACGCGCCTTTGAACGCCTCGAACACCTCGTGCTCCTCTTGTCCCTTCGTCAGTACACTCATAATCTTGCCTCCACAATGCAGTAGTACGCTCGCGCCCACCACGGGCAACGCACGCCCACCACGTCAAGCACTCGCTGGGGCATCCGGTCGTGCCACCAAGACGAGTACGTCGTGACCTTCACCTGACCGAACATTTGCTTGAAGGGTCGTTCGATCTCCCAGAGGGTCTTGTATTCCTTGCCGGGTGAGCCGTTGCCGATCACCCCGCGGTTGCGATGCGGGTAGAGGGGCATCGACAGGATCACCGAGCGGGTCGTGTTGATGCAGAGTTCCTCGACGAACGCCTCGAAGTCCTTGGCGTAGAGCGCGACCCCGTTGAGGCAGACGATCACATCGAAGCCCCGGAAGTCGGACAGGTCTTCCATGTCGGCCACAACGAATGCCCGTCGCGGCCACCGGCTCTCGGCTTGGCGCACCATCCCATCGGAGATGTCGACGCCCACGTAGTGACTTGGTTGAACCATCGTGAGCATGTGACCGGTGCCACACCCCACGTCGAGAACGTAGTCTCCCTTGGCGATGTGCTGGTACAGAGTGACCGCCGTCAACTGATCCTCTTTCATGTCGACCGGGCGGGTGTAAGCGGCATCGTACTCGTTGGCGATGGAGTCGTAAAATCGCTCCACTTCCTTCATCGTTCACTTCTCCTCGGAGACTAGAGGGACTCGGACACCTCTACTTGAGTGAAAAACGCCTAATATCTTTACGCATAAAGCCCTGTTTCGCAGGAACTACCCACGCTCTCGCAGAAAATACCAACAAAGGTGCCCGCGGAAAACTCAACGGCATCATGATGTCCTGTGGGTCTTTCGCAGATATTGGCGTTTTGACGTGAACGAGGGGGGGGGGTCGGTTGAGAATTTCGTGCGCGTCTCTGCGTTGTGCACGTCGAACTGCTTGCCCTCCGTACCACGTCCAAACGCCAATAACTGCGAAAGTCATTCGTTCGTCGCACTCCTACGCGGTTTCTTCCGAGCACCTTCCTCGGCATTTTCTGCGAAGGCTTGAGTATAATCTGCGAAAGACCCCTCAATGTGTGGAATTGGGGTGCTCAAGTTGGGGTTCAAGAGGTTGTGCGGCAGCACCCTCAAACCGTTCTCAAGAAACCAGAGCAGATTGTCCCACCGAACGTCATCGCTGATGGTGCACTTGCGGACGGTTCGGCGGTTGAGTCCACACCGTTCGGTGAGGTAGGTGAGGTCCAACGATGTCCCCGCGGCCTGAGACTTCTGTCGGGCTTCACGTATCCTCCTCCGCACCCACTCGCCCATCGCTGCCGGTGCCACACCATCTTTATTATCCGGCATATGATGAACGACAGAGTGGCCCGTGTACGGGGCGAAGGTCGTGGGCCGTAGCCTGAGTACCGAACAGATCGTGTAGACCTGTCTCGCGGTCGGTGACGTGTCCCCCTTCCGCCATCGGTAGACCGTCGACACGCTGATGTCGAGAGCCAACGCGATCTGGTTCATGTCCATTCCTCGGAGCGACAGCATCGGATTCCTCACGCGAGCACCTCCTTCACTCGGCCCTCGCCCATGTGCTCAATCATCTTCACGGGTCCAACCAATCCGAGGAACGAGAGCACGATGTCCTTGCACGCCGCGAGGTCGTTGCAAACGAACGAATAGCCCTCGGCCTTGGCGTGATCCAGAAGCTCCTTCTCTTGGAGCCGCGTCCCTTTGCATGGTCGACCCGGTGCCTTCATTTCGATCTGGACGCTCGACCCTCCGATCACGAGCCAGTAATCGGCCACGCCGCTCCTCTGATAATTGGAGCCGTGGACTTTGAGGAAATAGAGGGGGTCGCCTTTCGCTTTCCGTCGCCGCAGCCACTCGGCGAACCGGTCCTTCATCTGGTGCTCTGTCATCGTCCCAGCCGTCGTAGGTGTTGCTTGATCCTGTCCGCGTATCCTTTGATTCTCTTGATGCGCGGGGTGTCACCATCCCGCCAGCACTGGCTTACTACCTTCTCGTTGAGTGCCTTGATCGCGTCCATCGCGTCTTCGTATTCCCGTTCCAACTTGGTGTGCGCCTTGCAACATGGACAGGTTGCGTCGAAGCACGGACCTTCGTCAGCCATCGCGAGCCTCTCTGAATAGCTCGACCCGTTCCTCGTAATCGCAGCCGGGGCAGGGCACCGTGCAATTGTGTTCCTCAAAGATTCGACCTTCGGGGATGTGCCTCGGCGCGAGCGCCTCGACCTTCAATTCGAGTTCGGCGATCCGACGATCCCGTTCGACGCTACCCATTGAACTGACCCCCGCTGTCCCGCGGCCTCGGCCTCATCCTCCGTTGCTCGCCCTTCACGTACGCCACGGCACACGCGTCTTCATGGATAGGAGCCGTGTCTTCGAGCCACGTCGATCCGCATTCCTGACAGACCATGATTGGGGTGTCGTCGATCCGCTCGGGTTCGAGCTTCACGGTGCGGAGGGTTCCGATGGCCTGGGTGAAAGCGTACGTGACGAGGACCATCACGATCACGGTAACCGTCAACAGACCGATGATCGCCAGGACCACACCCACGCTACGAGGACGCCGCCAGGGCCTTCTGGCGGTCCCGAATGCCCCGGTATATGGCCCGTCGCGTCAGGGCCAAGAGAACGACGTTTGACAGGAACTCTGGCTCGTCCCGATTCACGGTCACGGCTTCCGCCGCGGTGTCCGTGGGTAGGGTGACCGCCAGCGTGATCTTCTCGTAGCCTTTCATCGTGCCATCCTCCTCGCTTCCTTGAAGTCGTCGGTGTGTAAGTGACTGTTGCATTTCTCCAACGGTTTGCCGACATAGAGCCACACTGGCCCCTCACCGTCACGGGTGATGGGCACCATAGCGAACGGCTTGAGCGCGGCCTTCAACGCACGGATCTGTTGCACCAACGCAGCATCAGAGGCCAAGGTAGTCCTCCGTTGATCCGAGTTCGGGTGGGGTGCATGGGCCTTCGTGTCCTTTATCCAATGCACACTGGAATGTCACAACCTGTCCACAGTGCTCGTCGAGCCACTCATGGACCTCAGCCGCAACCTCTGCCGCCCGGTCCGGCACACCAGCCCGATAGCTGGACACGACCGGGGCCTCGTATAAGTACGATCCACAACTCGGACAGGACCCTCCCTTATGAAGCTCGTCGATGGACTCGTAGTTGGTCCCGCACCGAGCGCATCGTCGCTGATCGGCCACGTCAATCGCCGACCGGCTTGAAGGGACGGGTCGGCTTCACCTCATAGTAGTCCTCTAGCCTCTCGCCATGTCGGAGCAACGCGGTGATGGCCTTCTTCTGATCGAACGTCTTCCGGGTGCCGGGTCGCCAATGGATCTTCCGGCGCTCACCCTGCCCACTCAAGGCCAGCGTGCTCGTGTCGTATTCCTCGAAGAATTCTTCGATCACTTCCCTCAGCCTTTCTTCCTCGTGAGCGGCGAGCTTCTTTTCCTCACGCACTTTAAAGAACCGGATCAGCTTCGATAGGTGCACCGGGTCGGTGACCTTCGATTCCTCATTGCCGATCACCGGCATCTGGAAGTCTGCCTCGTCGGCCACCGCATCGACCGGTGCCTTACGGGGGAAGATGTGATCGGTCAAGAACGCCTCGGCCCTATCCTTCATTTCATCGAATAGCTCCGAATCGAACTCGATGAACGGTGGCTCGCCGCCGCCGAGTGTCCGCCACCCTTCGTAGTCGAGCACCGCCATCGTCGCCCACTTGATTCCGGTCAGACCCATCTGCCACTGGATCTGTAGATAGTTTCCTCGGTTGATCCCGTCGACGACGTACTGACCGAAGTAGTAGTTGGCTGGCACCTTCGCGTCGACGAGCCCCTCGCCCATGTCTTCCGGCAGCACCTTCCCGTCCGCCTTGATCCAGCCATCTATCTGAGCGACGAGGAACTTGTTGTCGGGGTGTCGGACGAACATGTCCTCACCCTCCGCTGGAACGACGGTGAAGCCTGTGGTTTCAGCGAACAACTCAAGCGCGTCATCTTCGAGCGCCCGACCTCGGCGCATCGGTGCGGTGACTTCGATGGGCGTGCCCATGTCGAGGAACTTGGCATACAATTCCATCGGGGTGCCGCTGCCCTCGCCCATCAGAGTTTGGATGTCGTACCCGCCGATGCCTCGGCGAATCTTACTCAGCCATTCCTCGTACTGATCGTCCGACATATCCATCGGATGGACGTACGGACCATCGAACAGACCGCGTTGCTTGGCACTCATGGTGCGAAAAACACCACGAGGACCGACCCGATCTGAGCACCGATGGCGAAGCCCGCGAAATCACGCCAGTCCCACCCATGCCAGACCACCTCAACCTTGTCCCGATTCTGCGCGGCGAGCGATGTCATGTCCGCTATCCGCTTCGAGGAATACTGTCCCAGGTGATGCTTGGCGATGGCTTTGTGCGCCCGCTCGTCTGCCCACTCTTGGAACCCCGCGGCGAGCAACACGCCGAAGACTCCACCGTAGAGGGACCACAGCCATCCCGATCCACCGGCCAACATGTACGCCGTGATCGCCGCGCTGATCGGCCCGCCGACGATTGCGTGCCAAGTGAGCGGGTGACCGTCCAGCCACGCGCCGATCCTTTTCAATCTCGTCATCAGTCCTCCTGTGCTTCGACCATTTCTTCCCACGACTCGAACACTCCCGCGGCCCCAGCCGTGGGCAATTCCTCGGGCTTGAACATCCCCATCCGTGCGGCGAGCGCGGCGAGGGTTCCGAACCCATTCCACTCGGTCCATTGTAGAATTAGATGTCCCAAACAATGCACTTCTTTGGACCGGTCCCGGTCGTATCCATCCGGGTCTTCGATGCTGTCCCATGATTCGTAATCGACTGTCTGATGGCATGGGAATCCACCGTCGACTTCTTCCTCCAACTCTCGAATACGGTCCGCGCTGAGTTGGAATTTGTAGGCGATCACGAACGGGCAATTGTCACACGGTTTCTTCATCGTGAATTGCATCTGTTCCTCCTGTTACTGAGCGGGGCCGGGACTCGAACCCGGAGCGGATCACTTTGGATGTCCGCACCTCCCAAGTTCCGCTCGCTTTCTGTGCAGCAGAATCGCAAGACGGCCCCCCTGGGCACCCACTCATATTTCCGGTTCCTCTATCAAGTCACATTCTTCGAGCCGGTCGGTCAGGTACATCGTCAGCTTGAGAACGTCGATCACACAATGCGGGTGGCAGCAATCCCTGACCTCGGGCAATTCGATCTTGGTGGCACACACACCCTCGACTGAGATCCTGACAGCCTTCACATCGTCATGGACTTGCACGCTGATACTGTGACCGGGCCACCGGTCGTTCACCGACCGGGCGATGTCCTTGGTGAGTGCGTCGATGTAGTCGAACCTGCCCGTGGATTCCATCAGCCCTCCAACCTGCCCGCTTGGTAGTTGAGTAGGATACCGAGGTAGTGATTGGCGCTGTCGTATCCCTTGGCGAGATCCTCAAGGTGCTCCTTCTCCGCGACCGAAAGTTTCACCTCATCCATCTTGTCGATCCGAGAGACTTGAAATACCAACTCGGCCCGCGTCTCTTTGATGGAGGCGATCAACCCTTTCAGTCGTGATGCGAATGGGTCAGCCATCTATCACGTCTCCCTGTTCTGTATCATGGTCCTGGGCGCACTGAGCGCACGTCTCTAGCCCCTCGGTGACCGGGCGTTGACCGGGGCACCGGTTCGGCCACCGGCCCACGCCAGACCCCGGACACATGACCGCTGACTCTGGCTCCACCTGGGGCACCACTTCGATCACCGGACCCGCGGGCCACTCGTCCTCCCGATCTCGGTCGGCAACGTAAAGGTCCAACTCCGTCATCGCAGCCTTGAGTGAATCGAGTGGCCTGTCCTGTTCCATGAGAATCGCCATCAGAGTCCACGACATTTTCCTCAGCCCCGTGCACCGTCTCCCGCTCACATGGAATACCGTGCCGTCCTTCATCTTGAAGTCGGCTTCGATCTCCGTGTCTTCGAGAAGACGGAGGGGCGGGTTCCAATCGGGGTCGGCCTCGTATCGGATCTCGACGAGCCGCTGCATGTATCGCCGATAGGTTCGTCGCTGGTCTTTGACGCCGAGCGTCTGAGCGTAAGCGGACGGCTCGTGCTCTTTCGCCCACTCCATGATCTCGTCTTCGATCAGAGTCAACGGCAACATTCTATTGCGAGTGGCCGAGCACCGCGGTCCAACTCGACGTGACGCCCTCGACCGTTAGCACGTCTTCGGGGACGGTGAACCCTCGGTCCTCTTGGTACTGGGCGAAGACCCTCATGAGTGCGTCCGCGGAGTTCGTGCCACCGGTTCGGAATCCTTCCGGGCTGGCGACGATGTAGCCAACGAAATCCCTCAGCACATCACCCACGATGGCGTCGACCGGGACCGGGGGAACGGTTTCGAGTAGGGCCAGTAGCTCACGCGCTTCCGCGGCTCTGGAAGGACTCGGCTCCAATACCGCGTCAGAGTGAAACGCCTTGATAATGTCGATCAGATGTTGGGGTGCTGGCATCTTACTTCTCCGTCGTTAGGGCATCACAAATTCTTTCTTGGGATCACCACCGGGACGGCGGCGTCCGGTCGCTGCATGGCGCATCCACCCGGTCGGCTCACCTTCTCCGTCCCACTTGTCCAAAGCCACGACCGCGGCTGCTGGATCGTCGTATCACCAAACGTCATCGTAAGCCGACGCATCTACCGGGCCGACACCGATGCGGGCTCGTCCGAACGTCAGCGGAATCGCTTCGATCATCCGGCCACCTTCGAGAAGCTTCCGGGCGTACCGGTGAGTCATTCGTCGAGGCTTTCGGCGATGATGGTCAACGCCACCGCCGACACTTCAAGCGCGTCGACCATGCGCTGCATCAACTTCATCAACGGGTCGATGGTGATGACCTCGGGCTCGGGTTCCGGCTCGGGCTCCGGTTCCTCCGCGGCCTTTTTCTTCATCGCCCGCTGGGCCAAGTAGTCATCGGCGGTCAGGTTCTTGGGGTCGGGCGGCGGCGGCTTCGGCTTCGGCGAGTAACGCAGCAAAGCACGAAGCGCCTTCCGAGTCTTCTCGTAGATGAACTTGGGTTTCTTACCTGACCGAAACCCCATGATGGTCGACCGGGGCAAGCCGGACATTTCAACCGCCTTCTCTACCCCGACCCGTTCGATGGCACTGACCGCTTCGGCGATCAGCCGCCGATCCCTGTTGTTCACTGTCGCGGACACACGTCCACGGTTCTTCGTCGTGTCTTCCATAATCTGTTACTCCTGTTTCAGTGCTCTTAACCTACGAGCCGACCGGCTGAATCGCCAGCCTACTCGACCACATACTCGTGATGGATCTCACCGGCCTTCTTCGATCCGCGGACCTGGGACTTCCACCAGAACGTCCCGCTGTGCTTGCCCAAGAGAGGGCGGTCTTCCTCGAACGTCTTGAAGTGACCGCGGACGATGTGCAACGGCTGATCCTCACCGACCGCCTCCTGCTCGGAATCGCTATGCTTCGCTCCTCGCGTCGAAAGGTGGGGTTTGACCTGTATGACCCGGTATCGAACGAGGGGCTGTCCGTAGCGTTTCTCGCGTTTCTTGGACAGCTTCGGCGGGGGCACGACCTCGACCGTGCCGACGTTCGAGCAATTCATCATGCCAACCGAGAACAGGAGCGCCTTGATCGCTTCGTATCCGGGCTCTCGGTTCTCCGGGTTATCGCTCCAATCCTTCATTGAGACGCTGTACCCTTTCGGGTTCGTGCCGAACCGAAGGACAGATTCCTCAGACCTCAAGCCGAACGGTCGACGGTCGGTAGTCGCCATAATCCCCATGCGGGTCGATTCTTCCGGCAGGAAATAGCCGCGCTCGTCGAGTGGCAAGTCGATCTGGATCTCGGGGCCGTAGATGTGACCGTCGCTCTGGTCCTGTATGAACAGGAGGCAGACCGCGACATGGTGAGCGGACTTACAGACCTCGGGCAGAACGTCCGACCCTTTCATGTAGAGCATCCCGAATCGAATCCGCTTACTGAACCGGGCCTCGACCCACGTCACCTTGAAGGGTGGCATCAGCGACGGCATGTGATCCAAGCCGCGGTCCTCGGCCTCGAAGTAGTGGGGCAGCACATTGTCGGCGATGATCGGGATGGCGTTCTGCATCGCCCAATAGAATCCACGTAGACCAACGCCTTTGGGTTGTCTATCGACACCAAGCTCGTCGAGGTAGGGATCGGTATTCATTTCCCGTTCCATCGTATCTATGAACGAGTTCGTGATCCGTAATCCACCGCACCGAATCTCGTCGATCATGCGGGCCATTTACTCAGACCCCCCTCTCCTCCGTGCGGCTTCGGCGAACCCTGCCTCGTCGAGCGTGTCCCGACCGGCAGCTTCATTCAGCTTGGCCCCAAGGAAAGGATCTTGAGCCCCGGTGCGGATCTGGCCCTCGTGTTCCTCGAACTCGTCGAGGGCTTGCTTTAGGTCGATCAGATCCTCGACGACCTCCGTGATCCGTCCCTCGGTCCGCATCGCGGCGAGCGGATTGGGCTGCTTCGTAAACTTCTCCTGCATCCGTTCGAGGTTCTTCAACCGCTCCTCTTTCTCGTGGATGGCTTCCTCGATTTCCAGCTTTTCCATTGGTCCTCTCCTGTTACGGAAGATCGAACTCGGGGCATGTGTCCCCGTCGTTCTCCCCCCAATTCCATTTGCACTCGGGGCAGGGCTTCGAGTCCTCGAAGAAGTCCTCCCATGATGACGCCTCGCCGAACCTCCACCCACATCGTGGGCAATGGTCCTCGCACTTCGAGCAAGCGTCTGTCATCTGCTCGCCCAGTCCGGGTCCGTGGTTCTCGGTCCAACTAATGACGCCCCACGCTCCACACGACCGGCAGAACCGAGGCCATGTAGCCTCGAAGATGACCCTCAACCATTTGGCCTTCGTCTCTCGATCCTTGGACTCCCTCTCCAAGATCGCCTGGGGCCTGTTCTCCGGTTGAATCAGATGGTCGGTCGTGTCGCCGCCCTCTGAGTATTCTTGGTACTCCCGAATCAACCGAGCTTGGGTGGCCGCGTTCTTCTCGTGGCACCCGAGGCAGTAGAATTCTTCGAGGCCGTAGTGGACCGTGGCCTCGTTGTCGCAGCCGGGAGTGTCACAGGCTCCGGTTATCTTGATGCCAAACGATTGCTCTGCATCCTGGTCGGTCATGGTGAGCCTTCCTTTTTCCATTCCTGCTCGGCACGGGTCACCTCGGCATGGCCGCGGGCCGTGTTCTCACATCGAGCGCAGAGGGCAGGAGCCTCGACCTCCGGTATCTTCCGCTCGCAGAGATCGCATTGGGTGGTCGTCTTGATCCGTTGGCCGGACCCGGCGCTCAACCAAGCGGGACGGTCATCCCAGTTGCCGGACTTCACTTGCTCAAGCGGCTCGCACTTTCCCGCCATCATGTAGACCCACACATCGCCGACCGTCGTCTCACCCCCGAGTCCCTCGTGGAATGTGACCTCGACCTGTTCGCGGTAATAGACGGACCCTTCACGATTGCCCACTCTGCACCGCTCGCGGTGGTCCAGGGCGTTGAGCATGTGATCCGGTCCCTCGAACACATGGCCGAAGACCGTATCGTTTCCTGGGGCAACCCCGGCCCATATGCCGTAGGTCGGCCCGCCGTCGATCACCCATAGCTCACCCTTCATTGTCGCTGTCCCGACGAAGCGCATCCTCGACTCTGGATAGTAGTCTTGCCTCAGAGTCCCGTATCCGAAGACTAGCATTTGTCGTCCTCCTGTTCGGCCCACTGGACCGTGATCCCACCGTGTTTGACGATGCGAGTCTTGCCATCTATCTCAACGACCTCAACCGAGGGCCTTGAGAAGATCCATCGAATCCATCTGAGCAGCTTCATCGGTTTGTCTCCTGTCGCTTAGTGTTCCTGTTCCTGCTACAAACTTACGCCGAGTGTCAACCGATGTCTACGGTTTCTCCATCACCGATGGAGGGACTTCGATCTCGGCACCCGATCCGGGCAGGGCTCCGAATAGAGCATCGAACGCTTCCGTGTCGATGTACGCTTTCCGCTTCCGAAGGATCTGCTCGGTCACCCCGTCATCGAAGATCCGCTCCACCGCATCGGGCTTCAAGACGACGAGCCGCCCGGTCGGGTAGAGGATGGGGTGTTGGCCCTTCGGGGTGATCGGGGCCTGACCTTCGACGCCGTGCTCGTTGCACTCGAAGATCCCGATGCCCAATGCAAACTGATCGGCGCACTTCGGGCAGGGCTCGTAATCCAAGATCATCTTGTGAGGGGCCTGGGCGTCACCCGGCAGCTTGCCCAAGAGGACAACTGTGTCAGCCTCGCCGCACCAAAAGCAAATCCCAAGGCTCGGGTTCACTCCGTGCTTCTCCGATAATCGTATGTCACCGCGTGCCATTAGAGCCTCCACATTTTGCGTTCATTGACAGCTTCCCGATGGGCCTCGTACCAGTCCGCGTCCGGGTGCGGGAGGGGATCGGGGAAGTCTTGGATGATCTTCTCGGGCTCAGAATGAACCGGCACACGATTGTAAAATCTTCCGTATGATCGGGTGACACCGCGCACGGTCCGGCGCTTCCGAGTCGGTGACGTTTGGGCTGACAGCCTTCGCCCGCATTCGGGGCATGTGATCCGGCTGTTCAATTTCTCCCTCGGCACCAACGCACCTTCGCCTTTGCATTTGGTCATTATGACATCACCCACTCGACCGTCTCCAAGACAATCGGGTCGCTCGTGTACTCGTCGGGGAAGTCCATCGACGAGGAGAACTGGAAGCTCAGGTTCGCCTCGTGAGGCATCGGGCCATCGTCGTACATGGCTTCCGACATCGGGTATCCACATTCCTCACATGCCACTCGCGCCTCGACCCGCGGGCACTTCGACGGGTCGGCGTACGGCAGGAGCGCATCGTTCAATTCGTCCTGGGTGCGGGCTTCCGCGTCGGGGATCTTCTTGTTGAAATCGGTGACGGAAATCGTGTCGTGATCCGTCAAGCTCAGGTAGGCTCTCATTAGAATCCCTCCGGGGCTTCAAAGGCTCCGACTATCATTTCCGCGTGCCCCAGCGTGTCGGCCCACTCGTCGGGCTTCGAGCAACCGGGGAAAGTTATGAACCACCCGGCTTGCGGAATCCGCTCGACTATCGAAGTCCCGGCCCACGAGGTCGTGATCTCGTAGAGCCCGGCTCTGATTCTCGTTGTCGTGAT
>SDBT01017589.1_pt1 | contig 11284 bp, 6 predicted proteins | sample 2277101 | NCBI WGS metagenome assembly SDBT01 (sample SAMN10404973, study PRJNA504765) | marine sediment metagenome | isolation source: marine sediment core GS10_PC15, 103 cmbsf | place: Arctic Ocean: Southern Knipovich Ridge | collected 2010 | reverse complement strand
GCCGCCAACCCAACTCCCGGGTATTGATCGAGGGAGCGGAGCCACACTGCAATATCAGAATTTGCGCGCTAATCTGACAATTTCCTTGACATCACGGCCTGGCGCGCGTATCTTTTTGTGATAGGTATATAGTGAAGCCGACAATGTAAGGGTTGATTATGTTTGCCAGAAGAATCAATTACGGCTCGCATGGTTTCACGCTGATTGAGTTGCTGGTGGTCATAGCAATTATCGCACTTCTGCTTGCAATCATCGTTCCGTCACTGCATTCGACGTATATGCTTCTTTGGAGTTACCAAGGGTATAATTTCAAGGTTTCGGTCGCTGTTGACACCAGTCAGGCGGATTTCGAGGGACCTGAGAGGCTTAGCAGCAAGAACAAACTGGTTGTGCAGGATTCGCTGTTCTATCTGACAAATAACACGAATCTGGTCTGGGCGGCACCGCAGCAGACATGGTACAGTTCGCATCCGTTCGATGAAGCCGAGAGGGTTGTTCCTTATTACAGGCGTCTTGACCCCGGTATGACGGAGTTTCCCGATATGTGGCTAAATGCCGCGTATCTTGACGGCCACAGCGAGAAATTCACGTCGAATACGATGGTGGGAGTCAAAAACTTCGGCGCTCAAGCCTACATCACGCGAAAATACAGATAGGCTGCCGCAGCTTAAGGGAGACCATTTCCTGGCAGAAACGCCTGGGGATGTACCGGGATATGGGAGTAATCAGGATGCGCCATTTGACGATCTTCGCCGCTGGCGGATTTTTTGACCTTCAGGCTATGGATTTTTTCCTTGACAAAGCGCCAAGGTATTGATTCAATAGAGCTTTATGGTTGCTTTGGGAGAAGCAGCAAGTGTTTACAGGTGGAGTGGAAGTGATGAAAGTAAGAACCGGCATCTCTGCGGACAGTTCTAAAGAGGAATCATTTTCGGGGTGATGCTGCGCCTTGGCCTCGAACGGACGTGCTTTGTCTTTGCGTTTGGTTGCCGTGGTTTCGACAATAACAGAAAACTGAAATTATGTGGAGGTAAAGACGAATGAAAACAAAACTGCTTGTCTTTATAACGATGTTATGTTTCGCCTCAGTCGGGTACGCTGAGTTGTATATCTGGGGCGGCGCCGGCTCGGAAGCGGCTGTCGTGTCCTGGAACGACACGACCGACGGAGGCAATGGCGTCAACGCCGATGCGGACCACTGGGGCAACCCGGTGCAGCCGAACACGTACGGAGGTGACTCGGTTATGATTTCTTCCGGCGGTGTTTCGAGGAACACGAATCGGGTAACCGGAGAGAGTTTCATTGAACTGTTGGGCGGATATCTGCGGACCAACGGGTCCGATGCCGGGAGAAATGCCGACAACAGTCCCGGACAGGGTGGAAGGATTACCATTGATGGCGGCTATGCCAACTGCCAGTGGATAGCTGCATATCCGACGGCGGTGTTTGAGATTATCAGCGGACGGGTGAATGTTCGCGGGGGCGGCGAGCCTGTGCCGGATCAAGGCGCATTCATTGACTTTACGGGCAACTCAGGAACCTTGACGGCGCCCAACAAAAACCAGGCCTATTTCGAGGGTAAGATCACCGGCGGGATCATTCGCATTGACGGAGTACAACTAAGCGCCGTTGATGAGGTTGTCAACAACAAGTATTTTTCGTTGAATGGGACAACACTGGCACTGGTCAGTCCCAAGGCGCTTGAGCCGACACCGCGGATACGCGCTTTCGACGTACCGGTTGATCAGGTGCTTAGCTGGACGACGGGCAGGGACCCCGCCGATACGAGTCAGGCGAATCCTGCTGTCACGAAGCATTTTGTGTATGTGAGCAACGGCGATCCTGCCGATCCTAATCTTTACCTCAAGGACACTGTTCCTGTCGGTCAAGCCGCTGAGTTTGTGCCCGGCGGAGGCCTGAAAAGGGACGGTGTCTACTACTGGCGTATTGACGAAGGCATCGCCGATTATCCAGCGAGTGATTCCAACAATATTACCGGGGACATATGGTATTTTACGACGGTGCCATCGACACCGGTTATCGATGAGTCAACACCCGTGCGGGCACTTGTCGACGACGAGGGTGAGGCGACACTTACGGTTTCGGCGATCAATCCTATAACGGGGGATCCAAACGGCCTGAGCTATGAGTGGTACAAGGTCGGCACGCCGGATGTCAAGGTTGGGACGGATTCGGCGACTTTGATCATTTCACCGGCAGGTCTGGGCGACGAGGGGCTGTACTACTGCAAAGTTACGGTTACCGCCAACGGGGCATCGTTGCTGTCACCGCAGGCACCGCTGGTCATCAAGCGAATGATCGGGCACTGGCCGTTTAACGGCACGCTGGACGATGCAGTCGGAATAAATAACGGCACCGCGGCTGCTGTGCAATATGCCCCGGGCATTGTGGATGCCGACCAGGCAGTTTTGTTCGGCGCGGCAAGTGAAGCGGTGGAGATTCCCACAACAGGTCATATAAACCTCGACTGGACGCTTAGCTGGTGGGAGAAATCCAACCCCGACGCAGCGGCAGGTGAGTGGGAGACTATGGTGGGCTCGGGCGCCACGTCCGGCTTTGAAGCGCTGGAATGCGATCGCTTCAGGACAACGAGTTACCGCGTGGGGGTGGCCGGCTCGTACACCGGGGCCAATGCGGTGGGTGCGTATGACCGCGGCCAATGGCATCATCAGGTGGTCACCTATGATTCGGTTTCGGGTGCAGTGTCGGTGTATGTAAACGGGCGTCTTGACGCAACAACGACGGCGTCCGGTTTTGAGGGTTTCGACGTATCGCTGTTTGTGGGTAATGTGCGAGACGGCTCACAGCCGTATATGGGAGTTATCGACGATCTGCAGTTCTACAACTACCCGCTCGATGCGGCCGGAATCGCCGGGGTGTACCTGTTAGTCAGACCCGGTGAAAGCTGGTGTTCGGCGGATATCGAGTGGGATCTTGACGGCGACTGCGATGTAGATTTTGCGGACCTGTCGATGTTCCTGGATGAGTTGCTGGAATGCGGATTGTATCCCGATTGTATAAACTGAAGCCATGACCCATTGAAAGGTGAAAACCAGAATTGTCAAAGCACTTTTTGGAGGTTATAAGCAAATGAAAATCAGAATAACAGTGATGATTGCTTTGGTAACGGCTCTTCTTTCACAGGCTGCTATTGCCGACCTTGTCGGGCACTGGGACCTCGAAGAAGGTGTGGGCTGGACGACGAGCGCGGCGGTCGGCTCGCCGGACGGCGACGGCAGCCTTATGGGGTATGGCTGGGTCACATCGGATCTTGCGATGGTCGGGGACGGCACTACGGCGGCCGTAGAGTTCAATGCGGCAGGCAACGGGCGACTCACAACATCGCTGCAGGGACCGGCAGGCGATACACCCCGAACGGTCAGCGCGTGGATTAAGGCGGATATGACCCAGAACGAAAACGGTGTGATTGTCAGTTGGGGCCAGAATTCCAATGGTAAACGGTACTCGTTCCGCTTGAACGCCAGTGCAGGCAACGGTGTTGTCGGAGCACTGCGACTGGAGGTTCAGGGCGGCTACGCGACGGCCGTTACGCCGGTAAACGACGGCCGGTGGCATCACGTCGCGGTAACGCGGGACACCGGTGTCAGCGTGCATGATGTGACGCTGTATGTCGATGGTGTTGCCGAGGGCGATCCATCGGGCAAGAGCGGAACCAACAGAGCGATAGACACGGGTACAACCTACGCGGTGAGCATCGGTAACAGCCTTCATTCGGTTGGAAGCTACGGCTTTGACGGTGTGATTGACGCCGTTAGCATTTACGATCGTGTTCTAAGCGCCGCCGAAATTGCGGTACTGGCAAATGGTGGTCACGCCACGGCGCCGCAGCCGGCATACGGCGCAACCGGCGTGCCCATAGATACGGCCTTGGGCTGGGCCTTGGCGCTTGATCCCAACGATCTGTCGCAACCGGCGGCGGGCGTAACAGGTCATTATGTGTATATCGGCACGGACGCGGCGACAGTGGCGCAGGCGGATACGACAACGGCGGGTGTTTACCGCGGATTCAAGGCGGTCGGCAGTGAGAGCTATCAGCCGGGCGTTGACGACGCGGCCCTCCTTGTCCCCGACACGACGCACTACTGGCGCATCGACGAGAGATATGCCGACGATGCCAACACGGTACAGGGACTCGTGTGGAAGTTTACCACCATCGGAGGGCCGACGATCACCCAGCAGCCTCAGGACGTCATGGCTGATGCCGATGAGTTGGCGACCTTTGTCGTGGCGGCCGAAGACCCCGACAATGTCGACTATGCCTGGTATCGAGGGTTGCCCGGTGATACGACAAGTCCAATTGGAGGCAACAGTGTGACGCTGGAGATTCCAAACGCACAGGTCCCAGATGAGGGACCTTACTACTGCACGCTGACGAGCCCGACGGGATTCACCGACAGCGAAGCGGCAGTGCTGACGATTAAAAGCCTCATGGGCCACTGGAAATTCGAGGATTCGCTTGCAACCGAACTGGGCGACGGCCTGGACGGGTCTTTTGTGGGAGTCGGGGATGACCCCAACTTTGTCGACGGAATTGACGGAAAAGCGCTGGAGTTCTACGGCGACGGTCGAGTTGTCGAGATTGCAGACAGCAACGATGTCTTCAATGTCTATCCGCAGGCGATAACAGTCAGTGCCCTGGTAAAGACGACGCAGGAAGGTTTCGGCGCATTTGTGTCCAAGCAAAGACGACACGTCCAGCCCTGGACGGGCTTTTTGCTGAGCCACAACTCCGCGTCGGGAGTTTTCAACATTCGCGGATTGAATACGCAGCCGGCGACGTCGGGTTCTGCCGTTGTCAATGATGGAAACTGGCATCTGGTTACCGGTACATACGATCACAGCAGCGCCACAGCAAGGCTTTATGTGGACGGCCAGCTTGATGTTGAGACGACGGAACTCACCAATTCCGCCGAGACAAACGCTTTTCCATTAGTGTTCGGTATAGAGAGCCTGTTGAGCGGCGAAGCGGTCTATCAGGGGCAGCTCGATAATGTACAGATATGGAATTATGCCGTCGACGCGCTGGAGATCGCCAGGATGTACTATGCACTCACCGGTGGTTCGGCATGTGTGGAGTTCCATGAATACGACCATGACAGGGATTGCTGGGTGAATCTTGGCGATTTCGCCGAAATAGCAGCGGTGTGGCTTGAATGCAACAGCGTGCCCGACTGCCTTGACTGATCTGCAGTTCGGACACGGCAAAATTGAACCGGCGTGGTGGGTCCTGCAGAACAGGACCCGCCATGTTTTTTCTGATGGCATATGGAGTGTTCTTTGGGCGGAGTTGGATATGGTCAAATGCAGATTGTCGGCCGTGACGATAATGGTCGGTTGCGTTGCCTTGACGTCGGCGCAGGCGGCTGAGTATACGTGGGGAGGCGCCGGCTCCAGGGCGAGTACAATCTCGTGGGACGACACTACCGATGATGAAAACGGAGTCAATGCCGACGCCGATCACTGGGGCAATGCCATCGCCCCGAACCTCAACGGCACGGACTCGGTAGTGATTCCTTCAGGGGGTGTCACAAAGAGCGCGGTGCTGGTTGAAGGTCCGAGTACGTTTACAATCGCCGGAGGATACTTCTATACGGTCGGTTTTGATGTGGGCAAAAACACGACCGGCGCGGCCTTTACGCTTGACGGCGGCGAGGTCAACTGTCAGTGGTTCAGTGTGTACGCCGGCTCGACGGGGCAGATTGTCAGCGGTTCGATCAACCTGCGGGGCGGCAATGAACCCATGCCGCCCAGAAACGGAGGTTACCTGAATTTCACCGGTACTTCAGGTACGCTGACCATGCCCGGCAAGAGCAGTGGTTTCATCGAGAGCAAGATACTTGCGGGTGTGATTCGTATCGACGGAGTGGTGCTCAGTACAGTCGACGAAATCGTCAATGACAGATATTTTGTTGTCAACGCAACAATGCTCCAACTTGTCGAACAAAGTGCCTATGCCGCATTCGGCCCGGCGCCGGACGACGATGCCGATCTGGTGGATGTCGACCGGACGTTAGCGTGGAACCTGCCGCAAGGGGTAACGGCCTGCGACGTATACTTCGGCACGGATTCGGTCGTTGAAAACAATCCCAAAGTCGTCAGCAACGCGCTTGAAACTTCATATAGACCGGCGGCCGACCTTGAACACGACACGAAATACTACTGGCGGGTGGACACTTACGCCGGCGGATCGTGGCATACGGGTCAAGTCTGGGACTTTACCACCGTTACGGCAATTACCAACACACTGGTTGCACATTGGGACCTTGAGGAAGGCAGCGGGCCGACAACGACGGCGGCGGTGGGTTCGCCGACGGCCGATGGCACATTATCAGGTGCGACATGGACAGGGACCGATCTTGGACCGGTGCCGACCGGAACAACTGCGGCCGTGGATTTTGATGCAACAGCGGGTGATTATATCCAAACGGGATTCGCCGGCATCAGCGGGACCCGGGCCCGCACCGTGTCTGCATGGATCAAAGCCGATGCCGTACAGAACGAAAATGCAACGTTCGTAAGTTGGGGCAGCAGTTCCAACAGTATGCGATATTCGTTCCGCTTGAACACCACTTCAAGCAACGGCACGGTCGGCGCCCTGCGGCTGGAGATACAGGGATCTTATGCGATAGCCCAGACGGCTCTGAATGATGGGCAGTGGCATCATGTAGCGGTGTTGCATGAGGCAGGCGCAGGTATATGGGATGTGCTGTTTTATATAGACGGCGCCTTGGAGGCGGGGCTGAGCGGAAAGGGCTCGACCAATGCGGCGATAACTACGGGAACGAATAGTCCGGTGATGATCGGCAACAGTTTTCACAATACGTCGAGTTACGGATTTGACGGCGCCGTCGATGATATCCGCATTTACGATTACGCCCTTTCGGCCTATGAAATCGAAGATCTTTATATCGGCACGATTCCACGGGCGGTAGAACCGACCCCTGCGCCGGCAGCGGAGCATGTCGGCACGACGGCGACGTTAGAATGGGAAGTTATCAATGCGTCGGCGCCGACGTTCGACATCAATATCGGTACGGATTCGGACTGCAACGATGTGTTGGTGGGACAGAGCACCGGTTCGACAAGAAACTATTCGGTGCCGGAAGGACTGCTTGATTACGGCACGACTTATTACTGGTGTGTCGATGTCACCGACGACGTCCGGGAGTATCCCGGCTATGTCTGGTTCTTCACGACGGGCGGCAAGGCAACGGATCCGGTGCCGGCGGACGGCTCGACGGCGAAGGGTGGGCAAAGACAGCTATCCTGGACGGGCGACGCGATGGTGGCATCCTGCGACGTCTACTTCGGCACTTCGGAACCGCTGCATTATGTCGGCAATTATACGCAAACGGCTGTTGGTTTTGAATATCTGGCGGCGGCTTTGTCTCTGGTCCGCCTGCCGGGCGGCGCGACATACAGTTGGCGTGTGGACTGTCTGGACGCACAGGACGGCCTTATGACGACGGGAGATACATGGACGTTTTCACTGTCGGAATCGGAGGCACTGGAGTACGGCATTCTCGATGACTTCGACGGCTATGCCGATGATGCGGAACTTACCGCAGCATGGATCGCAACCATTGGCGCTTCGGTTGTTCTCGAAGAACTGACCAATATCATGGAATACTCCTACGATTGCACGGCGTTTCCGTATGAGTGCACCGTGCAAAGGACCTTTACCCCGGCGGCCAACTGGAACTATGACGGTTTCAAATCGCTCCAGATCAACTTTCGCGGCGACGAGCAAAACGTCCCTGAGATCATGTATATTACGCTGAGCGACGGCACTGATACTGTCAAGGTGGTTCACGACAACCCGAATGTTTTGACAGACTATCAATGGCAAACGTGGGACATCGCACTGAGCGCCTTTTCGGGCGTTGACATGGATCATGTTACAAGTGTTCGTATCGGTTTCGGCGACGGGGGCAGTCCGGGAGGCGCGGGGCTTGTCCGGTTCAATGACATGCTGCTTTATCCGGGCAGATGTCTGGAGGAATTTGCCGCCCACGGCGATTTGAATCTTGACTGTGCGATTGACGCAATTGATCTCGGGCTTTTCGCGGGCGGCTGGCTGAATGCTGACTACGTTGTAACGGCTCAGGAACCCCGGGCAAGCGGCCTGCGGGCTTACTATCGTTTCGACGAAACCAACGGCGTTGTTGCAGGTGACTCGTCCGGCTTGGGGCATGATGCGGCGATAAGCCCCCCCGATGCGACGGGCATGTGGGACGGAGACGGTCATTCGGGCGGGTGCATAAAACTTGACGACAGTTTCGACGTATCCATTCCCGCCGGCGTCTTCGCCACAACGGATGAGGCGGTCAGCGTTGCATTCTGGGTGAACGGGCGGACGGAAGATTTTCCGTCGGAGGTTTCAAGTGCATCTTTCGCCGCAGGCCAGGCGCCGATAGAAGATAATCGGTGGGATCGTCTCGTGTGGGATATCGGCGACGCTTCTTCGTATGCAGGAGGTTGGAACCACTATGCCTTTGTCAAGGATTCGGGCACAGGCGTTATGGACACTTACCATAACGGGTTGCTGGTGGGCCGAAATGATGCGGCATTGGCGCCGTTGAGCGGAGCGTCGGCGGGAGCGTCGTTGCTCCATGCGCGGTTTGCCAACAGTTCGTCCGTGAGAATGGATGACCTGGTCATATATGACTATGCATTGGACCAGTCGGAGGTTGTCTACTTAGCCGCCGGCGAGGGCGCGCAGTTAACTCAGCCGGTGTATCCTGTGTTATCCAGAGCGGACGTCAACGGTGACGGCCGAGTGGATTTGCAGGATTTTGCGGCCCTGATGCAGGGCTGGCTGTCGGAGTACTTATGGCCGCAACCTTGAGTCGCCGGACGTCATGAGGAATTCTTTTTGACTGGACAAGAGCGTGCAGATAAATCGTCGTGATTTTCTAAAATACAGCATGGTGGCCGCCGCCGGTGCGGGGCTTGCCGGCAGGACATCGAGCGCCGGCGTTTCGCTGGCAAACGATACGCTGCGCATTGGTCTGGGGCGAAGGCGTCCGAATGTGATATATATCCTGGCCGACGACTTGGGCTACGGAGATGTGGGCTCGTATGGACAGTTGAAGATCGAGACGCCGTGGCTTGACAAGATGGCTGCGGAGGGAATGCGCTTCACACAGCATTATTCCGGCAGTACCGTGTGTGCGCCGTCGCGATGCAGCCTGATGACGGGATTGCACACCGGGCATTGCTATGTTCGCGGCAACAAGGGCACAAACGGTTACGATCTGCATATTCCCGATGAGACTTTTACGGTGGCCGAGTTGTTTAAACAGGCTGGCTTTACGACCGGATGCGTGGGCAAGTGGGGTCTGGGCGGCCCGGACACATCGGGCCAGCCGAACAATCAGGGGTTTGACTACTTTTACGGCTACCTGGGGCAGGGCAAGGCGCATTTTTACTATCCCGGTTTTCTCTGGGAGAACACGCAGCAGATCATGCTTAATGGTTCGGCCTACAGTCATGATCTTATGACTGAAAAGGCGATTTTGTTCATCGAGCGGAACAAAGACAGGCCATTCTTCCTGTACATGCCGTACACGATCCCCCACGCCGAGTTGAAGGTTCCGGACGACGAGATCATAGAGCACTACCAGTCATTGGGCTGGCCGGAAACACCGCACCCCGACGGTCAGCATTACGGAGCCCAGGAGACACCGCATGCGGCGTTTGCAGCAATGATTACACGCATGGACAGGGACATTGGCAGCGTCATGCAACGGGTAAAGAAACTCGGTCTTGACGAAGATACCGTGATAATGTTCAGCAGCGACAACGGTCCGCATCAGGAGGGAGGCGCCGATCCGAACTGGTTCGACAGCAATAGCATCTATAGAGGTATCAAGCGTGATCTCTATGAAGGCGGCATTCGAGTGCCCTTCATCGCGCGATGGCCCGGCAGGATAAGACCCGGTACGACGAGCGATCACATCAGCGCCTTTTGGGATTTCCTGCCGACATGTGCCGATCTGCTGGGCATCGAGGCGCCTCCGGGACTTGACGGCATTTCGTTTTTGCCTACCCTGCTGGGAAAGGGCAGCCAGCTAAAACATGACTATATGTATTGGGAGTTTTACGAGCGCAATGGCAGGCAGGCTATACTGCGCGGCAAATGGAAGGCTGTTCGTCTGAACGTGCACGAGGGTCCGAACCAACCGGTGCAGTTGTACAATCTGGAGGTTGACCCCGGCGAGACGACAGATGTTTCGGCAGCCAATCCGCAAATTATTCAGGAACTGACGGACCTGATTGATGCTGCGCATGTCCCGTCGCCTGTCTTCAGGTTTAACTGGGAATAAAATGAATCGACGCAAGTTCTTAAAATTCTGTGCCTGGGCGACGGCAGCGGGGATATCCCCGGCGAAGGCGGCGGGTCTTCGTTTGTCAAACAACACGCTGAATGTCCGGGTGGGTCGCCGATTGCCCAACGTGATCTACATCCTGGCCGATGACCTGGGCTACAGGGAGCTGGGCTGCTACGGGCAGCAGAAGATTCGTACGCCCAATCTCGATAAGATGGCCGCCGAAGGCATGCGTTTTACGCAGCATTATACAGGCAACAGCATATGTGCCCCTGCCCGTGGGTCGGTGATGTGCGGCAAACACATGGGGCACGCTTTCATACGCGACAACCACGCCTACAACGGTTACCAGCTTCCGCTGCCCGCCGATACGACAACCGTAGCGCACATCTTCAAGCAGGCCGGCTACGCCACCGGCGCCATGGGCAAGTGGGGTCTTGGAGGTCCGGGCACGACAGGCCATCCGAACAAGATGGGGTTCGATCTTTTCTTTGGTTACCTGGGACAGGCACAGGCCCATTACTATTATCCGCCTCATCTGTGGCGAAACGACGAGAAGATCGATCTCAAAGGTAATAACAATCGGACCGGTGAGATTTACTCGCACGATCTGATTGTGGAAGAGGCGCTGGGTTTTATCGGTGACAACAGGAATCGGCCGTTCTTCCTGTTCTTGCCCTTTACGATTCCGCATGTGTCGCTGCAGGTGCCGCAGGATTCGCTCGATGAGTATCTCCAGTTGGGCTGGCCCGAAACGCCCCTCAGTCAAAGGTAATTCATCTTCGAAGAATGATCGATGACACAGCTCGCGAAGTTAATCAGCTTTCTGCTTAATTAAATAGAATATTATTAGTTTATTTAAACTAATTCATAAAAAATATTAATATAATTTAGTTGTTAAACCAACTAAA